>Ga0180435_10000660_pt1 | contig 36460 bp, 32 predicted proteins | sample SS_ome_3_FD_132467 | JGI IMG/M metagenome (GOLD analysis project Ga0180435, IMG submission 132467) | Hypersaline lake sediment archaeal communities from the Salton Sea, California, USA - SS_3_S_1 metaG | ecosystem: Environmental > Aquatic > Non-marine Saline and Alkaline > Hypersaline >... | reverse complement strand
GGAACGAGCTGTCCCAGGACTCCGCCGCGCCTTCCCTGTTTTCTGCCCTGAAGATCCTCGATGTTCGCCTGCCGACCGGCAAGCCGGGGCGCGAGGGCGCCGCCATGCTCTCGAAGATGGCCGAATCACCCGACCCCGACGTTCTGCTGCTGGTCTCCAGCGGTGAATGGAGCGGTGCGATGCGCAAGCTGAAGTGGACCCGCGTGCTGGCGGCCGCCGGCGAACTGGTCGAGATCTGGCCGGTCCGCCCCGGTGACCTGCCGGGTTGGATTCGCGGGCGCATGCAGGCGGCCGGGCTGAAGCCCGACCCCGAGGCGGTCTCGCTTCTCGCCGAGCTGGTCGAGGGCAACCTGCTGGCCGCGCAGCAGGAGATCGAAAAGCTGCTCCTGGTCCAAAGCGGCGGCCGCGTCACGGCCGAGGACGTGACCCGGTCGGTGGCCAACAGCGCCCGCTTCGATGCCTTCAGGCTGGTCGACTGCGTCCTGGCGGGCCAGCTCGCCGACAGCCTGCGCGTGGCGGCGGGGCTGCAGCGAACCGGTATCGCGATCCAGCCGGTCTACGCGGCGCTGTACCGTGAGCTGAACATCGCCGACGCGGTGCGCGTCGCGGTCGCGGCCGGAGACAACGAGGCCGGGGCTTTCAGGAGCCAGCGTGTCTGGCCCGCACGACAGGGCGCCATGCGACAACTGCTGCGCCGCCTGTCCGCGGAGAATTTCGACGAGGCTTACCGCGGGCTTTCGCTGATCGACCGGCAAAGCAAGGGCAGGGCCCGGGGCGACGCCTGGCAGACGCTCGACCGCTTGCTCTGTTTCATCTGCAATCCCGAAGCGAGCATCAATCCGGGTTCAGAGTAAAAATGGCATTTGACCCCCAGAACGCCCCCATCGGCATCCTCGGCGGTACCTTCGACCCGGTGCATTACGGGCATCTGCGCGCCGCGGTGGAGGTGCGTGAAATGCTGGGACTGTTCGAGGTGCGCATGCTGCCCTCGGCACGGCCGCCCCACAGGGAAACCCCGGCTGCTGCGCCCGAACACCGTTTCGAAATGCTCAGGCTGGCGACCGCGGCAGATGAGTTCCTGGTGCCCGACGACAGCGAGATGCGCCGTCACGGCCCGTCCTGGATGGTCGACACGCTGACCGGCTTTCGCGATCGTTACGGCGCGCAGCCGCTCGTGCTGATCATCGGCCAGGACGCCGCCAACGCCCTGGACAGCTGGCGCGAATGGCGCCGCCTGTTTCAACTCGCGCATATCGCCGTGATGTGCCGGCCCGGAGCGGCGCCGGCGTACGCGGGGGAGCTAGGAGCGGAAATGAACCGCAGGCAAGTGAGCGACGCCGCCGCGCTGCACGACGCGCCGGCCGGCGGCGTGGTCTCGATGGAGATCAGCCGGCTCGACATCGCCTCGACCGCCATCCGCGCCCTGGTTGCCGAAGGCCGCCCGCCGCTGTTCCTGACGCCCCGGTCCGTGATCGGGTACATTCGGGAGCACGGCCTCTATGCATGTTAGAATTCGGGCATTACACGCAAGGTAGCTGCATTTGACGAACCAACCATCTTCAGCGGACGGCATACCGTTCGAAAACCTTCGGGACATGGTCATCAACGCCCTGGAGGACTTCAAGGCCATCGACATCCAGCAAATCGACGTAAGCGGGCAGAATCCGTTGACGGACCTGTTCGTGGTGGCGTCGGGCAGTTCGCTGCGCCATATCAAGTCGATGGCGGACAACCTCGTGGTCAAGGCCAAGGAAGCCGGTCATCCGCCGCTGGGTGTCGAGGGCAACCGCCAGGCCGAGTGGGTGCTGGTCGACCTGAACGACATCATCGTGCACCTGATGCTGCCCCAGACACGGGCCTTCTACAACCTGGAAAAGCTCTGGGAAACCAGCAGCCAGAACCGCAGCCGCGCTCAACCCGAGTAAGCGAAGATGGAACTCACCGTCGTTGCCGTCGGCACGCGCATGCCGGGCTGGGTGCAGGAAGCGTGGTCCGAGTACGCGCGGCGTTTCCCGCGTGGCCTTGATCTGCAGCTTCGAGAAATCCCGATGCCTCGCCGGGGCCGGAACGCCGACGTTGCAGCCCTGAAAAAAACGGAATGCGAGGCGCTGCTGGCGGCGGTGCCGCGCGGCAGCCGCGTGATCGCGCTGGACGAGGGCGGCAAACAGTGGTCAACGGTCGAATTGGCGCAAAAACTCGAGCGCTGGATGCTCGAGGAAAACGGCGTGACGTTCATGGTCGGCGGTCCCGACGGGCTGTCTGCGGAGGTCAGGAAGCAGGCGGCGGAGGTCTGGTCGCTGGGTCGGCTGACGCTTCCGCATCCCCTGGTGCGCGCGCTGCTGGCCGAGCAGCTCTACCGCGCCTGGACCATCACCCGAAACCACCCCTATCACCGCAGCTGAAACGTATATGGAATCGAACCACGCTCCCGAAAACGCAATCGACCTGCTGCTGGCGTCCGCCTCGCCGCGTCGTCGCGAACTGCTGGCCCAGATCGGCCTGCGCTTTCGTGTCGTCGTCGCCACCGTTGACGAGGCGGTGATCGACGGTGAATCTGCGGAGGATTACGTGCTCCGGCTGGCGCGTGCCAAGGCGCTGGAAGTGCTCGACCGCGAAGGCGGTGATGTGCCGGTGCTGGGCGCGGACACGGCGGTGATACTGGACGGGGACATCCTGTGCAAGCCCCGTAGCCGATCCGAGGCGAAAACCATGCTTGGCCGCCTGTCCGGAAGAACCCATGAGGTCTATTCCGCGGTGGCCGTCGCGACCGGTTCGGACCGGGTGCTCGACGCGCTGAACGTGACCCGCGTCACCTTCGCCCGGCTGGAGTCCGAATGGATCGCATCGTACTGCGCTACCGGAGACCCGATGGACAAGGCGGGGGCCTACGGCGTGCAGGGCCGGGCGGCGGAACGGATCAGCCGCATCGAGGGCAGTTTTTCGGGGGTGATGGGGCTCCCACTTTTCGAAACATCTCAATTACTTGAAGCCGTAAAGTGTTATTCTGGTTCGGTTTCGGTAACGGCAGGCCGCGCGTGAGCGAAGAAATCCTGATCAATTCGACGCCATCCGAGTCCCGGGTAGCCCTGGTCGAGGGCGGCATGCTGCAGGAAGTCTGGATGGAGCGCGCCGGCAACACCGGCTTTATCGGCAATATTTACAAGGGCAGTGTCTCGCGGGTGCTGCCCGGCCTGCAGGCCGCTTTTGTCGATATCGGTCTCGGGCGCACGGCTTTTCTGCACGCGCGCGACATGGTGCGGCAGGACCCGCTCGCCGAGGAAGAGGAGGACCGCCCCGAACCCCTGATATCAAATTTGCTGCGCCCCGGCGACCACGTGATCGTGCAGGTGATCAAGGATCCGCTGGGCAGCAAGGGCGCCCGCCTGACGACCAACATCAGCATTCCTTCCCGCTTCCTCGTGCTGCTTCCGGACTGTGACGTGATCGGGGTTTCCGCGCGCATCGAGGAAGAGGAAGAGCGCTTTCGCCTGAAAGACCTCGTCCACCGCCTGCGCAACGAGGAGCAGGGCCACGGCTACATCGTGCGCACCAATGCCGAGGGCGTGAACGATTTTGCCCTGTCGGCCGACATGGCCTATCTGCTGAAGGTCTGGCAGGCGGTCCGCGAACGCTGCGAGACGGCTTCCCCGGCGACCTGTGTCTACGAGGACCTGTCGCTGCCGCTGCGGGCGTTGCGCGACATGATGCACGAGAAGGTCGACCGCGTGCGGATCGATGCCCGGGCGACGCTGGATGCCGCGCTCGAATTCGCCGGGCGCTTCCTGCCCGACTGGCTGGACCGCATCGAGGAATACTCGGCGGAGCGGCCGATATTCGACCTGTTCGGGGTCGAGGACGAAATCGAGAGCGCACTGCAGCCCACGGTGCCCCTGAAATCGGGCGGATACCTCGTCTTTGACCAGACCGAGGCGATGACCACGGTGGACGTGAACACCGGGGGCTTCGTCGGCAACCGCAATGTCGAGGAGACGATCTACAAGACCAACCTGGAAGCCGTGCAGGCGCTGGCGCGGCAACTGCGCCTGCGCAACCTGGGCGGCATCATCATCATCGATTTCATCGACATGACGGACGAGGAGCATCGCCGCCAGTTGATGCGCGCGCTGGAGCGTGCACTGGAGCGCGACCCGGTCAAGACCTCGGTCAGCGAGTTGTCGGCGCTGGGTCTCGTCGAGATGACGCGCAAGCGTACCACCGAGAGCCTGGAGCGCAGGCTGTGCGTGACCTGCCCGCAATGCGACGGGCGCGGCAGCATCAAGAGCAATGAGACCGTCTGCCTGGAAATTTTTCGCGAGATCATGCGCTCCAGCCGGCAGTTCGAGGCCACCACCCTGATGGTCCTGGCGTCGTCCCAGGTGGTCGAAAGGATCCTCGACGAACAGTCCGCCAACGTGGCCGAACTGGAAGAGCTGATCGGCAAAACCATCCGTTTCCAGCGTGAAGATCAGTATTCGCAGGAACAATTCGACGTGGTACTGCTCTGATCCGATGCTGATGCTCAAGACCTTTTTACGGCGAGCCCGGACGCTGCTGTGGACGGCGTTCTCCATCATCGTGATCGTGCTCGCGGTTGGCGTTGGCGTCGGCAAACTGCTGATGCCGTACAGCGTTCACTACCAGCCCGAACTCGAGCAATGGCTCTCGAACGAGTTCGGGCAGGAAGTCACCCTCGACAGTTTCGAGGGCGAATGGACCGCGTTCGGTCCGCGCCTGGTCCTGCACGGGCTCAGGCTGCCGCGGGGGTCGGATGGTCCGGCAGCTGCAGCCGGTGAAGCGGTAATCGAATCGGCCGCGCTCGACGTCCGACCCCTGAGTTACCTGCTGGCCGGCCGTCCCCTGTACAACTTTCGCGTGATCGGAGCGGATTTCGAACTGGAACGATCCATGGACGGGGTCTACAGCCTGTCCGGTTTCGGCGTCACGGCCAGGGCCGGAGAAGGCTCGGCGCTTTCCCGCCTGGCGCGTCTCGGTGAGGTCGTGCTCGAGGACTCCAGCCTGCAGTATCAAGACGCTCAGCGGAATGTCCGCCTGGCGGCGGCCCGCATCAATGGCCGGCTGGTGCTCGACGGTGACCGACTCGCCGCCAGGGTCGAGGCATACCTGTACGATCGCCGCAGCCAGCTGGAATACGGCGAGATGCGCGGCACCCTGGTGCTGTCGTTTGATGAAGAACAAAAAGTCGTGGAGGCCGATTAGCACGCAAACGGCCAGCGCCTGATGCTGGCCTCCTTTCAGGGCAAAGTGCCGGAAAGTCCTTTTTTACCGTTGACGGGCTGGTTGAGCGGCGAGATATGGGGCGGCTGGTCGCGCGGGGGCGGGCACCGGGTCAACGGTGAAGTGAACCTGCTGGACGCACTGATAGCGAGCGAACAGGCGGATTTTGACGTCAGCAGCCTCGACGCGCGTTTTCGCTGGCGGTTCCGCGGCGAAGAAAACTGGAACCTACACCTGGCCGATTTCCGCCTGGAGCGCGACGGCGAGACCTGGAACACGCCGCGGCTCAGCCTGGCGCGCAATGTCGAGGACAGCATCGGGTTGTGGATCAGCGCCGATGAATTGCCCCTCGGGGCGCCCCTGAACATTACGCGTGACATCATGTCCGTTTACGGCAAGGGCTGGCCGGACAGCCTGCCGGCCCGCGGTGACGGTGAAATCCGTGACCTGGATCTCGTGCTGAACCCGGAATGGGACCTGCGCCTGGCCCGCGGGCAAATCCGCAACGCCAGCGTCGCGGGACATGACCGCTGGCCGGGTTTGCAGGGACTGAATGCCGATATCGACATGCATGGTGGCTCCGGCCTGGTGCGCGTGGCCGGCGAACAGGTCACGGTGAACTGGCCCTGGATGTTTCGTGAGCCGCTGGGTCTTCGTCTTCCCGAATGCCGGGTGGAAGTCGAGTGGGGAGAGCGCTGGCGCACCCGCCTGAGGGGCTGTGCGCTGGAAAATGCCGATGCTGCGATCAGCGGCGATATTCTCCTTCTGGGCAACGAAGGAAAGCCGGTTATCGACGCCAACCTGCGCGTCCTGCGGGCGAACGTCGGACGGCTGGACCCCTACTGGCCCGAAACCACGATGCCGGATACGGTCAAGGAATGGCTGCGCCGCGCCCTGCTGGCCGGTGAAGTGCGCACCGGCCGCGCGCTGATCCGCGGCGACCTGGATGATTTTCCGTTCCGGAACGGCGGCGGCCGCTTCGAGGTGGTGGCCTGGGCCGAGGACGTGGAACTCAAATACCTGGAGGAGTGGCCGGGAGTCAGCCAGGTCAGCGCGGTGGCGCGTTTCGTGGGGCCGTCTTTTGAAGCGGTCGGCCAGGCGGGAGATACGGCGGGTTCCGCCGTGGATTACGTGCATGCGCGAATCCGCGACATGAAGCAGGCCGAACTCGAAGTCGAGTACCGCACCGAAAGCGACCTTCCAGCCCTGCTGGACTTCGTGCAGCAGACACCGCTTCAGCGCCGGGTCGGCATCGACCTCGAGCAGTTTGAATTTACCGGTTCGGCATCGGTTAGCGGCGCGATCCGAGCGCCGCTCGGCAGCACGCCCGGTGAATTGTCGGTGGATGGAACCGTGGAACTCGACGGTGCGGGTTTCCGGGAGCCGCGGCAGGAAATCACGATCGAACAGGTTGCCGGCGCCGTACGGTACAGCGAGCGCGGTTTTTCCGGTGCAGACCTCGACGCGTTCGCGCTTGGCAGCCCGGCGTCGCTCGACATCATGGCCAGCGCCGACGGCCGGGAAAAATTCCGGGCCGCGATTGAGGGCAACTTTCCGGCGCGCGACGTGCTCACCGACGAGGACTTGCGCAAAACGCTGGGATTGCTGGAAGGCATGGACGGCAGCAGTGACTGGACGATCGCCCTCGAAGTCACTGCGGACGGCAGTGACCGGGAAGCCAGCGTGGACCTGGTCGCGCGCTCGGACCTGGTCGGCGTGAGCCTCGGCTTGCCGCCGCCATTTGACAAGGCGCCCGCAGAGCCCTGGCCGTTTGAACTGAACTATCCGCTGGATGGCAGCGGCCGGCCGCTCGATATCCTCATTTCGGACCGGACCGCGATCCGGCTGATGCTGCCCGCAGCGCAGACCGCGCCCAGCAGCGTTCTGATCAACCTGGACGGCAGGCTGGCGGCGCTGCCGCCCGAGGGCAGGGTGCGTATCGAGGGGCATGTCGACCGCCTGGACGGCGATGGCTGGGTAAGGGCAATCATCGAAGAGATCGGGCGCGGCGCCGGAATGGCCGGGCTGGAACTCGAACGAAGTGAACTGGTCGTGGACGAATTGCTGTTCCTGGACCGCCTGTTCGCGGACGTGGAACTGGTGATGGACCTGCAGGAAAGCGACTTGCGTACCGTGTTCCGGTCGAACGACATCGACGGCACGGTGCGGTTCAGGGCGTTTGACGCGGGCCCCGGAAGCCTCAGCGCCGAATTTGAACGCCTGTCGCTGGGCGCGCCGCAGTCCTCGGGCATGACGCTGGAAACCAACCCCAAGGACCTGCCCGCACTGCATCTTTTCGCGCGTTCATTCGCCTACGGCGGGGTCGAACTGGGTGAAACGCGCATTGAGGCGTTTCCGACCGCTGACGGCTTGCGGTTTGAAATGGTGGATGCGCATTCCGACGCGATCTCGGTGCAGGCCAGCGGGGACTGGGTGCTGGCTGAAGACGGACACCGGTCGGATTTTCGCATCAACATGACCTCGGAATCGCTGGGTGACTTCCTGGCGTCGATGGACATCACGCCATCGGTAGAGGGCGGGCAAACGATGGTCAAGTTCAACGCGTGGTGGCATGGCACACCCGGGTTGTTCGCTCTTTCGCGGCTCAATGGCCAGTTGGATTTCAGCGTCGTGGGCGGCACCATCACCGGCGCTGACGCAGGCGCCGGACGCCTGCTCGGGCTGGTCAGTTTCAGCGCCCTGCCCAAGCGCCTGGCGCTGGATTTTCGGGACGTGTTCGAGTCCGGGTTCCATTTCGACGAGGCCGGGGGCAGCTTTACGCTTGAAAATGGGGTAGCCAGCACCGAGAACATGTTCCTGAAGTCGAGTTCGGCCAGCATTGACGTCACCGGCCGGACCGATCTCGTTGAACGCCAATACGACCAGTTGATCACCATTCGGCCCGGTGTCGGCAATACGCTGCCGATCATCGGCGCGCTGGCGGGAGGCCCTGGCGGCGCCGCGGCAGGATTGGCCCTGCAGGGTTTGCTGCACGAATCGCTGGCCGAAGCGACCAAGGTGCGGTATGCCATCAGCGGCAGCTGGGACGAACCGGAGATCGAACCCGTCGAAGTGGAGCGGGCAGGAGGATAGCAGTGAATCAAGCGCTGAAGCAGGCGGAAAAAGTATTGCTGGAGCCGGGCGGAATCGACCGCGCGGGTCTCGAGCGCGTCCTGTCCAAGCTGATGGGCCCGGCCATCGATGCGGGCGACCTTTATTTCCAGTCCACCGTGCAGGAAAGCTGGGTTCTCGAAGACGGCCTGGTGCGCAGCGGAAACCACTCGGCGGAGCAGGGTGTGGGTATCCGTGCGATCGCCGGGGAAAAAACGGGTTTTGCCTACGCCGATGAAATCCGCATGCCGGCCATGCTGCAGGCTTCCGGGTCGGCGCGCGCCATCGCCCGGCAGGGCGGGAGCGGCACCGTGCAGGCCTGGAAACGCAGTCAGTCGCGACCGCTGTACGGCGCGGACGATCCGATCGACGGAATGAGCGCGGCCGCCAAGGTCGATCTGCTGCGCCAGGTCGACGCTTATGCACGCTCAAAGGACCCGCGGGTCAGCCAGGTCGTCGTCAGCATGGCTTCGACGTACGACACCGTGCTTATCGCATCCACTGACGGCACCCTCGCGGCCGACGTGCGACCGCTGGTGCGTTTGAACGTCAGCGTCATTGCCGAGCAGAACGGCCGCCGGGAGCAGGGCAGCGATGGCGGCGGCGGCCGTTTCCCGTACTCGGTCCTGGTCGACAACGACGCCTGGCGCGGCATGGCCGACGAGGCGGTGCGCCAGGCGCTGATCAACCTGGAGGCCCGCCCCGCGCCGGCCGGAACGATGACCGTCGTGCTCGGGCCGGGCTGGCCCGGCGTGCTGCTGCACGAAGCGGTCGGGCACGGGCTCGAAGGCGACTTCAACCGCAAGCAAACCTCGGCATTCACCGGCCGTATCGGAGAGCAGGTTGCGGCGCCGGGCGTGACGGTCGTGGACGACGGCACCCTGGAGCGGCGGCGCGGTTCCCTGACCGTCGACGACGAGGGCACGCCGACGCAGCGCAACGTGCTGATCGAAAACGGGGTGCTGCGGGGCTACCTGCAGGATAAGCTCAACGCCGGCCTGATGGGGGTTGCGCCGACCGGCAACGGCCGTCGCGAATCGTTCGCGCACCTGCCGATGCCGCGCATGACCAATACCTTCATGCTGGCCGGTGATCACGAACCGGATGAAATCATTGCTTCGGTGGACCGTGGAATTTACGCGGTCAATTTCGCGGGCGGCCAGGTCGACATCACGTCCGGGCGCTTCGTGTTTTCCGCCAGCGAGGCCTACCTGGTCGAAAAAGGGAAGATCGTCTGCCCGGTGAAGGGCGCGACCCTGATCGGCAGCGGGCCGGATGCCATGACCCGCGTGTCCATGGTCGGCAACGACCTTGCGCTGGACAAGGGTGTCGGGGTCTGCGGCAAGGAAGGGCAGAGCGTGCCGGTTGGTGTCGGCCAGCCCACTCTGAAAATCGATGGCCTGACGGTGGGCGGAACCGAAGGGTGACCGCTTCAGCGAACGGGTGCGGGGGGGAGCGGGGCGCTTTCGTCCAGTTCCCTGAGCAGCCTGAACAGCGACCGCGCCGCCGCGGGCGGTTTGTTTCTCTCTTTTTCCCGGAGCGCGTTACGCAGCAGTTGCCGAATGGCCTGCGCGTCGGCGTCACGCCGCAGTTCAATCAGTTCGCCGATGGCCTGGTCGCCGGCTTCGATCAGGTGGTCACGCCAGGCCTCGCTGCGGTGCTGGCGTGCATTGAGCTGCCGCGCCGACTCGTCGAGCGAATCCAGCGCCGCGCGGATGTCTTCGGCACGTTCACGCCGCAGCATTTTGGCGACGAACTGGAGTTGACGCTTGCGCGCGGAATGCGAGCGGATTGCGCGGGCGCGCTCGATCTCGTCCCGCAGACCTCCATCGAGCGGGATGGCGGCCAGGTCGGCAGCGGGCAGGCCGATCAGGCGGGCGGCCAGCGACCGCACCTCCCGCGCATCGCGCTTGCGCTGGCTTTTACTGACCGGTTCTGCGCTGTCGGTAAAATCCTTGCTTTCTTCAACCATACTGACGACCATTCCCGCAACGGGGCACCAAGTGAATAAAACAGCATCAATGGTAACGCAGCCGCCACTGGACCGCGACGCAGAACTCGACCGGCTCGAAGCGCACGCGCTGGAAGCCTTGCGCCAGGCAAAGTCGCTCGGCGCCACCGAGGTCGAGGTGCAGGCGCAAATGAGCCAGGGCCTGTCGGCGGGCGTACGCCTGGGCGACGTGGAAACCCTGGAACACATGCAGGACCGTGGCATTTCCGTGACCGTGCTGATCGGCCGGCGCCGGGGACAGGCCAGCAGTGCCGACCTGAGTCCCGAATCCATCGCATCCTGCGTTGAACACGCGGCGGATATTGCCCGTTTCACCCAGGAAGACCCCTGCAACGGACTGGCTGATCCCGCGCTGCTGGCGACCGAGCAGCCGGACCTTGACTTGTGGCACCCGGCCGCGTTTGATGCGTCAGCGGCCATTGAACGGGCGCTGGCCTGTGAGGCCGCCGGACGCGCGGATTCCCGGATCAGCAACTCCGAGGGGGCGGCTTTCAGCGCCGGCCTGGGTCTCTCGGTGTACGCAAATTCGAACGGGTTTTGCGGCCGCAGCTCCGGCACGCAATTCACGCAGTCATGCGTGCTGCTGGCGGGCGCCGGAGACGGCATGAAGCGGGACTACAGTTACGACAGCCGCCGCAGCCTGCAGGATCTGGAAAGCGCCGAGGAAACCGGACGGGAAGCCGCCCGCCGCACCGTCGCACGGCTGGATGCGCGGCAGTCGGAAACCGATCGGATGCCGGTGCTGTTCGACCCGCAGGTCGCGGCGGGACTGATTGAACACCTGGTCGGCGCCATCAGCGGCCCGTCGCTTTACCGCAACGCCTCCTTTCTGAAAGACCGCGCGGGGGAGCGCCTGTTCCCCGAGTGGCTGCAGCTGGTCGAGCGGCCGCTGCTGCCAAAAGGCGCGGCCAGCGCCAGCTTTGATGCCGAGGGCGTGGCCACGCGAGAACGTGCGATCGTCGAGAACGGCGTGCTCAGCGGTTACGTGCTTTCGTCCTACTCGGCGCGCCGCCTGGGCCTGGAGACGACGGCAAACGCGGGCGGCGTGCGCAACCTCCTGCTGCAGCCGGGTGGTGAAAACGGCCCGAACTTGCTGAAGGGCATGCAAAGCGGCCTGTTGGTAACCGAGGTGATGGGCCAGGGCGTAAACCTGGTCACCGGCGACTATTCCCGCGGCGCCGCCGGTTTCCGCATCGAGAACGGCGAGATCGCGTACGCGGTGGACGGCGTCACGATCGCCGGCAACCTGAACGACATGTTTGCCGGGATCCAGGCCGCGGGCGGCGATATCGATACCCGGGGCAACGTGCAGTGCGGCTCCCTGCTGGTGGACCGCATGATGGTGGCCGGTTCATGAACGTTTTCAAACTCATGCGCATCGTCGTTTTGCTCAGCATCCTTTTCGTGGTCGTGGTCGGGGCCTGGCTGACCGAGAAACGCATGGCGGCCTGGGACCGGCCGATCCTGGTCACGGTCTACCCGATAGTCGCTTCAGCCGATGAGGCCACGCGACGCTTTGTCGACCGCATCGATGCCGGCATGTTTCAACCGGTCAACGATTTTTTTGAACGTGAGACTGCGCGTTACGGCTTCACCGTGCAGCCGGCCTTTCGTTTCCAGGTGGCCGAACCCAGTCGAGCCCGCCCGCCGACTATCCCGGAGCGGGGTAACGTGCTGGCCATCGCCTACTGGAGCCTGAAGATGCGCTGGTGGTCCTGGCGCAGAGCCCAGGCGGACGGCCTGGTGAGCCCTGATATCCAGATGTTCGTGACATTCCATGCGCTCGATGCGCTGGAGGAGCCCGGCATCTCGGTCGGCATGCGCAAGGGACGTTACGGTATCGTCAAGGCCTATGGCAGGAAGGCGTTCCAGGGGAAAAACCTGGTCGTATTCAGCCACGAGCTGCTGCACGTCCTGGGCGCCACGGACAAGTATGAAACGGACTCGGGCATGCCGATCTACCCCGATGGCTACGCCGAGCCGGACCGTTTTCCCCTGCATCCCCAGGAACTGGCGGAAATCATGGGCGGGCGCATCCCCCTGGGTCCGCACGGTGCCGTGATGCCCGGATCCCTCGAACATTGCCGTATCGGTGAGTTGACCGCCCGCGAGATCGGGTTCCTGGACCGCGTGGTCGGCAAGGGCTGACCTTTCGCGTCCTCGCGGGCGCAGACATCCTTGAGTATTGAGCGCGCCGCCGGTATTCTACGCCGCGCTCACTAACCATCCACGGGATATTCAAAAATGCGCAAGATCCTCGTCGCCGGAAACTGGAAGATGAACGCCTCACAGCAGATGGTGGGGGAATTGCTGGACGGCCTGGTCGCAGGCGTTCAGGCGGGCGGCAATGCCGACATGGCGGTTTTTCCGCCTTTTCCGTATCTCGGACAGGTTCAGTCGAAATTGCAAGAAACAGCGATCGCCTGGGGCGGACAGACCGTGAACCCCGCCGAAAAAGGTGCGCATACCGGTGAAGTCGCCGCCTCCATGCTGCTGGACTTCGGCTGCGAATACGTGCTGGTCGGCCATTCCGAGCGCCGCACCATCTACGGCGAGTCGGACGCCGACGTCGCGGACCGTTTCGCCGCTGCCCAGAAGGCCGGGCTGCATCCCGTGCTGTGCGTGGGCGAAACCCTGGAAGAGCGCGAGGGCGGTGAAACGGAGGCGGTCGTGGCCCGCCAGGTCGACGCCGTTCTGGAAAAATGCAGCGTGCGAGCGTTCGCCGACGCCACCGTGGCTTACGAGCCCGTTTGGGCCATCGGCACCGGGAAAACCGCGTCGCCGGAGCAGGCCCAGGCCGTGCATGCATTTATTCGTGACAAATTCGCCGCGTTGGATGCTATAATTGCGGGTCAACTACGTATTTTGTACGGCGGCAGTGTGAATGGCTCCAATGCCGCCGATTTATTTGCCCGGGAGGATATCGACGGCGGGCTCGTGGGGGGCGCTTCCCTGAAAGCGGAAGACTTCCTGGCGATCTACCGCGCCGTTTGATACCCGACTTGCGGCATTGACAGGCAGACGGAATCAGAATGCAGTTTTTGAATATTTTTCACGTACTGGTCGCGATCGCGCTGATCGTTTTTGTCCTGATCCAGAAAGGTCAGGGCGCCACCGCCGGCGCGGCTTTTGGCAGCGGCGCCTCGGGCACGGTGTTCGGAGCCCGCGGAGCGGGTAATTTTCTCAGCCGCACCACGTGGGTGCTTGCCGGCTTTTTCTGCGTGATCAGCCTGACCATGGCGATCATGGTTTCGCGCATGATGGAAGCTCCGGAAGCCGGCCTCGGCGTGGTGGGCGAGAGCGCGCCGGTGCAGGTCGAACCGGAAACGCAGCCGCTGGCCGATGATGCAGGCGAGTCGCTGTTCAGCGCCGACGAGGCCGCGCCGAGCGACGTGCCGGAATTCGATACCGCTGCCGACAACGCCGGAACCGCAGCTGACGATCTCCCGGCCGCTGATGCCCCGAACGACGGTACGCCCGACGAACCGGACGACGGCTGAATTTACGGATACGGCCCAAGTGGTGGAATTGGTAGACACGCTATCTTGAGGGGGTAGTGGCGAAAGCCGTGCCGGTTCGAGTCCGGCCTTGGGCACCATCATTCAAACCAGGAACCCGTCGGCGTGCGCAGACGGGTTTTTGTTATCCCCGGGCGGCACTCGCCGTGCCCATCAGTGTATTCTGGTCACGCGAATTAATTGTCTTTGGTCAATTGATGCGTCATTAAGTTGTTTTCCAGGTTCACTTCATCAATGCCTGACGGTAGAATTTCCACTTTCGAGCCCGGTTTCCGGAATCGAGACTTCAATATCGAGGGGCAAGTATGCTCGCGGAATATTTTCCTATCCTGGTCTTCATAGTCATCTCGTTTGGGCTCGGCGCTGTTTTGATGGTGACGGGCGGAGTGCTCGGCTGGCTGATGGGTCACGCCAGGCCCGATGACGAGAAAAACTCGCCGTACGAGTGCGGCTTCGAAGCCTTTGAGGACACGCGCTCGAAGTTCGATGTGCGTTACTACCTGATTGCGATCCTGTTCATCATTTTCGATCTCGAGATCGCGTTTTTCATTCCGTGGGCGCTGGCGCTCGATACACTGGGTGTTTACGGCATCCTCGCGATGATCGTATTCGTTCTTGAACTCGTTATCGGGTTCTTTTTCGTCTGGAAAAAAGGAGCCCTCGAATGGGAATGAACAATCCCCAGCCGTTCGCGGAAATCGACGACATCCTGCGCCCGAGTGCAGACGCCAACCCCCTGGTTGACCGGGGTTTTGTCGTGACCAGCATCGATGCGCTGGTCAACTGGGCGCGCGCCGGCTCCATGTGGCCGATGACTTTCGGCCTGGCCTGCTGCGCGATCGAGATGATGCAGGCCGGCGCCGCGCGCTACGACCTGGACCGCTTTGGCGTCGTGTTCCGGCCAAGCCCGCGCCAGTCGGACGTGATGATCGTGGCCGGCACGCTCACGAACAAGATGGCGCCGGCGTTCCGCAAGGTCTACGACCAGATGTCGAGCCCGAAATGGGTCATTTCGATGGGTTCCTGTGCCAACGGCGGCGGTTACTACCATTACGCCTACTCGGTCACCCGCGGCTGTGACCGCGTGGTGCCGGTCGATGTCTATGTACCGGGCTGCCCGCCAACGGCGGAAGCGCTGATCTACGGCATCCTGCAGTTGCAGGCGAAAATTCGCCGCGAATCCACCATCGCCAGGTAAAGGCATGAACGAGACAGCCAAATTGATCATGGACCGGCTCGCCGAACGCTTCGGTGGACAGGTCACCGCAGCGGGTACGCAATCCGGTATTCCCACGTTCGAAGTCGATGTCGATGTCTGGCAGGAAGTCTGCCGGACCCTGCGCGACGAACAGGATTTTCACTATGAGCAACTGACCGACCTGTGCGGCCTCGATTATCTCGCCTACGGACAGACCGAGTGGGATACCGAAGATGCCTCGCAGGAAGGATTCAGCCGCGGGGTCGAAGCGCTCGGTGAGGGGCGTTTCGACTGGGCCAGTCGCCCGCAAGCCGGCGAGATGAAAAACCGTTTCGCCGTCGTCGCCCACCTGCTTTCTTTCCGGCACAACCGGCGCCTTCGGCTCCGCTGTTATGCGCCGGATGACGATATGCCCATCGTGCCCACGCTCGTGGAAGTCTGGAGTTCAGCCAATTGGTACGAACGCGAAGCATTTGACCTTTATGGAATCGTATTCGAGGGCCACCCGGACCTGCGCCGCATCTTGACGGATTACGGCTTCACCGGGCATCCGTTCCGCAAGGACTTCCCGCTGATCGGCAACGTGGAAGTGCGCTACGACGAACAGCGCGGACGTCTGGTTTACGAACCGGTCCAGATCGAGCCGCGCGTCACGGTGCCGCGCGTGCTGCGCCAGGATTCGCGGTACAAGACCGACGAAGTGGACCTGGCTGCCCAGGGGGACGAGAACGATGGCTGAAATCAAGAACTACACGATGAATTTCGGTCCGCAGCATCCCGCTGCGCACGGTGTGCTGCGACTGGTCCTGGAAATGGACGGCGAGACCGTGGTGCGCGCCGACCCGCATGTCGGCCTGCTGCACCGCGCCACCGAGAAATTGGCGGAGAGCAAGCCGTTCAATCACAACATCGGCTATCTCGACCGGCTCGACTACATGTCGATGATGTGCAACGAGCACGCTTACGTCCGCGCGATCGAGCAATTGCTCGGCATCGAACCGCCCGAGCGCGCGCAGTACATTCGAACGATGTTCGATGAGCTGACGCGCTTCTCGAACCACCTCCTGTGGATCGCGGCCTGCGGCATCGATCTCGGTGCGATGACCGTGTTCCTCTACTGCTTCCGCGAGCGCGAAATGGTCATGGACATGTACGAGGCCGTGTCCGGAGCCCGCATGCACGCGACTTACTACCGGCCGGGCGGCGTGTACCGCGATCTGCCCGAGGTGATGCCGAAGCACGAGGAAACGCGCTGGACCAAGGGCAAGGACCTCAAGCGCCGCAACGAGTGGCGCGAGGGCAGCCTGCTGGACTTCATCGAAGCCTTTGCCAGGGACGTCCCGGACCGCATCGACGAATATGAAACGCTGCTCACCGAGAATCGCATCTGGAAGCAGCGCACGGTCGGCATCGGTGTTGTCTCCCCGGAAAAAGCGCTGCAGATGGGTTACTCGGGCGTGATGCTGCGGGGCTCGGGCATCGAGTGGGACCTGCGCAAGAAACAGCCTTACGCCAGGTACGCCGAGATGGATTTCGATATTCCCGTCGGCACCAGCGGTGATTGTTACGACCGCTACCTGTGCCGCGTCGAGGAACTGCGCCAGTCGGCCCGCATTATCCTGCAGTGCGTGGAATGGCTGCGGCAGAATCCCGGGCCGGTCATGCTGAAGAATTTCAAGGTCGTTCCGCCGACGCGTGAAGAAATGAAAGACGACATGGAAGCCCTGATCCATCACTTCAAGCTGTTCACCGAGGGCTACTGCGTTCCGGCCGGCGAGACCTATGCCGCGGTCGAGGCGCCCAAGGGTGAGTTTGGCTGCTACCTCGTCTCCGACGGGGCGAATAAGCCGTACCGGGCCCATTTCAGGGCGCCCGGCTTCGCTCACCTGTCCAGCATGAACGAAGTGGTATCCGGCCACATGCTGGCCGACGCGGTTGCCATCATCTCCACGTTCGACCTGGTGTTCGGCGAGGTGGACCGCTGATGAACGAACAGAAAAACGGTGTCGAGATGCTGAGTGAAGAAACCCGCAAAACGATCGATCACTGGGTTGCAAAGTTTCCGCAAGACAAGAAGCGTTCCGCGCTGATCCAGGCGCTGCTCGCCGCGCAGGAGCAGAACGGCGGCTGGATCACCCGGGAACTCACCGAGGCGGTGGCGGACTACCTTGAACTGCCGACGGTGTGGGCGCACGAGGTGGTTTCTTTTTACTCGATGTTCTTTACCGAGCCCGTGGGCCGGCACAAGGTCAACATCTGCACCAATATCTCCTGCTGGCTGAACGGAGCGGACGGCCTGGTGGCGCACGCCGAGAAGAAACTGGGCGTGAAACTGGGCGAAACGACGGAAGACGGCCGTATCACCCTGGTCCGCGAAGAAGAATGCCTGGCCGGCTGCTGCGGTGCGCCGATGGCGGTGGTCGACGGCCACTACAAGGAAAACCTGGACATCGACGCGCTCGACGCGTTGCTGGACGGTCTGGAGTAAGCGCATGGCTGAACACAACGTCGTATTCACCACCCTCGACAAGGATGAGCCCTGGACGCTGGAGAACTACCTGGCAGTCGATGGCTACACCGCCTGGAAAAAAATTCTCGCGGAAAAGACCGCCCAGGAAGACATCATCGACGCGGTCAAGGAATCCGCCCTGCGCGGCCGCGGCGGCGCCGGTTTCCCGACCGGCCTCAAGTGGAGTTTCATGCCCCGCTCGGCGCCGATGCAGAAATACATCCTGTGCAATTCGGACGAGTCCGAGCCCGGCACCTGCCACGATCGCGACATCCTGCGCTTCAACCCGCACGCGGTCATCGAGGGCATGGCGATCGCCGGTTACGCGATGGGCGCCACGGTTGGCTACAACTACCTGCGCGGCGAGTTTCATCACGAACCGTTCGAGCGCTTCGAAGCGGCGCTCAGAGAAGCCTACGAGGCCGGGTTGCTGGGCAAGGACATTCAGGGCTCAGGCATCGACATGGACATCTACACCGCGCTCGGCGCGGGCGCCTACATCTGTGGCGAGGAGACGGCCCTGATGGAGTCGCTGGAAGGCAAAAAAGGCCAGCCGCGCTTCAAGCCGCCGTTCCCGGCCAATTACGGCCTGTACGGCGCGCCCAGCACGATCAACAACACCGAGACTCTGGCCTCGGTGCCGGCGATCATGCGCAACGGCGCGAAGTGGTTCCTCGGGATCGGCAAGCCCAACAACGGCGGGCCGAAGTGTTTCTCGGTTTCCGGTCACGTCAAGCGGCCGGGAAATTACGAAATGCCGCTGGGTACGCCCTTCGCGGAGCTGCTGGAAAAAGCCGGCGGTGTGCGTGAAGGCCGGCAATTGAAAGGCGTTATTCCCGGGGGTTCTTCCATGCCGGTGCTGCCCGCGGACATCATCATGGACTGCACCATGGACTTCGACTCGCTGAGCAAGGCCGGTTCCGGCCTGGGCTCGGGTGCGGTCATCGTGATGGATGACAGTACCTGCATGGTAAAGGCCTGCGAGCGCATCGCGCAGTTCTACCACATGGAATCCTGCGGGCAATGCACGCCCTGCCGCGAAGGCACGGGGTGGATGCACCGCATGCTGAAGCGCATCGTGGCCGGTGAAGGCCGCGAGGGTGACCTCGAACTGCTGCGCTCGGCCGCCGGGCAGATCGAAGGCCACACGATTTGCGCCTTCGGCGAAGCCGCCGCCTGGCCGGTTCAGGGTTTCCTGCGCCATTACTGGGATGAATTCGACTACTACGTGAAACACGGCCGCTCGATGGTCGATGAACAGCGGGGGCAGGCCGCATGAGCGCCGACGTCAAAGATATGGAAAAAGCCGACACTCAGCCCGTAGACCTGGTCAATATCGAGGTGGACGGCATCGCGCTGCAGGCGCCCAAGGGCTCGATGATCATCGAGGCCACGGACAAGGCCGGCATCGAGATACCGCGCTTCTGTTACCACCCCAAGCTCAGCATTGCGGCCAATTGCCGCATGTGCCTGGTGGATGTCGAAAAGATGCCCAAGCCGGTGCCGGCATGCGCCACTCCGGTAATGGAAGGCATGAAAATCTACACGGGCTCACGCCGGGCGATGGACGCCCAGCACGGCGTGATGGAATTCCTGCTGATCAACCACCCGCTGGATTGCCCGATATGCGACCAGGGCGGGGAGTGTGAACTGCAGGACCAGGCCATGGGTTACGGACGTTCCGTGTCCCGCTTCACCGAGCGCAAGCGCGTGGTGAAAGACAAGGACGTCGGGCCGCTGGTGCAGACCGAGATGACGCGCTGCATTCATTGCACGCGCTGCGTGCGTTTTCTAGACGAAATTGCCGGAACCCAGGAAATGGGCGGCGCGGGCCGCGGCGACCGCCTCGAAATCGGCACCTGCGTCGAGAACAGCATTGACTCGGAAATGTCAGGCAACATCATCGACCTGTGCCCGGTCGGCGCGCTGACCAACAAGCCCTTCCGCTTCGCGGCGCGGGCCTGGGAAATGATGGCCCGGCCCTCCATTGCGATGCACGACGGCGTCGGTTCACACCTGTACCACCACGTGCGCCGCGGCCAGGTCATGCGCTCGGTCCCCCGCGATTGCGAGGCGCTCAACGAGAACTGGCTGCCGGACCGGGACCGTTACAGCCAGCAGGGCCTGTACACCGACGACCGTGTGCTCGAACCCATGATCAAGGTTGACGGTGAATGGAAAACAGTGGCCTGGGACGAGGCTATCGACGCGGTGGCGGAAATCCTGAAGGATTCGGGTCCCGAAACCGGCATGCTGATGTCGCCGTCCGCGACCAATGAAGAATATTTCCTGGCCCAGTCGCTGATCCGCGGCCTGGGCGGACACAACATCGACCACCGCCTGCGGCAGGCGGATTTCAGCGACGATTCAGCCCAACCGTCGGCCCCTGTCTTCGAGATGAAGGTTGCGAAAATCGATGCGGCCGACGCGGTGCTGCTGGTCGGCTGCAACCCGCGACTGGAGGCCCCGATTATCGGTCACCGTCTGCGCCAGGCCTGGCGCAAGGGCGCCGGGATCTCGGCTTACAACCCCGTCGACTGGAAGTTTCATTTCAAAACCGGCCTGGACTCGATCACGGCGCCGCAGAACCAGGTGGCCGAACTGGCCGCCCTGGCCAAAGCGGTCGAGATACGCACCGGCGCCGCCGCGCCCGGTTCGCTGCGCAAAGCCCTGGACGCCGCCGCGGTCACGGAACGCCACGAAGCATTGGCGGCCCGGCTCGCCGACGCGAAAACCGGACTGGTCCTGGTCGGGCAGGCCGTGCAGCAGCATGGCGATGGCGCCTGGCTGCGGGCCCTTGCCCGTTACATTGCCGCCGCCACGGCGTGTGCGCGCAATGAACTGACACTCGGCGCCAACTCGAAGGGCGCGTGGCTGGCCGGCGCGGTGCCGCATCGCGGCCCCGGCGGGTCCAACGGCGTCGAAGGCATGAACGTGCCGCAGATGCTGGAGTCCCCGCTGAAGGCCTACCTGCTCTGGGGAATCGAGCCCGGTTTCGACGTGGCCAATCCCGCCGGGTCGGTGAAGAGCCTGCGCAGCGCCGGCAAGATCGTCGTCGCCGCGACGCATGCGGCCAGCGGACTGTACGAAATGGGCGATGTGATCCTGCCGCTTGCGGCGCAGCCCGAGTCCGAAGGCAGCATGGTGAATTTCGACGGCGATACGCTGGCGTTCAGCGCCGCCGCGAAAGCGCCCGGCCAGTCACGGGCCGGCTGGAAAATACTGCGCAAGCTGGGCGGCACTTTGGGCCTCGAGGGCTTTGGCCAGGTGAGCCTGGCCGATGTCCAGCAGGATTTGCAGCGTGCCGCGTCCGGCGAGCCGTCGGGTGCGACCGAAACGGTTCTTCCGGAAAACTACGGCGGTGAGGGTTTGCACCGTATCGGCGAGGTGCCGCCCTACGCGGTAGACGTCCTTTGCCGCCGGGCTGAACCGCTGCAGAAAACGCAATGGGCCGATGTCGCTTTCATCGGTCTGAACGCGGCGGACGCCGAGCGGCTCGGCCTCGCGGACGGCGCCACAGCCAGCGTCTCGCAAGGCGGCCAGGCCGGGGAATTCAAGGTCAGAATCAGCGACCGGGTGCCCGCGGGCGGCGCGTGGCTGCGAAGTGCGACCTGCGACACGCGCAAGCTGGGTAACGCTTTTGCGCCCATAACCGTGGAGGTGGCGTAATGCCTGAAACGTTTCTTGACCAGTTGATCTTCATGGCCATCCTGGTGGCCAAGATCCTGGCAATCGTCGTTCCGCTGATCCTGGCTGTCGCTTACTACACCTACGCCGAGCGCAAGGTGATCGGTTACATGCAGATCCGGCGCGGCCCCAACCGCATCGGCCCGCTGGGGCTGTTGCAGCCGTTCGCCGACGTGACCAAGCTGCTGCTGAAGGAAATCATCGTTCCGCAGAACGCCAACAAGTTCCTGTTCGTGCTGGCGCCGGTGCTCTCACTGGGCCCCGCATTCGCCGCCTGGGCGGTCGTGCCGTTCGATGACTGGGCTGTCGTGGCGGACGTGGACGCGGGCCTGATCTACATCCTGGCGATGTCGTCGCTGGGCGTCTACGGGCTGATCATCGCCGGCTGGGCTTCGAACTCCAAGTACGCCTTCCTGGGCGCCCTGCGCTCGACCGCGCAGATGGTGTCCTACGAGATCGCGATGGGTTTCGCGCTGATCGGCGTGCTGATCCTCGCCGGCTCACTGAACCTGAGGGAAATCGTGCTGGCCCAGCAGGGCGGCCTGCTGGACTGGTTCTGGCTGCCGCTACTGCCCCTGTTTGCGATTTACGTCATCTCCGGGGTGGCCGAAACCAACCGCGCGCCGTTCGACGTGGCCGAGGGCGAATCGGAGATCGTCGCCGGTTTCCACGTCGAGTACGCCGGTTCGGGTTTCGCGATCTTCTTCCTGGCTGAATACGCCAACATGATCCTGATCTCGGCCCTGACCGCCCTGATGTTCTGCGGCGGCTGGCTGTCGCCTTTCGAGGGCGTGCCGCTGCTGGGCGACACCTTCCTGGGGCAGGGCAGCATTTTCTGGTTCCTGGCCAAGACGGTGCTGTTCATGTACGGCTTCCTCTGGTGGCGGGCGACGTTCCCGCGCTACCGCTATGACCAGATCATGCGGCTTGGTTGGAAGGTTTTTGTGCCGATCACGATTTTCTGGGTCATGGTCGCCGCCGTGATTAAGGTATTCGGACTGGTAGAGGGGGGCGCCTGACGATGAACGCCGTTAGCCGTTATTTCAAGAGCCTGCTGCTGATCGAACTCTGGCAGGGCCTGTCCGTGACGCTGCGCTATTTCTTCAAGCCGAAGTTCACCCTGAACTACCCCGAGGAAAAAACGCCGAAATCTCCCCGGTTCCGCGGCCTTCACGCGCTTCGGCGCTATCCGAACGGCGAAGAACGCTGCATCGCCTGCAAACTCTGCGAGGCGGTCTGCCCGGCCCTGGCCATTACGATCGATTCGACCCAGCGCGAAGACGGTTCCCGCCGCACCACGCGTTATGACGTCGACCTGTTCAAGTGCATTTACTGCGGGTTCTGCGAAGAATCCTGCCCGGTTGACTCCATCGTGCTGACCGATATTCACGAATTTCACATGGAAACGCGCGCAGAGAGCGTTGTTGACAAGCAGCAGTTGCTGGCGCTGGGCGACCGCTTCGAGGAGCGTATCGCCGAGGCCCGCCAGCAGGATGCGGCCTACCGCTGATTGGAGCAGACGAAATGCCGATTTACGAAATAGTATTTTACGCCTTCTCCCTGGTCATGCTGGGGGCTGCGGTGGCCGTCATCACGGTGCGCAACCCGGTCTACGCCGCGCTGTTCCTGGTGCTGGCCTTCTTCAGCGCCTCCGCGATCTGGATGCTGCTGGAAGTGGAATTCCTGGCCATCATCCTGATCCTCGTTTACGTGGGGGCGGTCATGGTGCTGTTCCTGTTCGTGGTCATGATGCTGGACATCAACCTCGAACCGCTTCGGGCCGGTTTCGCCCGCTACCTGCCGGCGGGAATTCTCGTCGCGCTGCTGATGGCGGCGGAATTCCTGATCGTGATCTGGGCCAAGGGCCGTTTCGATACGGGCGCTTTTCCGATCCCGGAACCGAACCCGGACGGCTACAGCAACACCCGGGCCCTGGGTGAGTGGCTTTACACCCAGCATGTGCTGGCCTTTGAAGTGGCCGGTGTCATCCTGCTGGTGGCCATTATCGCGGCGGTGGCCCTGACCCTCAGGCACCGCAGCAGTGCGCACCGCCAGAACCCGTCCCTGCAGGTGCGCGTGCGCAAGGATGAACGCGTGCGCCTGGTGAAAATGAAGCCCGAAACCGGGCAGGAGGGCTGATTGCCATGCTGACACTCGCACACTTCCTGACCCTCGGGGCTCTGCTTTTCGTGCTCGCCGTGACGGGTATTTTCCTCAACCGGAAAAACGTGATCATCCTGCTGATGTGCATCGAATTGATGCTGCTCTCGGTAAACATGAACTTCGTGGCTTTCTCGCGGTTTCTCGGCAACCTCGATGGCCAGGTGTTCGTCTTTTTCATCCTGACCGTCGCCGCCGCCGAAGCAGCGATCGGACTGGCTATCCTGGTGGTGTTGTTCCGCAACCGCCAGACCATCAACGTGGCCGAACTGGACGACCTGAAGGGCTGACGCTGACATGTCTCTGAAAACCATACTCGTACTCATTCCCCTGCTGCCGCTGGTCGCGGCCGCCATCGCGGGTCTCCTCAGGAACCCGATCGGCAGGGCCGGCTCCCACTGGGTCACCATACTGGGCGTTGCGGTTTCTTTCTTCCTGTCGGTCTATGTGCTGTACCTGCAGATTTACGAAGGGCTCGGAACCCAGAACATCAGCGTCTACACCTGGATGATCGCTGACGGCATCACCTTCGAAGTCGGATTCCTGATCGACCACCTGACCTCGCTGATGATGGTGGTGGTTTCTTTCGTATCCTTCATGGTGCACATCTACACCATCGGCTACATGGCCGACGACCCGGGTTACCAGCGTTTCTTCAGTTACATCGCGTTTTTCACCTTTTCGATGCTGATGCTGGTCATGTCGAACAACTTCCTCCAGCTGTTTTTCGGCTGGGAGGCCGTGGGACTGGCGTCCTACCTGCTGATCGGGTTCTGGTTCGATCGCGAATCGGCTTCGTACGCGGGGCTGAAGGCGTTCCTGGTCAACCGGGTCGGCGATTTCGGTTTCCTGCTCGGCATCGCCGGCGTGCTCTATTGCTTCGGCAGTCTCGATTACGCGACGGTGTTCGCGGCCGCGCCCCAGTTGGGCGGGGAGACCGTCAGCCTGTTCCCGGGCATCGAGTGGCAGTGGATCACGGTGATCTGCATATGCCTGTTTATCGGCGCCATGGGCAAGTCGGCGCAGGCCCCGCTGCACGTCTGGCTGCCCGATTCGATGGAGGGCCCGACGCCTATCTCCGCCCTGATCCACGCGGCCACCATGGTCACGGCGGGTATCTTCATGGTTTCCCGCATGTCGCCGTTGTTCGAACTCAGCGACGCTGCGCTGAGCTTCGTCATGCTGATCGGCGCCGTGACGGCCTTTTTCATGGGCCTCGTCGGTATCGTGCAAAACGACATCAAGCGTGTCATCGCCTACTCGACGTTGTCGCAGCTGGGTTACATGACCGTCGCGCTGGGCGTATCGGCTTACTCGGCGGCCATTTTCCACCTGGGCACCCACGCCTTCTTCAAGGCGCTGCTGTTCCTGGGTGCGGGCTCCGTGATCATCGCGCTGCACCATCAACAGGACATGCGCTTCATGGGCGGTCTGCGCAAGCAGATGCCGGTCACCTGGCTGACCGCCTGGATCGGCACGCTGGCCCTGATCGGTTTCCCGTTCTTCTCGGGTTTTTATTCAAAGGACGCGATCATCGAAGCGGTGCACGCATCGACGCGCTGGGGTTCCGGCGTGGCCTACTGGGCGGTGCTGCTCGGCGTGATCGTGACCTCGTTCTACAGTTTCCGCCTGCTGTACCTGACGTTCCACGGCAAGCCGCGCTACACCATTGACCCCGGGGCAGGGCACCATCCGCCCGACGGTGTGTTGCAGCATGCGCCGAAGGAATCCCCGCTGGTGGTGACCGTGCCGCTGCTGCTGTTGGCCATCCCTTCGGTCGTCATCGGCTACATGACGATCGGGCCGGTGCTGTTTGAAGGCTGGCTGGCGGATTCCATCACGATCCTGCCCGCCAACGACAGTGTGGCGGCGGTGGGTCATCACTTCCATGGCCCGGCGGCGATGGCGACGCACGCGCTGCAGACCGCGCCGTTCTGGCTGATGATCGCCGGTTTCGTGCTGGCGACCTTCGTTTACATGGTGCGGCCGGCGATGGCGGACCGGTTGCAGAACAGGTTCCCGCGTCTTCACACGCTGCTGTACAACAAGTTTTACGTGGACGAACTCTACGAAAAACTGTTTATCAGCCGGACCGTGAACATCGGCAAAAGCCTCTGGAACAAGGCCGACGCCGGCTTCATCGACGGCTGGCTGGTCAACGGCTCGGCGCGGCTGGTCAACAGCCTGTCCGCCCGGATCCGGGTGTGGCAAAGCGGCTACCTGTTCCATTACGCATTCGCGATGATTATCGGCCTGGCCGGCATCCTGGCTATCTGGGTCACGCTTAAGTAGAGGGGCGGAAAGAACAATGACATCAACCTGGCCCATTTTGAGTATCCTGATCTGGCTGCCGATTTTCGGTGCGGTGGCGGTTCTCGCTGCCGGCGAGCAACGCGCCGCCCTGGCAAAAGTGCTGGCGCTGCTGATCTCGGGGCTCACGTTCCTGCTGAGCATTCCCCTGTTTACCGGTTTCGACACGACGACCGCCGCCATGCAGTTCACCGAGTTCAAACCGTGGATCGAGACCTTCCAGATCAATTATTCGCTGGGTGTCGACGGTTTCTCGGTTCCGCTGATTCTGCTGACGACGTTTTTCGGCGTGCTGGTGGTGATTGCCGGCTGGGAGGTCATTACCGAGCGCGTACACCAGTACATGGCGGCGTTCCTGCTGATGGAAGGCCTAATGATCGGCGTGTTCTGTGCGCTGGACGCGCTGCTGTTCTACGTGTTTTTCGAGGCCATGCTGATCCCGATGTTCCTGGTGATCGGTATGTGGGGCGGTCCGAACAAGGTCTACGCGACAATCAAGTTTTTCCTGTATACCTTCCTCGGTTCCGTATTCATGCTGGTCGGCCTGATCTACCTGTACATCCAGACCGGCACCTGGTCCATCCTGGAATGGCACCAGTATCCGCTGGCGCTGAATGTTCAGAAGTGGCTGTTCCTCGGGTTCCTCGCTGCATTCTCGGTCAAGATCCCGATGTGGCCGGTGCACACCTGGTTGCCGGACGCCCACGTCGAGGCGCCCACCGGCGGCTCGGTGGTCCTGGCGGCGATCATGCTGAAGATCGGCGGCTACGGCTTCATCCGGTTCAGCCTGCCGATCACGCCCGATGCCTCGATGGCCCTGGACTGGCTGATGATCACGCTGTCGCTGATCGCCATCGTCTACATCGGTTTCGTGGCGTTGGTCCAGGAAGACATGAAGAAGCTGATTGCCTACTCGTCGGTTTCGCACATGGGCTTCGTGACGCTCGGCATGTTTATCGCCTTCGGTGTTTTCCAGAATACGGAAAGCGGCCGCGGCGCGGCGCTCGGCGTCGAGGGCGCCATGGTGCAGATGATCTCCCATGGGTTCATCTCCGGCGCCATGTTCCTCTGCGTCGGGGTGCTTTACGACCGCGTGCACAGCCGCATGATCAAGGATTACGGCGGCGTGGCCCACACCATGCCGTGGTTCGCGGCGCTGGCGGTGCTGTTTTTCATGGCCAACTCGGGCCTGCCCGGCACCAGCGGCTTCGTTGGTGAATTCATGGTCATCCTGGCGGCGTTCCAGGCCAATTTCTGGTACGCATTTGCCGCGGCGGCAACGTTGATCCTGGGTGCGGCGTACAGCCTGTGGCTGGTCAAGCGCGTGATCTTCGGCAAGGTGGCGAACAACGAGGTACAGCAATTGAAAGACATCAACGCGCGCGAGGCCCTGGTCCTGGGTGTCATCGCGGTCGCCGTGCTGCTGGTCGGCGTCTGGCCGCAGCCGCTGGTCGACCTGATGCATGCCTCGGTCGACAACCTGTTGCAGCACATCCAGCAACCGAAATTCGTCCTGGCCGGGGGTTAGTGATATGACTCGCATGGATTTCCTACTCATCGCTCCCGAGCTTTGGATTCTCACGATGACCTGCGTGATCCTGGTGGTGGACCTGTTCATCAAGGAAGAGCGGCGCGGAATCGTTCATCTCCTCGGCATGGTCACCCTGGTTTTCGCGGCGATCATCACGCTGCGGTCCGACTACGGCACGGACGGCGCCGCCTTTGCGTTCGGCGATTCCTTCGTTCGCGACCAGATGGGCGACATGCTCAAGCTGTTCAGCTATTTCGTGCTGGCGATCGTATTCGTTTACGCCAAGTTCTGCCTGCGGCAGTTCCGCATGTTCCGGTCGGACTTTTACACGCTTTCGCTGGAAGCGCTGCTTGGCATGATGCTGCTGATTTCCGCCAACGACCTGATCATGATCTATCTGGGGCTGGAACTGCTGGCGCTGTCGTCCTACACCCTGGTGGCCTATGACCGCGACTCGCGGCGCGGGTCCGAGGCGGCGATGAAGTACTTCGTGCTGGGCTCGATGGCCTCGGGCATGCTGCTGTACGGCATGTCGATGATCTACGGCGCGACCGGTTCACTGGACCTGGCGGTCATCGCCGACGCCATCCGGACCATCGGCTCGGATGACATCATGCTGATATTCGGCCTGGTGTTCCTGGTCGTCGGCCTGGCCTTCAAGTTCGGCGCCGTTCCGTTCCACATGTGGGTGCCGGACGTCTATCACGGCGCCCCGGTCCCGATCACCCTGTTCATTTCCTCGGTGCCGAAGCTGGCCGCGTTCGCGATGGCCTACCGCCTTCTGCAGACCGGGCTGGGCGAAATGCACGGCGACTGGATGCAGATGCTGAGCGTGCTCGCGGTGCTGTCCATCGTGGTCGGCAACCTCGCGGCGATCGCCCAGACCAACATCAAGCGCATGCTGGCTTACTCGACCATCGGGCACATGGGGTTCGTCTTCATGGGGCTCCTGGCGGGCACACCCGAGGGTTACGGTTCGGGCATGTTCTACGTGATCGTCTACGCCCTGATGTCGGCGGCGGCGTTCGGCATGGTGATCCTGCTGTCGGCGCGCGGCGTCGAAGCGGAACAGCTCGACGACTTCAAGGGCCTGAACCAGCGCGACCCCTGGTACGCGGCGATCATGGCGATGGTGATGTTTTCCATGGCCGGTGTCCCGGTTTTCGTCGGTTTCTTCGCCAAGTGGCTGGTGATCCAGGCAGTGATCAATGCCGGGTTGGTCTGGCTGGCCATCGTGGCGGTCGTTTTCTCGGTTGTCGGAGCGTTCTATTACATTCGCGTCGTCAAGCTGATGTATTTCGACAAGCCGGTAACGGAAGCGTCGATCGAGGCGCCGGTGGACTTTCGGGCCGTGCTGTCCCTGAATGGCGTGATGATGCTGGGACTCGGCGTGTTTTCCGGCTCGCTGATCCAGATTTGCATGTCGTCCTTCGGAGGCTGATGCAGCATTTAAATGGGTCCCGATATATTGGGGCTTGAACCCGGTATGCGGAATACCGTAAAATTGCTCCCTTGCTGATGCGGGGTGGAGCAGTCTGGCAGCTCGTCGGGCTCATAACCCGAAGGTCGCAGGTTCGAATCCTGCCCCCGCTACCAAGGTTTAACTTGAGGCCCCGGCAGGGGCCTTAATTTTAAGGGGCCAGCGAGCCCCTTTTTCGTGCCTGTGTTATGAAATCGGGAAAACCGGGGTCAGAGTAAGAGTTCCCTGTTTTGTTCAATGGCATGAGGCCACTTTCGGGAATTTTTACTCTGACCCCACTTGATCTCGCCACGGAGAGAAACGTGAGTTCGGCAAAGCTGACACCGCTGTTGCAACCGCTGATCGAAGAACTCGGTTACGAGTTCGTCGGCCTCGAGTTCAGCAGCAACCCAAAGAACCCGGCGCTGGTGATCTACATTGACCGGCCCGACGGCATCGCGATCGAAGATTGCGAGGCCGTTTCGCGCGAGGTAGCCGCGCTGCTGGATGTAGAGGACCCCATACCCGGGCACTACATCCTGGAAGTGTCCTCGCCCGGCGTGGACCGGCCGCTGTTCACCGCGGCACAGTTCGGGCAGTTCGCCGGAGAAACCGCCGCCGTGACGGTGTTTGCACCGGTCGACGGACGCCGCAAGTTCAAGGGCAAGATCCTCTCCGCCGGTGAAGGTGAGGTGAAGATCGAGCAGGACGGCGAAGAAGTCGTGCTGGAGATGAGCAATATTGCGAAGTCCAGGCTGGTGCCGGACTACGATGCGATCCTGGCCGCCGGCCGGGGCGAAAAAAACTGATTCTGAAAGAGAGAACGACCCGATGAGCAAAGAGATCCTGCTGGTTGTGGACGCGGTGTCCAACGAGAAGGGTGTTGAAAAAGACGTGATCTTCGGCGCACTGGAAGCAGCGCTGGCCTCGGCCGCGCGCAAACTGAGCGAAGAAGAGCCGGACGTCCGTGTCGCGATCGACCGCGATACCGGAGAGTATGAAACGTTCCGGCGCTGGGAGGTCATTGACGACGAGGACGAGATGGAGAACGAGGCTGCCCAGTATTTCCTGGCGGCTGCCCGCGCCATCGAACCGGAAATAGAAGTCGGTGACTATATCGAGGAGCCGATGGAAAACGCCGAGTTCGGCCGCATCGCTGCGCAGACCGCCAAGCAGGTGATCGTGCAGCGGGTGCGTGAAGCCGAGCGCGCGCAGGTCGTGGAAGAGTTCCAGGACCGGGCCGGTGAACTGGTCAACGGCATCGTGAAGCGGGTCGAGCGCGGCAACGTTTACCTGGACCTCGGCGGTAATGCGGAGGCGTTCATCTCGCAGCGCAACATGATCCCCGGGGAGTCGGTGCGCCCCGGCGATCGTCTGCGGGCGTTTCTCTACGAGGTCAAGTCCGAGCCGCGCGGACCGCAGCTGTTCGCCAGCCGGACCATCGTTGAATTTCTCGTGGCCCTGTTTGAACTCGAGGTGCCCGAGATCGGCCAGGGGCTGCTGTCGATCAAGGGCGGCGCCCGCGATCCGGGTCGGCGCGCCAAGATCGCCGTGCAGTCGAACGACAAGCGCACCGACCCGATCGGCGCCTGTGTCGGCATGCGCGGTTCACGCGTCCAGGCCGTCTCGAACGAACTGGCGGGTGAGCGCATCGACATCATCCTGTGGGATGAAAACCCGGCGCAGTTCGTGATCAACGCGATGGCCCCGGCCGAGGTTGCCTCGATCGTGGTGGACGAGGAAAACAACTCCATGGACATCGCCGTGGACGAGTCGAACCTGTCCCAGGCCATCGGCCGCGGCGGCCAGAACGTTCGACTCGCGAGCGAGCTGAGCGGCTGGGAGCTCAATGTGCTCACGGTGGAGCAGGCCGAGCAGAAAAGCGTTGAAGAGGGCCAGGCCATCCTCGAGCGTTTCATGGAGCGCCTCGACGTGGGCGAAGACGTCGCCAGCATCCTGGTGCACGAAGGCTTCAGCAACATCGAAGAGGTTGCCTACGTGCCGGAGTCCGAACTGCTCGACATCGAGGAGTTCGACGAGGAGATCGTCAGCGAGATTCGCCGCCGGGCGCGCGATGCACTGCTGACGCAGCTGATCGCCAAGGAGGAAGTGCTCGACGAGAACGCGCCGGCCGAAGACCTGCTGGCACTGGAAGGCATGACCGAACGGCTCGCTTACCGCCTGGCCGAGAACGGTGTTCGGACGCAGGAAGAACTGGCTGAACTGGCGACAGACGAATTGATGGAAATAATGGAAATGAGTGAGGAAGACGCGGCGGCGCTGATCATGGCCGCGAGGGCGCCCTGGTTCGCAGAAGAATAAAAAGCCGGCGTCCGGTCTTTTACTGAACACTCGAGGAGCAAGGTATGTCACAAGTAACCGTAACCCAACTGGCGGACGTTCTCGGCGTCGATGCGAGCAAGCTGCTTGCTCAGCTGAAGAACGCGGGCATCGAAGCCAGCGGGCCGGACGACACGGTTTCCAACGACGACAAGAAAAAGCTGCTCGCACACCTGCGGGCCAGTCACGGAAAGCGTGAAAGCGACGCGACCGCGCCGCGCAAGGTCACGCTGAAGCGCAAGTCGGTCAGCGAACTGCGGGTTGCCGGGTCCGGGCCGCGCGCCGCGACGCGCACCGTCAACGTGGAAGTGCGCAAGAAACGCACCTACGTCAAGCGCGAAGTCGTCCAGGAACAGATCGGCACCGACGACAGCGACCGCGAGGAAGCGCGTCGCATTCTCGAAGAGTCTCGCATGCAGCGGGAAGCCGAGGAGAAAGCGCGCACCGAGGCGGCTGAAGCTGCCCGTCGTCAAAAGGAGGAAGCAGCGCGCAAGGAGTTGGAGGAAGCGAAGCTCAAGGCCAAGGAAGCGGAGGCTCGCAAAGCTGCCGAAGAGGCGGAGCGCAAGGCCGAGGAAGAGCGCGCGAAAGAAGAGGAAGATGCACGCAAGGCCGAGGAAGAGCGCAACCGCAAGCTCGCCGAGGACGCCCAGGCGCGTCGCCGCGAGCGCGAAAAAGAAAAAGAAGCGCGCAAGGCCAAGAAGGCCGGCGGCGCACCGACACGTTACGGCCGCAAGGAGTTGCATGTCGCAGGCGGAGCCGCAGCGCGTCGCCGCAAGCCCGGTGTGCGCTCGCGCGCCGGTGGTGGTCCGCCTTCCGAGCACGGGTTCTCGCGTCCGACTGCTCCGGTGACCCGCGAAATCGCGGTTCCCGAGGCTATCACGGTGGCGGACCTCGCCAAGGAAATGGCGGTCAAGGCCGGTGAGGTGATCAAGGTCCTGATGAAAATGGGCATGATGGTGACCATCAACCAGAGCCTGGACCAGGACACGGCCATGCTCGTGGTCGAGGAAATGGGTCACCTCGCCAAGGCGGCGGAAGCGAAAGATATCGAAAGCGAGCTGATCGCCGAGGACGAGATCGTGGACGGCGAGGAAGTGACCCGTCCGCCGGTGGTGACTGTTATGGGTCATGTCGACCACGGCAAAACGTCTTTGCTCGACTACATCCGTCACTCGCACATCGCGGAGGGCGAGGCCGGCGGGATCACCCAGCATATCGGCGCCTACCACGTAAAAACCGATCGCGGCATCGTCACCTTCCTGGATACTCCAGGCCACGCGGCCTTTACCGCGATGCGCGCCCGCGGAGCCCAGGCCACGGACATCGTGATCCTGGTCGTGGCGGCGGACGACGGCGTGATGCCCCAGACCAAGGAGGCCATCCAGCATGCCCGCGCAGCCGGCACGCCGATTATCGTTGCGATCAACAAGATCGACCGTCCCGAGGCGGACCTGGACCGCGTGCGCACCGAGCTTTCCAAGGAAGAAGTGATTCCCGAGGACTGGGGCGGCGAGGATATCTTCGTGAACGTCTCGGCCAAGACGGGCGAGGGCATCGATACCCTGCTTGAAAACGTATTGCTGCAGGCCGAGGTGATGGAGCTCAAGGCCGTTCCCGACATGAAGGCGCGCGGCGTCGTGGTCGAGTCCAGCCTGGACAAGGGCCGCGGCCCGATCGCGACTCTGCTGGTTCAGCAGGGCACGCTCAAGCGCGGTGACATGATCCTGGCGGGCCAGGAATTCGGACGCGTTCGCGCGATGTTCAACGAGAGCGGCGAGCCGATCGAGTCGGCCGGCCCTTCCATGCCGGCGGTCGTGCAGGGTCTTTCCGGGGTTCCCCAGGCCGGCGATGAGATGCTGGCCGTAGCCAATGAACGCAAGGCGCGCGAGGCCTCCGCGACCCGGCAGGAAAAGGAACGCGAAACACGCCTTGCCCGTCAGCAGGCGGCCAAGCTGCAGAACCTGTTCGACAGCATGGGCAAGGAAGAGCAGACCAGCGTGAACCTGTTGATCCGCGCCGACGTACAGGGCAGCGTCGAGGCGCTGCGCGACGCGCTGACCCGGCTCAGCAACGACGAGGTCAATGTCAACGTGGTGGCTTCCGGGGTGGGCGCCATCACCGAGAACGACGCTTCGCTGGCGCAGGCTTCGAATGCCATTATCATCGGGTTCAACGTTCGTGCCGACGCCACCGCTCGCAAGGTCATCCAGGAAAACGAACTGGACCTGCATTATTACAGCGTGATCTACGACGCCATCGACGAGGTCAAGGCGGCCATTTCCGGCCTGCTGGGCACCGAGGTGCGGGAGCAGATCATCGGCCTGGCCGAGGTCAAGGACGTGTTCCGCTCATCCAAGCTCGGCGCCATTGCCGGCTGCATCGTGGTCGAAGGGGTCGTGAGACGCCACAATCCGATTCGCGTATTGCGTGACAACGTGGTTATATTCGAGGGCGAACTCGAGTCGTTGCGGCGCTTCAAGGACGACGTCAACGAAGTGCAGTCCGGGACCGAGTGCGGTATCGGCGTGAAGATGTACAACGACGTGAAGCCCGGCGACAACATCGAGTGTTTCGAGCGCGTCGAGGTTGCCAGAACCCTCTGAGGAGGAAGGACATGCCACGCGATTTCAAGCGCTCTGACCGGGTAGCCGGCTCGCTTCGCCGCGAGCTGGCGCAGATTCTCCAGGCCGAGGTCCGCGACCCGGAAGTAGGGTTCATCAGCCTGTCCGATGTCGAGGTCAGCCGCGACCTGGCCCACGCCAGGGTGTTCGTGACCGTCTTCGAACCCGAAAAAGCCGAGTCCAGCATTCGTGCGCTCAACCGCAAGGCGGGTTTCCTGCGCAGCCGGCTGGCACAGGCGATGCGCATTCGCGCGGTGCCGGAACTGCATTTTCACCATGACGCCTCGGTCGAAACCGGTCGCCGCATGGACGAACTGATCGAAAGCGCGGTCTCGTCAGACCGGCACGACCCGGACACGGACGAAACCTCGAAAGACTGATGGGCCGGCGCCGAAAAGGCAGGGACATCCACGGTGTGCTGTTGCTCGACAAGCCTGCCGGCCTCTCGTCCAGCCAGGCCGTGCAGCGGGTCCGCTGGCTGTTCCAGGCACGCAAGGCGGGTCACACCGGCACGCTCGATCCATTTGCAACCGGCCTGCTTCCGGTCTGCCTCGGCGAGGCGAGCAAGACGGCCGCGTTCATGCTGGGCGCCGACAAAACCTACGAGGCGCATGCCCGGCTGGGCATAGCTACCGACACCGCCGATATCGAAGGTTCCGTGACCCGCGACGAGCCCGTGCCGACACTGGAAGCGGCCCGGGTTGAATCGGTATTGCAGCAATTTGTCGGTATGATCGAACAAGTCCCGCCGATGTACTCGGCGCTCAAACAGGGCGGAAAGCCGTTGTACGAACTGGCGCGGGAAGGGCTGGAGATCGAGCGCAAGGCGCGCACCGTGACCATCCACGCACTCGAACTGATCGACTGGTCAACGCCCAACCTGGTCTTTCGCGTGGCCTGCTCCAAGGGCACGTACGTGCGCACGCTCGCAGAGGATATCGCGCAGGCGCTGGGCAGCTGTGCGCATCTGAGAGCGCTGCGGCGAACCGCTTCGGGCATTTTTTCGGGCGCCATGGTCAGCATGGAGACGCTCGAATCCCGTGCGCGGGCCGGCGATGCCGAATCGCTGCTGCTGCCGCCGGATGCCGGCCTGGCCGACTGGCCGGTGGTGGAACTGAAAGACACCGCGGCGGCCCGTTTTTCGCACGGCAATCCCGTCGCAAGCGACACCCCCGGCGAAGGCATGGTCCGGGTTTACGGGCCGGGCGGGCGCCTGCTTGGCCTGGGTGAGCGGTTTCCTGAAAAGTTATTGAAACCGCGGCGTATAATGAATTTTTAGACAGCAGCGTGCGGACGGGCAGGCCGTTACGGTGAACAAGCACTGTATTTGCATACTTTCCTTGTTTTGAGGGCCATCGCCCGCTATACTCCGCCGCTGATTTCAACCTATGGGCTTCGGGGCCCACTGAATTCACCCGACCCGTCGCGCGGCGACAGGAAGGCAGCCCCGTTGCTCTAGTCATGGAGAAGGAACCATGTCTTTTGATGCAGAAGCTAAAGCGAAAATTGTCAAAGAGTATGCCCGTTCAGAGAACGATACCGGCTCGCCTGAAGTGCAGGTGGCCCTGCTGACCGGTCGTATCCAGTATCTCACCGACCATTTCAAGGCACACAAGGGCGATCATCATTCCCGGCGTGGTCTGCTGCGGCTGGTAAACCAGCGCCGCAGCCTGCTCGATTACCTGAAGAACAAGGACATCGAGCGCTACCGCGACCTGATCAAGCGCCTCGGTCTGCGCCGCTGATTTCAGCGGCAGGCCTGCATCACGAGACGCCTTCGCTCTGGCAGATCAAGCATCTGCCGGAGCGTTCGCGCATACCGATTTCTATAAACGACCAAGAAAGGAAAGCAACTCGTGCAAAAACTGACCAAGACGTTTCAGTACGGTGACCAGGAGGTCACTATCGAAACCGGGCAGATCGCCCGGCAGTCCAGTGCCGTCATGGTATCCATGGGCGACACCAAGGTTCTGGTAACCGCGGTTGGCCGAAAAGAGGCCGATCCCGGCCGACCCTTCTTCCCGCTGACGGTCAACTACCAGGAAAAATTCTATGCCGCGGGGCGCATTCCCGGTGGTTTCTTCAAGCGTGAAGGGCGTCCGACAGAAGGCGAGACCCTGATCTGCCGCCTGATCGACCGTCCGATCCGCCCGCTGTTTCCCAAGGGCTTCATGAACGAGGTCCAGGTGATCGCGACGCTGATGTCCTCCAACCCTGATATTCAGGGCGATATCCCGGCCCTGATCGGCACCTCGGCCGCGCTGGCGCTTTCCGGCATGCCGTTCAATGGCCCGATCGGCGCCGCCCGCGTCGGTTACATCGACGGCCAGTATGTGTTGAACCCGACCACGACCCAGCTCGAGTCATCCGACCTCGACCTGGTCGTCGCCGGTACCGAGAGCGCCGTGCTGATGGTGGAATCGGAAGCCAAGCTTCTGTCTGAAGACATCATGCTCGGCGCCGTGACCTTCGGTCACGAAGCGTCCAAGGCCGTCGTCCAGGCCGTCAAGGAACTGGCCGAGGAAGTTGGCGTTGAAGCCTGGGACTGGCAGGCTCCCGAAGAAGACACCGAACTGGCAGCCAAGGTCGAGGCCGCGGCGAAGGACGGCCTGGTGGCCGCCTATGCGATTGCCGACAAGATGCAGCGCCGCGATGCGATCGGCGAAGTCAAGAACGCCGTGATCGAAGCACTGTGTGACGAAGAAGACGAAAACGCCCCGTCCCAGGGCGACGTTTCCGGCGCCTTCTCCAAGCTGGAGAAGGGCCTGGT
>Ga0180435_10000659_pt1 | contig 36463 bp, 27 predicted proteins | sample SS_ome_3_FD_132467 | JGI IMG/M metagenome (GOLD analysis project Ga0180435, IMG submission 132467) | Hypersaline lake sediment archaeal communities from the Salton Sea, California, USA - SS_3_S_1 metaG | ecosystem: Environmental > Aquatic > Non-marine Saline and Alkaline > Hypersaline >... | reverse complement strand
CCCGACAATCTGGACGACCTGTACCATCTGCCGGCTGAGGTGCTTGGACGAATCCGAGAGACGCTGTCAGGTGACCTCGCTGTGCGACTGGAAGGTCCGGCAAAGGTTTGCCTGTTCCTGTACAACAATGACACGGCGATCGCGGAGTCGTTCCTGCCTGAGGCCACAGAGTTCGCCCTGGCAACAGGAAGTGACATCAGGGCGATCCGAGATGAGCTGACAGGCGACGAGCTGGTCGGTGAGCAAGTGCTGGACTGGCGCCAGAGGCCGACGGGCGTCACGAGGTTCTCTACAAAGATCGGCCCTCACAAGTTCCGTCTCTTCCGTCTCGAGCGTGCCTAGGCGCGCACGGGCCCCACAGTCAAGAATGACGATTTCACCTGGAGGCGATCACATGCGTGTACTGGTATTGGTGGATGACCATTGGCATCCCGAGTCGGTTGTGCGTGAGGGGCTGGCGCCCCTGGAGGACAAGGGGTACGTCTTCGACTGGATCGAGGATGGCACAGAGTGGGCCGCCGAACGGATGGCCGACTATCCTGTCGTCGTCCTCAGCAAGTCGAACAACGTGACACAAGCGGACAAGACCCCGTGGGTCACACCCGAGGTGGAGCAGGCGTTCGCGGACTATGTCCGTCTCGGAGGTGGGCTGCTGGCAACCCACTCGGGCACCGTCTACATCGGAACCGACACACTACGCCCCTTGTTGGGAGGCACCTTCATCGAGCATCCACCCCAGTGTGAGGTCACCGTGTCGCCGCAGTCCGGACACCCTCTGGTCGCCGGTGTCTCGTCGTTCACAACCGAGGACGAGCACTACCAGATGCAGATGGAGGACGGCGTAGTTGATGTCTTCCTGACGTCAACGTCGGAGCACGGTACCCAGCCGGCGGGTTGGACGCGTATTGAAGGTGACGGACGTGTCTGCGTCCTGACGCCGGGACACAACGCGGAGGTGTGGTTGACGCCGGCCTATCAGGTGCTGCTCGACAACGCGCTGCGTTGGTGTGCGGGTGAGGCGTAGACATGCTCTATCGGAGGATCGGAGAGACCGACGTCGAGGTGTCAGTCCTCGGTCTGGGCGGCCACGAGTACCTGGACGATGGGAGCTCCCGTGGCTTCAACGAGGATGCCGCCAAGGCGGTCACGCCGGGCTACCTCTTTGACGGGTTCGGGAATCTTCAGCGCCGCGACGTGCTGGCTGCGGCCTTTGAGCACGGCATCAACTTCCTCGACGCGACCATAGACTCGGAGAAGGAGGCCCTGGGCCGCAATCTCCAGGAGGTCGTACCTCCGCGCGAGGTCTACATCCAGACCCGGCCCGAGGGGATGGTCTACAGCTATGACCCCTACAACGCCAAGATGGCACAGTACGATCTGCTGAGGGCCGAGGTCGTGCGCGCGCTGGGGCTCCTACAGCGTGACCGGATCGACTTCTACAACATCGCGCCTATGGCGACTGCTGTGGAGCATGATCCGGACTTTCTCCTTAGGGTAGCCGCCAACGTGCGTCGACTGAAGGACGAGGATCTGATTCGGTTCGCATGTGCCGACACCTTCTCCGGAGAGGCGATGTACCTCGCTGAGATCGAGACCGGTGTCTTTGACGCTATCTATATCAATTTCAACTTCGCCAACGACTGTGGTCGCGACAAGGTGCTGTCGGCGGCGGCTGGGCGAGGGATGGCAATCTTCGCCCGCGAGGCCTTTATGAAGGGCGCGCTCTTCACGATGGGGGCGGACGTCGGGATCGCCGATCGCGACCGGCTGGCGCGGCTGGCTCTCAAGTGGGTTCTTTCCGTCCCCGAGGTGACGTTGGTGATGGTCGGCGTCGGCACCCGGGTGCAGCTGGAGAGCAACGTGAGTGTGTTGGACGACCTCACGTGGAACGACCAGGATGAGGCCCTGTTGGCCAGGATCAGGACTTCGCTGACCTACCAGTCCTACGCTGCCGACCGCGCGCGCGGCTTTGGGTGTGGGGCGGAAGCACAATGAAGGTGATCGCAGCCGACATCTATGACGTGGACCTCCACCGCTGGAAGCCGCCGATCGTGCTCCGTCTGATAACGGACCAGGGCATCTACGGGCTTGGCGAGTTCCCGCTGGCCTACGGCACCGGACGACAGGCAGCCATTGCTATGCTCAAGGAGATGGTGGCGTCGTTTGTCCTTGGCGCGGATCCGATGGAGATAGAGGCCATGTGGCACAGGCTCTACCGGCGCACATTCTGGGGACAGGGTGGCGGGCCTGTCGTGTACGGAGGCATCAGCATTATCGATGAGGCATTGTGGGACATCAAGGGCAAGGCTCTGGGGAGGCCGATCTACGATCTGCTTGGCGGCAAGGTGCGCGACACGCTCCACGTGTATGCGAATGGCTGGTACAGTGGCGAGTGGGCGCCCGAGGACAACTGGGCACCGGATGGGCCGGAGGAGTACGCCGACATCGCCGCCAAGGTCGTGGCCCTGGGGTACGACGGCTTGAAGTTCAACCCCTTCTTCCCGCGCAGGGGCGAGCGACGGCCTGGGCACGAACGCGTGCTGGAGCCCTGGCGGGCAGACCTGGGCTACGCGCGGGTGGCGGCGGTCCGCGAGGCGGTGGGGCCCGACGTCGACATCATGGTGGAGTGCCACGGATGGTTTGGCACGGCGTCTGCCATCGAGATGGGGCGTCGGCTGGCGGATCTGTCCCCCTACTTCTACGAAGAGCCTGTGGACGCGATGAACGTCGCGGTGATGCGGAAGGTTTCGGAGAGCGTGCCACTGAAGATCGCGGCGGGCGAGCGTCTCTACACGCGCTACGGCTTCCGCGAGTACATCGAACAGCAGGTGATCGACATACTTCAGCCGGATGTAGGTATGGCGGGTGGTATCACCGAGGTCCGCAAGATCGCGGCCCACGCTGAGACGTACGACCTGTACATCCAGCCCCACAACTGTCACGGCCCCATCGCCACGGCTGCTGCGGCTCAAGTCGATGCCTGTACAACGAACTTCCTGGTTCAGGAGCTGGTGCCGTTCCGGGACGCCATCGTCTACGAGCTGGTCAACGAGCCGCTGGAGCCGCAGGTAGTGGATAGCCAGATGCCGGTTCCCACGGGGCCGGGTCTGGGGGTGACCCTGAACGAGAACCTGATCGCCAGGTGTCCTCGGATGCATCTGGCGATGGGCGATTCCTAGACGGGAGCTTGAGGTGTCGCGACGGCTCAAGGAGGTTAGCGACGTGACTGATGACACAGTTGTAGCGTTTCCATCGCAGGCAGAAGCGAGTCGTGGCAGCGTCAAGATCACGGCCATTAAAGTGCTGCAGCCGAAGCGCGGCGCCACGTTGGTCAAGGTGGAGACCGACGCTGGAATCTACGGCATCGGCCCGTGTCACGGGACCGGGCCCTTTGTCCGCGCGGCCATCGCCCATCTGGAGGGACCACGACTGCCGCATCTGGGTCTGATCGGCAAAGATCCGTTGGCGATCGGCGTCCATCACCACAACATGTTCTATGCCTATCCTCAGCGCGGACGCGTGATGGGCGCGCTGAGTGCAATCGACATCGCGCTGTGGGATATCGCCGGGAAGCTGTTGGACCAGCCGGTCTGCAAGCTGCTGGGCGGGCCCTTCCGCGATGAGATCCATCTCTATTCACACTGCCGCGGCGGCGACTTCCTGAGCAAGGACGAGTGGCGCGTCCGGGCGGAAGGTATGAAGCACGACCCGCACGGGTTCAGAGCCTATAAGGTCGACATACATCACGTACTGGGTGGCCACATGCAGCAGACCTTCCCTAGTATCGGGCCGCGTGAGGCGCGGGATGTGGCGCGGGCGTACGTGTTGGCGCGGGAGGCGCTGGGTGACGATATCGACATCATCGTTCATTGTCACAACGAGCTAGATTTGCCCAGCGCTGTCAAGGTGGCGGAGGCGGTGGAGCCCATCAGACCGCTCTTCTTCGAGGATCCAATCGCACCCGACTACGGTGACTCCTGGAAGGCCCTGCGCCGGACGACGCGGGTGCCGATCCTGACTGGCGAGAACATCGCGTTGCCAGAGGGCGCGTTGCTCTTCTTGCAGCACCAGGTGGTGGACCAGCTGCAGCCGGATCTCATCAACTGCGGTGGCATCACGGGGGCCAAGCGCATCGCCGATCTGGCGGCGCTCTACCGCATTCCCATCTCGTGCCACAACGTGAGCGGCTACGTGCTCAACATGGCATCACAGCAGTTTTCCGCCGCCGTCTTCGACTGCCCGCTGATGGAATGCACGCGTCATGCGGATGCCGCGCCCGAGGCGACGGGTGAGAAGTTGGTGATCCGCGACGGGAAGATGAAGGTGGCGATGCGTCCTGGTCTGGGGCTCGAGCTGGATTTCGACTACCTCAAGGCCAATCGCGCCGATGGTGAACCCTGGTGGGACTGAGCGGGTTGCGGGTGTCTCTCTTGGAAGGGAGGGTGTGATGGCATTGCGGGCGTGCGTGATCGGGCTCGGCATCTTGGGCGAGCAGTATGCGACCCGGCTGGATGGACGGCAGGACGTTGAGGTTGTGGGCGTGGCCGATGTGCTCGCCGACCGAGCGCAGGCGGTGGGGCATCAGGTAGGCGCGGCGGTCTACAGCGACCACCGACAGATGCTGCGCGAGCAAACGCCGGACCTTGCTGTGGTGGCGACGCCCGACACGCTGCATCGGGATCCGGTCCTGGCGGCGATTGGCGCCGGCGTGCCCGCCATCATCCAGGAGAAGCCGATGGCGACGACGGTGGCGGAGGCCGAGGAGATGCTAGATGCGTCTGAGAAGGCAGGCGCACGCATCTTCGTCAACTATGCCAACCGTGGCTCTCCGCTGGACCGCGCGACCCACTACGTGATCCAGCACGGGCTACTGGGCGAGGTGGTCTACGGTGAGTCGCACCTCGACGATCACATCGTGGTGCCGACGCGGCTGTGGGGCGACCGGTCGCGCAACTGGGTAGCAGGATCGTCAACGGCCCACTTTCTTTTGAGCCATGTCGTCGATCTGCTCAGATGGTTCCTGGCCCCCGCCGAAGTCACCGAGGTTTATGCCATCTCGCAGCGGAAGGTGCTAGGCGTAACGCCTGATCTGTACGACGCGTTCCTCACCTTCGACTCCGGCACGAAGTTTCGAGTCAAGGCCGAATGGATCAAGCATATGGCTGAACTGGTGGAGTTCAGCATCGACATCTCGGGTGCAGAGGGGTCTCTACGGTATACCAAGATCGCGGGTTTCGCCGAGACTGCGGGCTGGCGAGCGAATCTGAGCGCCACTGTGTCTGCGAGTGAAGCACTCGATCACCAGAAGACACTCGGAGACGACGGTGTCGATGTGGGTGCGCTTTTCCACCACCTCGATCCGCTGGCCGAGAAGGGCGCGAGCGCTGCCCGGGCTAGCTTGGAGGCCACCACAGTGCCTCAGGATGGCTGGCGCGTGGTGGATAGCTGTGTCGATGCGATCTTGGAGGGCACGTTGATGCCATCCTCGTGGGCGCACTATGGCCCGCTTCCCACGGGGATCGATGGCCTGATGCAGACACGGGTTGTGGCTGCCATAGAGCGGTCGGCGGCGGACGGTCGGGTGATCGAGGTGGCGCACACGGCGGCTTTGCGTCAGTGAACGCAGGACGTTCGTGGCGGCGTAGCGGCAACGCTGATCCGACGTGTCGTGACATAGCAGGCAAGGAGGACTCAAAGGTGAAGCTCTATCTTGGCTTTGACGTAGGTGGCACGAAGACGCGAGCCCTGATCGCTGATGGTACCGGGCACGCTGTCGGTGCCGGTCTTGCCGGCGCCGGCAACTACGAAGTCGTGGGGTGGGAGGGCCTCGCCACCGCGCTGCGCGACGCACTGGCGGACGCGCTGGCGTCGGCAGGCGTCGCGGCTGCCGACGTGGCCGGTGTTGGGTTCGGCATTTCGGGCTACGATTGGCCAGGCGAGCGTCAACCCCATCTTGACGCCATCGAGTCCCTGGGGTTGGGTGCGCCCTACACGCTCGTCAACGATGCGATGATCGGCCTCATCGCCGGCGCCAGTGAGGGGTGGGGGGTGGCGATTATCTCCGGAACCGGCGCCAACTGCTGGGGACGCGACAGGACGGGCCGCCTGGGCCACACCACCGGCGGCGCTGACATGCTCGGTGAGTACGGTGGGGCGGATACCCTGGTCCCAGAGGCCATCCGAGCTGTGTCGAAGGCATTCACCAGGCGGGGGCCTGCAACCGCGCTCAGCGAGGCATTGGTGCGTCACACGGGCGCCTCTGGCGTTGAGGACCTGTTGGAGGGGCTCTTCGTCGGTCGCTACGAGATCGGTACTGACGCGTCCCCCGTTGTCTTCGGATCTGCCTCTGCTGGTGATGCAGTCGCCCAGTCCCTGATCCGATGGGCGGGTCGGGGGCTCGGCAGCCTGTTGACCGGTGTGGTACGCCAGCTCTCGCTCCAGCACGAGCCTGTGGAAGTCGTCAAGATCGGTAGCCTGTTCGGTGTCAGTCCCGTGCTCGAGCAGGAGATGATGTCCGTGGTCAGGACCGTGGCACCAGCGGCCTGGGCCGTGGATCTGACTGCGCCGCCCGTCGCTGGCGCCGTGATGCTGGCAATGGAGACGGCGGGTATCGATGTCGCACCGGCGCGCAGCAACATCGTGGCGAGCGCCGCAGCATTGGACTAGCGGGGTAGGGGAGAGGGTGCTATGAAGTTCACGAACGGCTACTGGGAGGTGCGGCCTGGACTGACGCCGCACTATGCGCAACAGGTCTACGATGTGCGCGCTGAAGAGGATACACTGACGGTCTACGTGCCGACCAATCGGGTGATGGGTCGGGGCAACACGATGAGCGCACCTGTCATGACGGTGCGGTACTCCTCACCGATGGAGAACGTGATCCGCGTCGAGGCGTGCCATCACAAGGGGGTACGTGATCCCGGCCCCGCGTTTGGCATCTGCGAAGCGGACGACGTGAACGTCAGGGTCTCCGATACGCCACAAAGCGCCACCCTGAGCAGCGGCGACCTCACCGTGCGGGTGACCAAAGACGGTGACTGGTTGGCGGAGTTCGCGGGGCAGGATGACCGAGTGCTGACCTCCAGCGGGTGGCGGGGACTCGGGATCGTTGACGTGGCCCCCTCGATGCTCCAGCCAGAGCGGGCGCCCAATGTCCTCACGGCCTTGGAGGGGTACGCGAGTCCGCGGTATATCAAGGACGAGCTTTCCCTAGGCGTCGGTGAGGTGGTCTATGGCCTGGGTGAGCGCTTCACCTCCTTTGTCAAGAACGGGCAGGTCGTCGACATCTGGAACGCCGACGGTGGCACGGCGAGCGAACAGACGTACAAGAACATCCCCTTCTATATGACCAACCGTGGCTATGGTGTTTTCGTGGCCCAACCCGAGAAGGTGGCTTTTGAGGTCGCGTCGGAGAAGGTGAGACAGGTGCAGTTCAGCGTGCCCGGCGAGAGCCTGACCTACTATGTCATCTATGGCCCTACACCCAAGGAGGTGCTGGCGCGGTACACGGCGCTGTCCGGGCTGCCCGCCCTGCCGCCGGCGTGGTCGTTTGGTCTGTGGCTCACGACATCGTTCACCACCGATTACGATGAGGAAACCGTCACCGGCTTCATCCAGGGGATGGCCGATCGGGACCTCCCACTGCACGTCTTCCACTTCGATTGCTTCTGGATGAAGGCCTACCATTGGACGAACTTCGAGTGGGACGAGGCCGTCTTCCCCGATCCCGCTGCGATGCTGGCACGGCTCAAGGCGCGGGGGCTGAGGATCTGCGTCTGGATCAACCCCTACATCGCCGAGCGGTCGGCCCTCTTCGACGAGGGCATGGCCAACGGATACCTGCTCAAGCGGCCCAACGGCGATGTGTGGCAGTGGGACATGTGGCAGGCCGGGATGGGTCTGGTGGACTTCACCAACCCCGAAGCGGTGGCATGGTACGGGGACAAGCTCCGCGCACTGGTTGATATGGGGGTCGACTGCTTCAAGACTGACTTCGGCGAGCGCATCCCGACGGACGTGGTCTACCACGACGGCTCTGATCCCATCAAGATGCACAACTACTACACCTTCCTCTACAACAAGGCGGTCTTCGATGTCCTGACGGATGTCTTGGGCGAGGGCGAGGCCGTGCTCTTTGCGCGATCGGCGACAGCGGGTGGACAGCAGTTTCCGGTGCACTGGGGTGGGGACTCGACCGCGACCTTCGAGTCGATGGCGGAGACGCTGCGTGGCGGGCTATCCCTGGCGATGTCGGGCTTCGGGTTCTGGAGCCACGATATGGGCGGCTTCGAGCAGACGGCGTCGGCCGACGTCTACAAGCGTTGGTGTGCCTTCGGGCTGCTCTCCTCGCACAGCCGTCTGCACGGAGCTGCGAGCTATCGCGTGCCTTGGCTCTTCGACGAGGAGGCGGTTGACGTCCTGCGCCACTTCACCAGGCTCAAGTGCAGGCTGATGCCGTACCTGTTCGATGCGGCGGTCGAGGCGCACACCACGGGCGTCCCGATGTTGCGGGCGATGCATCTGGAGTTCCCCGATGATCCGGGTTGTGACAACCTAGAGCGGCAGTACATGCTCGGCGAGCGGATGCTGGTGGCGCCCGTTTTCACCCACGAAGGCGTCGTGGACTACTATCTGCCCGCGGGGATGTGGATCAGTTTCTTGACCGGCGCCGAGGTCCAGGGAGGACGGTGGATCCGCGAGAAGCACGACTTCATGGGCCTGCCCTTGATGGTACGTGCCAACAGCGTGATCCCGGTTGGTGGCATCGACGATCGCCCCGACTACGACTACGCCGATGGCGTCACCTTCCATGTCTTTGGGCTGGAGGATGGGGCCAAGGTGTCGGTCGGTGTGCCTGCGCTCGACGGCGTCCGAGAGCTAGCTGTGACTGTGGGATGTGTTGGTCAGGAGATCAAGGTCGAGGTTGATGGGATGACGAAGCCCTGGTCCGTCCTGCTGAGGGGCGTCGACTCTGAGGCTGTGTCTGGAGACGTGGAGATCACGCCGTGCTCCTTGGGAACCAGGATCGCGCCGGCTACCCCGGGAGATGTGGTGGTGTGCAGCGTGGCTGAGAGCTAGGGGGACTACGTGAACCAATTACCCGAAGAGTTGTACCGCCGCATTGATGAGATCATCGAGAGCTTGACCGGCGAGGTCGTCTCGTCAGCGCAAGACATCGTGCAGTTGAAGAGTGTGAAAGCCCCGTCACGACCGGGGATGCCGTTCGGTGAGGGCGTCGATGCGTGCTACCGGCACGCGTTGGCGCTGTCCCAGCAGCTGGGCTTCTCCACAGTGGATGTGGACGGGTACGGTGGGCACGCCGAGACGGGGCACGGCGAGGAGATCGTGGGAATCCTGGGGCATCTGGACGTGATGCCGGAGGGTGTGGGCTGGACCTACCCGCCCTACGGGGCTGAGATCCATGACGGTGTCATATACGGACGCGGCATAGCCGACGACAAGGGGGCGATCATCGCGTCGATGTATGCTATTGTGGCCCTGCAGAGGGCGGGCGTGTCGTTCAGCAAGCGCGTCCGGGTCATCTTCGGGCTCGACGAAGAGAGTGGGATGGCTTCAGTCCGCGCCTACCTTGCACGTGAGGAGGAGCCGGATGTGGCCTTCACGCCGGATGGAGCATTTCCCGCAATCCACGGCGAGAAGGGCATCTTCACCTTCCGACTGCGGCGCTCCAACACCGATGGAGAGCGTCATGGTGAGGGGCTGGAGATTGTGTCCATCCAGGGAGGTCGACGGTCGAACGTCGTCCCTGACTTCTGTGAAGCTCGCATTCGGGATCGTGACGGTATCTTCGATGAACTCAGCCGAGCCGTCGAGCGGGCCGATGACGATCTGACGGTGGCCCGAGGCGATGATGGTTGTGTCGTGGTAAAGGCCTTTGGTGTGCCGGCTCACGGAGCGTCCCCCGCCGCCGGTATCAACGCCATCTCCAAGCTGCTGCTCTTCCTGAACACGCAGCCGATCGCGAGCCGGTCTCTCGCCGAGGTGATTGACTTCTACTGCCGGGCGATCGGGAGCGAGTCTGATGGCCAGTCCCTCGGCTGCGGTCTAAAGGACGAGGAATCCGGTGCGCTAACGCTGAACGTGGGCGTGATCGAGGTCGACGGTGAGATGATCGACATCCTGTGTAATATCAGGTATCCGGTGACGGCGACGCTGGCGGAGGTGAGTGATCCGATCACAACCGCGGCTGAAGCCGCCGGTCTTGAGCTCGTATACCTTTCGCACCAAGACCCGCTGTACATCCCGCAGGAGAGCCTGCTGGTACGCAGCCTGATGAAGGCCTATCAGGATGTGACCGGCGACTATGAGACTGCGCCTATGGTGATCGGCGGTGGCACTTATGCCAAGGCCGTGCGCAACTGCATCGCCTTTGGTCCCGGCTTCCCGGGCGTGCCAAGCAACGGACATCAGGCCGATGAGCGCATGCGGGTGGATCATCTTGTTGCGTGCACGCGAATCTATGCCCGGGCGATCTACGAGCTTCTCCAGTGACCGCTTAGTCTCAGTGAGATGCTGTGCAGATCAGATGGCCTGTAGGGAGGTGACCTATGAACTGGGCACTGGCTGAGGGTGAGCGGACGCACTTGCGTGAACTTGCCGCGCGACAGGCCGAGATCGCTGCGTTGCCGGTGATGGCCGAGCGCAAGCGGATGTGGTACGACCTGAACGACGGCAAGGTCGGCGCGCGCCCTCCCGTGATCATCGAGACGTGGACCTTCGATCGTGATTTCATGCCTCCTGGAGTTCTGTGGTGTGAATCGGACACAGGCCGACGAATCGAGCGCCAGCTACTGCGGCACATCCGCAACCACGAGCTCATAGACGACGACAAGGTCACGCCGGACACCTTCGACATTGGTTGGTTCGTGGACATCGATGAGTTGGGCGTGACGATTCCCCGTCGGACCGTCAGGGACGCCGATGGCGTCGAGACGGGCTACGAGTGGGATCATCCAATCAGGAATCTTCCTCATGACCTGGACCTGATGAAACCGGCGCAGTGCAGCGTGGATCGCGGTCGGACGATGGCCTGGCAGGCATTTCTGGATGAGCTGCTGGGCGACTACCTGCCGGTTGAGATTCGCACGGGGCTCTTCGGCTGCTCGATGCTGACCCACCGTGTGGTCGAGCTAATGGGGATGCAGGCCTACTTCATGGCGATGCTGGACGAGCCCGACTCCGTGCACCGGCTGATGGGATACCTACGTGACAACGCCCTGCGGGTGATGCGGTGGGCCGAGACCGAGGGCTTGCTGCGCGTCAACAACGGCAACCAGGACAGCTTCGGGTCGAGCTACAATTTCACCACCCAGTTGCCGGCTGCCGACTACACGGGTGGGCCGGCTCGGCTCAGAGATATGTGGGGCAACGCCAACAGCCAGGAGACCGTTGGCATCTCGCCGGCGATGTTCCACGACTTCTGCTTTCCGTACTATCGCGACGTCTGCGAGCCCATGGGCTGGGTCTACTACGGGTGCTGCGAGCCGGCACACCCATTCTGGGAGGACCTCTCACGGTTGCCCAATCTCAAGAAGATCTCCATATCCCGTTGGTGTGACGAGGCGCTCATGGGTGAGGCCCTGCAAGATACCGAGGTGGTGTACTCGCGGAAGCCCGACCCCAACTTCCTCAGCGTGGATAGGACCCTCGACGAGGACGCGTGGGCAGCGCATATCAGGACCACGCTGGAGGCCACGCGCGGCGTCTCTGTGGAGTTCATCGTGCGTGACGTGTACACGGTGCATGGTGATCTGGGGAACGCCCGCCGGGCGGTAGAGATCGCGCGGCGGGAAATTGGCGCGGCCAATCGCTCCTAGGCTCGCTCGAGGGCGTCCAGGATTCGTTGGTACACCAGCCCCTGGGCACAGTACCCCTGCGCCTCAGGGCTGAGCTCAACCCCGAAGGCGCGGACGAGATCCATCCCGATAACCATGTTGCCGAGCGGGTTGGTGTGTAGCGGGTCCAGCATCAGTGCGGTGTACAGCTCCTTGTGATTCCTCCGCAGCGGCTCCCACCGGCGGAGGTGGTCCACCAGCGGCGTGTCTGTCTCCCGCGCTACCTGGCGCACGGCACCCATGTAGGCTGTGAACCTGGGACCGTGTCCCGGCATGAGTCCCTCGAGATCTGCTGCGTAGTAGGTTTGGAGCACCGGCACTGCCGACAGAGCGCGCACTCTTTCGCATAGTGCAGCAAGGCTGGTCCGGTACAGCTCCCCACCGATGCCTGAGGCCGGGTTGCTGTCGTTTCCCCCGATGGTGATGATGACCGCGTGAGGTTCGTAGCGGGTCACGTCCTCATCGAAGCGCCGCATCAGGTCTACGGTCGTGTCCCTGCCCACCCCGGCGTTGATGCAGTGGTGCACGCGTCCGTAGGTGTGCTTGATCCCCAGGTCCAGCCAATCAAACCAGTGGAGCCCGTGGATGCGACGGTCTGTGTTCGACGAGCCAAAGGCCACGATCCGCGTCCGTGGCTCCGACTCAAGGCGCCGGCGTATGGATTGAAGTGACATGCCCCCTCCAGAGGTCTGTCATTGTAGGCTTCCCCACTCAGGTGTATACTCGCCAGGGTCTGGCTGCCCTGGAGGCACGTTTTGTCCAACGTACTGCTTCTGATGTCCGATGAGCACAACCCGCGCTACGCCGGGCCATATGGTCACGCTGGGATCCACACACCGATGATGGACCGCCTGGCGTCCGAGGGCGTTGTCTTCGATGCCGCATATTGCCCGTCGCCGCTATGCTTGCCCAGCAGATCGGCGCTGATGGCTGGGCAGCGCGTCCACGAGCTGCAAACCTACAGCAACTGCACGGTCAACCTGGACGCGTCGCCGCTCTCCTATGGTGCTGCGCTGGCCGGGCAGGACGTTCACGCTACGTACATCGGAAAGGTGGACGTCTACGCTCGGGGCAGCGATCTTGGCTTCAGCGAGATGCTCCGACCCGGGGATCGCACCTGGCCTGGCGACGCCAACCAGCGCCGCAACCCTTTGGCCACCCGAGAGAGGGCAGATGAACGCGCCAAGGGATACGGCCCACACGAGGAGGCCGGCGCTGGCGATCTACGCTGTGTGGACGCCGCGGTTGATTGGCTATGTGGGACAGCGTCTCGGCTTGACCAACCGTGGGTTCTGGTGATCAACGTGGCCAACCCCCACTTCCCGCACCGCGCCCAGCCCGAGCTCTGGGATCTGTATCCCGATGGCGGCGACTTGCCCTCGCACGGGCCGGAGGAGCCGTCCGCCCAGCACCCTCGTGCCGTGGACCTCCGTGATCACTTCCAGACGCACGGCTTTGCCGAGGACGACGTGCGGGGCCTGCGTCGCGGCTACCTGGCCTGTGTCACATTCGTGGATCGCCAACTCGATCGTCTGGGTACGACACTTGAGCAGACGGGGCTGCTCGATGATACCGTGGTGTTGTACACGTCTGACCACGGAGAGATGCTCGGTAAGTTCGGCATGTGGTGGAAGTGCAGCCTCTATGAGGACGCCGTGCGCGTTCCCTTGATTGCCTCCGGACCAGGCTTCGGCAGAGAGGTGCGCGTCTCAACACCAGTCGACCTCCACGATGTGCGGGCGACGATGTTTGAGGCGACCGGGACGGCGCAACCCGAAGGTTGGCTGGGGACCCCCCTTCAGTCGATCCCGCAAGCCGACGCCGACCGCACCGTCTTCTCCGAGTATCACGGACACGGCACCCGAGGCAGCTCGTATATGGTGCGGCGTGGAGACTGGAAGCTGATCCACCATGTAGGTGCGCCGCCACAGCTCTTCAATCTCCAGGATGATCCTGCGGAGCTGGTGAACGTTGTCACGGCGCGGCCGCGGATAGCTGACGCGCTCTGGACGGAGATGTGTGCAGTCTGCTCCCCGGAGTCGGAGCACCAACGTGCGGAGCGCTTCATCGAGGCCCAGCTGGGGGCCATCGCGGCGGCCCACGGCGAAGTGGAGGGATAGTGGAAGAACTGGTACTCAACGAAGCTGGTCGTACGCTGGTTGCGCGCCACCGAAGGTGGTGGTCGGGCGAGGCGATGTTGATTGCCTTCGATCATAGCCCGCCTCTCGGCGATCTCTGGGTGCCGCTGGTCGACGGCACGGACGCGTCGGCAGATATGGCTCTGACCCCTGAGCACCTCGACGCTGACCGTCTTGCCGGACCGCAGCTGACTCCCGGCCCCCTGGAGATCGATGGCGACTTCTTCCGCGTCGCGTGTCCCTACAGCCGCATTCCCTGGGTGGAGGCCATCGTGGGGTGTCGCATCGAGGCGCTGATCAAGGCCGGCAGCATGCGGGCAGTACCGTTTGTCAAGGGGTGGCGGGATTGGAGGGGGGCGGAGGCCCATCACAGCGAGGCGTGGCGCCGCCTGCTTCTGAGCCTGACCGACGACCTCGTCGCGCGGACAGCCGGCAGGCAGGCCGTCACAACAACGCTGATGCGCGGACCTAGCGATCTTGCGGAAGCCGTCCTTGGTCCGGAGCTGACCTGCTTCTCCATCTTCGACCATCCCGCCGAACTTCGCATGTTCCTCTCTGAGGTGACGGACACATTCATCCGGCTGCAGAGCGACCAGCTGGCTCGCTGCAGGCCCGTGGCTGGCGGCTATGTCAGCCTCTTCGGCATTTGGGCACCCGGCACCGTCGTGCGCACCCAGACTGATGCTTCGGCCTTCCTCTCGCCCAAACACTACGCCGAGTGGTTCTTGCCGGAGGATGTGCGGATCTGTGAGAGCGTGGATACCAGCATCATCCATCTGCACTCATGTTCGATGCACACTGTGGATGACCTGCTGCCTCTCGAGCGGCCCCATGCCATCCAGGTGACGTTGGAGACGGAACCCAGTGGCCCACCGTTGGTGGACCTGGTGCCCATCTTCAGGCGGATACTGGATGCCAAGCCACTGCTCATCCAGGGCTATCTGTCGAAGGCCCAGCTCGCGATGCTGCTGGACCAGCTGCCGCACGGCGGGCTGGCGATCACGGCCCGCGATACGCCCTGGTGAGGGCGCCAGTCACTAAGCGTTCAGACTCCAAAGATGTGCGGGACCAGGGAGGCGTGTATGCAGCAGATCGGCTTGGTGACAGGGGCAGACCGAGGACTGGGATTGGCGCTGGCGGAGGGACTGCTGGAGCGAGGATGGCACGTCTTCGCGGGGCAGTACATGGCGGCGTGGCCGTCGCTAGATGAGTTGGCGAGCATGCACCCCGGCAAGCTGACCGTCGTCCCACTCGACGTAGCGGACACAGCCTCGGTTCGAGCGGCTGCCGAAGCCGCATCCGATCGCGTCGACCGCTTGGACTTGGTGATCAGCAACGCAGGCGTCAGCTCTCGCGTTATGAAGCGTCCAATCAGCGAGCCTCAGGACTACGACGAGATGCACCGTCTCTACGATGTCAACGCGCTTGGCGCGATCCGCGTGGTCGAGGCGTTCCTGCCTTTGATGCAGCGGGGTGAGGGCAAGCGGCTGTGTTTCGTCTCGTCCGAGGCCGGCAGCATCGGCAAGGCCTATCGTACGTCCTGGTACAGCTACTGCATGTCGAAGGCCGCACTGAACATGGCTGTCAAGATTCTGCACAACGATCTGCACGCACAGGGCTACACTTTTCGGCTCTATCATCCCGGGTGGATGCGCACCTACATGAGCGGAACCAAGGGCACCCGAGCCGACATGGAACCCGAGGAGGCCGCCGCCAAAGCACTGCCCATCCTGCTCAACCGGCGCGCCGACGAGGATCGCCTGGTGATGGTGGACTACAACGGCGTGGAGTGGCCCTTCTAGGGAGCGTGCCCTGTGCGCATCGTCCTTGCCCTCGTCGTGCCGGTCATTCTGCTGTTCGGGTTAGCCCTGCTGTTGATGTGGCTGCCCCTCCCGACCCCACTGCCCCAGCCCGCGAGCGCGGCGCGCACTGCTTTGGCCGCAGGCGTGGTGGGAGCTCTCGGGGTCGTGTACCTGGGTGGTATCGCGGTGCTCGCAGTCGGGCGCGTGGTCCGCACCGGTCGAGCGCTCGACGAAGTCCTGCTCAGTGAGGGGATGACTGTCAGCCGGCATTCCCTCATCGGTCGATCCTACGTGGGCAACGCTGCTGGGCGTGAGACACGGATCCTCTGGGTTCCCGGTCACGGCCTGCAGCGCGGGCAGCTGATCGTCGACGTGTCCGGGGCCTTCGGCTTCTCCATGGCCATCGCTGACCACACCCCTCTGAAACCCACTGCTGATGCTGTCACTGTCCCGATCCCCTCGGGGCTAGGGTGGACGCCCACACTCCTGGCGCCGCCAGCCTGCGCTGACGGCGCGAGCCGAGCTATCCTAGAGATGGCTGCCGGTGCTGACCTGCAACTGTTGTTGGCTGGGGGCCAGGGCCGCGGGACCCGCGAGCTCACCGTGTCACCGGATGGTCTGCGCTTCCGAGCACGAGTCACAGCCAGAGAGGCTCAGACCACTGTCGTCGAACTCTCGCGCACGCTGGTGCGGTTGGCCGGTGACTTTGAGGCGTCCTCGGGACTAGGGGGACTGTAGGACCCGTATCTGGCCCGTGCCCCCGTCCACGCGCACGCGATCCCCGCTCCGGATCTTCCGAGAGGCATCACCGGTGCCGAGAACTGCGGGGATGCCATACTCGCGGGCCACGATGGAGCCGTGGCTCAGCGGTCCACCGACGTCGGTTACCACCGCGCCTGCCCTGGCGAAGAGTGGAGTCCAGGCCGGTGTGGTGATGGCTGCAACCAAGACATCGCCGACTTCCAGCTGCCCGAAGTCCTCCGGTCCCCTGAGTACTCGTGCTGTTCCGATCACCACACCCTGGCTGCAGGGCGTCCCTCGCAGTGCGTGCTCCCCATCGCCGCTACCGGGTGCATCGTCAGCGCTGCCCAGGGCGGGGAACAGACGGCGCACGAGCTTTGGAGGGAGGGGCAGACCCATGGGCGGGACCACTTCACGTCGCGCGTACCACAGGGCTTTGCGCTCGGCTACAGCCGCAGCTCCGGACCCGACGGTCGTCCCTGCATCGAGCGCCCTGGCTGCCGTTGCCAGCTCGCTTTCGGCGAGCCAGAAGACGTCCGATGACTCCGACACGAAACCCGCGGCTACAAGGCGTCGCCCAAGCTCCATCAGGACCGCCCTCACCGTGGGGTAGCCCAGACCGAGCGTCGCCAGTCCGTCCTCTCGCTGCGGCGCTCGTGTCTGAGCTCGATCGAGCAGCGTCCGGAACCATCGCTGACGCAGCCCTCTGAGCCGCGTCTCGACGGCAGTCACGGCTGCGCGGCGAGCCTCCGCTGTCGCCCGCTGCCGAGCGTGCGGATCGGTACCCTCGCCGCGAAGATAGAGCTTCAACGTCTCCAGTACGGGCCTCGGATCGTCAGCCGGTGTGGGCTTCGCAATGTCGAGGTCGTAGATTGTCGCACCGTAGGCCAGCAGGTAGGCATCGAGACGCGAACGCCAACACCCCCAATCGGTGTCCGGCACACCTACTGGTGCCTCGATCTGGTCGGCGATCTCCGGGCTGTCGGCGCGAGTCAGGTAGCCCGTCAGACTCGGGATCGTGGCTGCCCACTGCGCCAGGTCATAGAGCGCCTTCGCACCGCGAATTGGGATGCTGTCGAAGCCCAGCAGGAACTCCTCGGGGCGGGGGCCGGACTTGCGCCTGACCAGGGCCTTGTAGAAGACGGTGAAGAGCCCCTCGCTGATCCACGCTGCCGGGATCAGACCTCCGACCAAGGCGCCGTAGTAGGAAATGGCGAGATCGAGCACTTCGGGTGCCGTCTGGAGAAGCACCCGCGACGAGGCTGTTTGCCAGTCTCGTCCCTGGTACTCGGCGACCTTGGCGCGGTAGGCTGTGTCTGCCTCCCGCCACCGGGCCTCTACTCCGGTGAACATACGGCGCGCGATGCCAACGCTGTGCCACAGGATCTGGAGGATGCCCTTTGTGTCGAAATCCCCGTTGTAGTAGGCGTATCCCTCGATCTCGACGATGAGCTGCTCCGGCATCCATCCCTGGTGCCCCATGAAGTGTGTCATCAGACGACCCATGCTGCGGTTGATCGAGTTGCGCCCGAGCGTGGCGAAGAGGGGTGTCATGGGATCCGGGATCAGCTCCACGATGTTGTTGCGGAGATACCTCGCCCTGGGGCTGGGTCCATGCCAGGTCTCAGCCGGTGGGACCTCAGGCACCGGTGCGGTGCCCTTTGCCAGCGTCGTGATGGGACGCGCCTGCACGATCGAAAAGGTGCCGTCGGTCAGGCACCACTCCACGTCCTGGGGCGCCCCGAAGACCGCCTCTACGCGAATGCCCAGTTCACAGAGCTCGGCGATCTGCCGGCTCGTGAGCACCTGGGCGTCGCGATGTCGCTCCTCAACCGCACGCTCGCCTGTGCCCTCAGCGGTCGCTACCGTCATCGTGTCCTTGTGTCCGATGTCGATCGACTTGGCGCCGCCGGTGGCCCGGTCCGCGACGACTGTGTCGGGGGTCACCTGGCCGCCGACCACTGACTCGCCCAGTCCCCAGGCCGCGTTGATGACCATCTCATCACTGCGTCCGTTCAGGGGGTTGGTCGTGAACAGGACGCCGGCAGCCTCGGCCGGCACGAGATGCTGAACGACGACCGCCAGGGCGACACTCTCCTGTTGGACGCCGTGCCGCAGTCGATAGTCGATGGCACGGGCGGTCCAGAGCGAGGCCCAGCACCTTCTCACTGCCCACAGCACGCGCTCAGAACCGATCACGTTAAGGTAGGTGTCTTGCTGCCCTGCGAACGACAGCTCCGGTAGATCCTCGGCGGTGGCAGACGACCGAACTGCCACAGGCATGTCTCCGCCGAGGTCCTCATAGGCGGAATGGAGTGCGCTCACTACGTCCGCGGGCACGGTCGCAGCCAGGAATCCATCGGCAATCTTTCGCGCGGCCGCGTCAAGCTGATCCGTAGAGGGGTCCGGGCCAAGGGCGCTGAGCGCGTCCTCGATCAGCGGGTTGAGATCGTTCGCGCTAACGACGCACCTGTAGGCGTCCGTGGTGACAATGTAGCCTGCCGGTACAGGCAGTGCGCTGCGGGTCATCCGAGCTAGCGAGGCTCCCTTGCCGCCCGAGACCTCCAGGGCCGGGGCTGATCCGCTGTCCAGCTTCAGAGTGTAGTTAGTGCTCACGGCCTTCCTCCGTCGTGCTCTGTGAGCCGCGCCACGGCGACGAGGACGAGGTTGAGGTCCCAGATGCGTCCCAGTGCCCCTCGGAGCCCTGGCTGATCGAGCCTATCGCTCTCCAGGGCAGTATGGGTGGAGTCGGGGCCACGGTGGGATCCGACGATCGCCAGGCCATCGAGCCATGCTCCCCAGTCCGGGTCGAGCTCGCCCTCAATCGTGATGCGGTATCTTGCAGGTGTGGCCGCACGTGGCGTGGCGGTTCTGTCCGGCATCGGCGCCTGTCCTCCCCCGTCGCTGCTAGGCGGCGGTCTCTCGTGTACGTCTCCAGTCTACGAGGAAGGAGGGGTTGGCCGGGAGACACGAACGTGTTGTCTTCAGGTGGGGGAGCGTGTCGTCAGTCGGGGAGCAGGCCGAGTTCGCGTGCGACGGCCACAGCCCGGGTTCGACTGTGGACCGCGAGTTTGCCGTAGATCTCGCGGGTGTGTCCCTTCACTGTGTCTAGAGCGATGAAGAGCCGCCGGCCAATCTCGCGGTTGGTGTGGCCCTGAGCGATCAGGTGCAGCACCTCAAGCTCCCGGTGGGACAGCATTGCTCGGCCTTTGGCTTGGTCGGAGCTTGTGGCGTCTGCGACGGAATTGGTTCCGGGCCAGTCCTCAGGTGTCGCGAACTGCCCGAGCAGACCCACAACATACGGCCGCACGGATCTAGCCGGGGAGGACGGGTCGGACAGCAGCCGAGACAAGAGACCCCTGATCGGCTCGCCCTCGTCGACGAACGTTCTCGCGTAGCCCTCCGGGGCGGCCAAGTTCAGGGCTTCCATCAGCGCGGCGAGCGCCTCTGACGTCGCTCCGGCGGCGTGGTGGGCTCGGGCGACCAATACCAGCAACTCAATCAGCCGACGCATCCTGCCGCTGCTTGCTGCCGCGGCAATGAGGGCGTTGAGTATCGAGAGTGCCTCGCCGTGCCGTCCCCGACCCAACTCAACCCTCGCCAGTGTCGCGGTCTCGGCCTCCACCAGATTTGTGTCGCCCATGCTTGCGCCGCCTGGGTCCTGACTCGCCCCGGCGACTAGCTCTATGAGCTCCGGGCGCCGTTCGTCCGCCCACGCGCCGGCTCGAGCCAGGTCGCCCTCGGCGATCCAAAGCCTGACGCGCGCGGCAGCAACAAGCCGGTCGTCGAGACCTGTCGACTGGAAGGCCGCGGCCAGACGCTCAGCCTCGAAGATCGCGTCGCTGGCCGGCTCAAGCTGTCCCGAGGCCACCTCCACTCTTGCCAGCGTGAGGAGACACATCATCCGGCCCATCTCGGCGTAGCCCCGGTGAAGGTCACAGGCCTGAATCATGCAGCCCCTCGCCAGGGCAAGATCATTGCGCTCTCGCGCGAGTTCGCCCAGACCCATCAAGGCGCGACCGCCTACGGGCAGTATGCTGCCGTCTGGGCCCTGACTCAGGGCCAGGGCGCGCTGATATGCCGCTTCGGAGCTACGCAAGTGGCCCTGCACCATCTGGAGGCCGGCCAGGTTGCTCAGCGAAGCCACCGTCATCGCGGTGTTGCCGGCTGAGGCAGCGATGCCGGCTACGGTCTCGAATGCCTGAACGGCCGACGCGAGGTCACCTGAAGATGTTTGGGCCATGCCGAGCGCGTTCGCTGCGACGGCTCGGTAGAACGCCTGCGAGTGCCGCAGACAGGCTAGTGCTTGCTGGGCGTGGGCCACGGCTGTCTGGAAGTCTGCTCTGTAGACGTCCAACGTGGCCCTCACGGCCATCGCGGCGCCCGCAGTTTCAGCCGAACCTGTTCCGGTGTCGAGGCGATCCAGCACGGCATCCCGGGGGGCTCCCTGAACCAACATGGTCCAGGCATGGGCGACACAGAGCGGCGCGCGTGTCCGAATCACCTGATCTGGGAGGGCCGCCAGCCAGCCTTGAAGGCGTGCGTTCTCGCCCCACGACAGGTGGTCGGCGATGGTGTCAGTCAGCAGCAAGGCCGCTCGCTCGAAATGCCGACCGGCCAGCGCATAGTCGATCGCCGGTCCGGCCTCGCCGGCATCCTCGAACCATTGGCTTGCGCGCAGGTGGAGCTCCGGCACGAGTTCTGGGCACTGCGCACGAAGTCGCCTCTGAAGAAGCTCAGCGAACAGCCCGTGGTAGCGGTACCAGTTCAGACCGTCGTCGATCTGCTCGACGAACAGGTTGCGACGAACGAGGTGTTCCAGGAGCTCGGTGCTCGGTTTCGAGGGCCTGTCCACGAGGGCATCGCACAGCGGGGCGTGAAGCTGCGCCAGAATCGATGTGCGGAGCAGGAACTCGTGGACCTCGTCAGGCTGACCGGCGAGCACCTCGTCGGCCAGATAGTCCATCAGGTAGCGCTGCGTCTGCGCAAGGTCCCGGGCGATACGACTTGGCGACCGGCTACCCTGCGCTGAGGGCCGCAGCGCGAGGGCGGCCATCTGCAGCCCTGACACCCAGCCCTCCGTACGGGCGGCAATGGTCGTCAGCACCCCGTCTGTGAGGTCCAGGTCGGCCGTTCTGCTGAAGAAGGTCCGAGTCTCCGCTTCATCAAACGCCAGGTGCGCCGCGCGCAGTTCCACCATCTCACTGCGTGCGCGTAGCCGACTGAGTGGCAGTGGCGGATCAGCGCGGCTGGTGATCGCAAGGTGAAGCCAGGGTGGTAGACTCCCCAGCAGGGCACCCATGCTCCTGTGGATCGCTGGGCTCTCCACGACGTGGTAGTCGTCCAGCACGAGGATGGCGGCTGTCTCTGCCTCCTTTAGCGCACGTTCGGCCGTCGCCAGGACCGATGCGATCTGTGCCTGTGTCGGTGGGCGACCGGGCCGTTCCGGCTTCAACAGCCCGGCCTGATATGGCTGTGGCTGGTCTGAGGGGACACTGACTGCGCCGAGTAGACGATCCCAGAAGCGTTCAGGGTCGTTGTCAGGGGAGTCGAGGCGCAGCCAGGCCAGGTGCAGCCGGACCCCGGCATCGGTGGCGTGCGCCCGCAACTGATCGAGCCACTGGCACACCAGCGTCGACTTGCCGTAACCGGCGGGTGCCGCGATGAGCGTCAGTTTGCGTGAGAAGGTGACGACACTGCCCGATGTCTCGCCATCCCCAGACTGTGTGACAAGAAGGTCCCGGCCGAGGTAGCCTATCAGCCTGGGACGGGGCACCAGCCTCTGCCGGAGGATCGGTAACTCGGCCGCCGCGACGTCAGTGCCCATCGATGCCTGTTGCTCCGCGGTCTACGTTTCCAACTCGCCCTTGCTGTCGGGCACTCCGGATCGCTCTATCGCTGTACAGGGTCGAGCAGAGAATTGAGCGGGGCATCCGCCGATGACCTCTGGTCGGTGATCCAGTCGATGACCGGCTGGCGCCAGTCAATGCCGGTCTGATAGGCGTCCGGGTCGTACCTGCTGAAGTCATAGCCGTCGCCTCCGGCGTACATGAAGTCGTTGACGAGGACGTGATACACGGCATCCTGATCTAGGGGGGCCCCGTTCACCGTGTACTCGCCGCCTGTCCGCCGCAGCCCGCCAACCGCGGGCCTGCGGGATCCGTGTTCGTAGGCTGCGACGATCTGCTCTCCCGTCAACGCCACGTCCACGAGCACGTTGTCAAACGGAAGCACGCCGACGACATCGGCAAGCGTGATCGCGCCGGCCTCGATGTCTTGGCGGAAGCCTCCAGGATTGGACATCGCAACGTCGGCCGGATATGCTGCCAGCCAGGCGTCCACGACCAGGTTGTGCATCGCCGGTGAGGACCTGCCGATGCGCTTCTCAGCGTGGCCGATGGTTACGTCGAGCTCGTCGTCCAGGCGTGCCTGCCACGTGGCAACGAGGTCTACGATGTCGTTGTCCCCGTCCACGGCCACGCCACCTGCGGGGTTGTCCTTCAGAACGACCGTGATCTCTGACACCGACCCGGTCTCCGCGTCCACCGCAATGTCGACGCGTCCGTAGGCTGACATTTGCCAACCAGCAATCACCAGTGCCACGCCGTCTTCGACCCGGCTGATGCGCTCGTGACAGTGTCCGCCGCCCAGCATCGCGATCCCTAGCTCCTTGGCCACCGGCACCAGTGCCCGCAGTTCAGGACTGCATAGGTGGCTGGTGACGACGATGACCTCGGCGCCGTCAGCTCTCACCGCGGGGGCCGCAGCGGCCAGCGCAGCCGCATAGCCATCGAACCGAAGTCCTGCGACGTGGGTTGGCATGGTGGTCCTGGGCGTTGCCCGTGAGGCCAGACCGATGATGCCCACCCGGAGTACCCCACTGCCGGGCGTGCCACCTATCTCTTGCACGATGTAGGGCAGCGCGAGATCGGCTTTCCCTGTGCTCTCTGAGATCAGGTTGGCTGCGAGGAAGGCGAACTCCGCCTGCGCCATTCGTTCCAGGAGCCCGTCGACACCGAAGTCGAATTCATGGTTGCCCAGAGCTGCGGCGTGGTATCCCATCGCGTTCATCACCTCGACGGACGGTTCTCCGTCGAACCACGTTGACAGCGCTGGTCCGGTCCACGTGTCGCCGCCGCTGAGCACCAGGTACGGGCCGTCCTCGCTGTACCCTTCGTCAAGTTGCCAGCGCCGTATCATCCCCGCGGCGCCGCCGTGGTCCTCGGTCGGCGCGATCCACCCGTGCTCGTCGTTGGTGTAGAGCACGGTCAAGGTCACCGGCTCGTCGATGGCGGGTGCCACACATCCGCCCAGCAAAAGGGTTGTCGCCATCAGCACACACCACCGTGGTCTCATACCCTAAGGGTACTCGCGAATCAGCCTGAGCGAAAGCGGCACTGCGGCACAGCGAACTTCGGAAGGGGAGTCACAGGTCCTCGGGACTGCGACTTGACACCTGCTCAAGTGCCCATATCGTTAGCGCTCGTGACTACTGAACAAACGCCGCAGATCGTCGGCCTAGGCTTGGCAACCCTCGATGTGCTTCTGCGGCTCGACAGAATGCCCACCTGGGACCGCGGCACGCGGCTCAGCGACTTCGGTTTTGACGGCGGCGGCCCGGTTGGCACCGCAATGGTCGCGGCCGCGAAGCTGGGCGCGTCTGCCGGGTTCATCGGGACCGCGGGCAACGATGCTGCAGCGGATCTAAAACTGCGCTCATTTGTGCAGGCAGGCGTCGATCTGAGCCGACTGCGGAGGCGGGACGCGCCCGAGGACCAGATCATCATCGTCTGCGTACAGGAGGGCACGGGGGAACGTGTCTTCTCCGGTGTGCGACGCATCACCGACGCGCCACTGCGGCCCGAGGAGTTGGACCGGGCCTACATCACGTCGGCGGACTACCTTCACCTCGAGGGCCACCATATCGACGCAGCCCTCCAGGCCGCGACGTGGATGCGTGAGGCCGGCAAGACGGTGTTGATGGACGGCAGCAAGACCACCGGGGCTGTGACCGGCAAGCGCAGACAGCTGGTCGAGCGGGTCGACGTGCTGATCAGTGGATCGGGATTCGCCCAGGGCGTGACCGGGAAACCCGAGCGCTGGCAAGCGCTCGAGGCTGTTCTGGACTTGGGCCCACGTATCGCCGTGCAGACCGAGGGGGAGCAGGGCAGTTTCACTGTCTCCAGAGATCCGATCTACGGCGAAAACCGCTTTCACACGCCGGCATTCGACATCGACGTGCTGGACACCACCGGTGCCGGTGATGTCTTCCACGGCGCCTTCATCGTGGGCATGGCTCAGGACTGGTCCCTGCGCGAGATAGTTCGCTTCTCCACCGCCGTGTCCGCCATCAAGTGCACGCGTTTCGGCGGGCGTGCCGGCATCCCAGACTTTGAGGAGACCGCGACGTTTCTGAGGCGTCACACTCGCGGATTGTAAGGCCTCGGGCCCAGGCATCGAAACCAAGCAACCATAGCAGCAAGGAGATAACCGTGGCACTAGTCTCGTTCGTTGATCAGCTCAAAGCTGCGCAAGTCGGCGGCTACGCATTGCCCATGTTCGACACGGTGGACATGCAGAGCACCGAGGGCATGTTCGACGCGGCCGAGGAGAAGCGCGCCCCTCTCTTCATTGCCCTCTATTCCAGGTTCATCGACGAGCCCGGTGGCGTGGCCCACGCAGCCTACATCGCGGAGCGCGCTAAAGCGGCTACGGTGCCGGTGTCACTGATTCTTGACCACGGGACCAGCTTCGAGCAGTGCATCCGCGCCATCTACGCCGGCTGCACCGACGTTATGTTCGACGGCTCCAAGCTGCCGGTTGACGAGAACATCGCCATCACCAAGACTGTGATCGAGGCGGCCCACGCGGTAGGGGTCGGGGTCGAGGCCGAGTTGGGGCACGTGGGTCACGGTGGTGAGTACGCCACCTACGGTCGACAGCGCAAGGGTTTCACTGACCCGGAGACCGCTGAGAGATTCGTCGACGCGTGCGCACCCGACTTCCTGGCCATCGCCTTCGGTACCGCCCACGGCATCCCGCAGGGCGGCGATCCTGACATCGACCTTGATCTGTTGGCCGATGTCCGCGGTCGTGTCGGACTTCCGCTGGTGATGCACGGCGGATCCGGCTGCACCGAGAACCAGTTCAGAGGCGCCGTGAAGGGTGGCATCGCCGAGATCAATATCGCCACTGACCTCTTCCGAACGGCGGGCCGGGACGTACTCGGCGCCGCTGCGGGAGACGATGCCTCCTATCACAGCCTGAACCGCGCTGCTCAAGAGTCGTTCGCCCAGCGGTGCGCCTACTACTTCGACCTCTTCGGGGCCACCGGCACCGCATGAGACTTGAGTCCTGAACGTTGTGGATAATCGATCAAGAGGAGCTAACCTATGAGGTTCGACTGTCGAGAGGACATTGTTCAGCTGACCCCCCTGTGGAAGGGAGAGCGCTTCGAGAACGGGCGTCCCCGCGTTCCAGACGACATTGTCCGCCGCATGGCCCCCGTCACCACGGAAGAGGCGTGGTCAGTGCTCTGGCGTGAGGGCTACCACTACCAGTTCTGTGGCGGATGGACGCGCCTCCACGCCGATCGCAGGCTGGTGGGTCGCGCTGTGACTGGCATGTTCGTGCCCCACCGCCCTGATCTTCACGACTATCTGATGGACTACGGGCACAACGAGGAGAACCGTATCGGCGCCATGAACTCGTGGGTGATCGAGACCCTGGTCGAGGATGACGTCATCGTGATCGATCTGATGGACAAGGTCTACGAGGGCACCTACTCGGGCGACAACCTCTCCACGGCGATTGCCTCGCGGACCAAGCGCGGTCAGGTGATCTACGGCGGCATCCGCGATGCCGAGCAGATCTACGACATTGAGGGCTTCGCCACCTACTGCCGGGGTATCGACCCGACGCCCATCCGCAACGTGACGCTGACCGGGCTCAACACGCCCATCCGTGTCGGCGACGCCACATGTATGCCGGGCGACATCGTTCTGGGCACGATGTCGGGTATCGTGTTTGTCCCGCCTCACCTGGCCGAGGCCGTGGTGGTCCAGTCGGAGCGCACGCGCCTGCGTGAGATGTTCAGTCACACGCGCCTGCGCGAGGGCATCTACAACTCGAGCCAGATGGACACGAAGTGGACCGATGAGATCGTCGCGGACTTCGATGAGTGGCGCAAGACTCACTCGCTCGAGGGCGTCGAGGTCGACTGGGACCGGGACGTTGAGGGGAGTGCCACCGCCGACGAGGAGACGCTGTTGGGGTAGACCCCCGGCGCGCCCGACCGCCCTTTGCTGCAGGTGCCCCCGGCACACTCGCCGGGGGCACTCTCTGTTACCAGCAGATCTCAGCTTCCGTAGAACTCCCCGGCGTGCTGCGCCATCGTCTCTGAGGCGCGCGCGACGATGGCCGCAAGGGCGGCAGCTCGGTCGCGCAGATTGCCCAGGTCGCCTGCGGCGAGCGCGTGGCCAAAGGTGATCCGCGGAGAGATGCCCATTGCGTCGCCTGTTCGCAACTGGGCCATGATCTGCAAGACCTCGGCCAGTCGCTGACGTTGCCACGGCTTCCCCGGCGCCACGGGGAAGACCCTGACAAGGGGATGGTCGGCATAAAGCCGCGCTATGACGCCCGACACGATGGCTGGCTGGAGCAGGCAGGCCGGCACGCGCTGCATGGCGAGCACGATGCTTGGCGACCACGGACCGAACGTCTCGGTCAGAGGTATCTCCGATCCTGGCCTCCGCAGCGCAAGGTCCGGCGTGAGCGTAGTGCTGGGGAAGAGCGCCATCGCGCCCCCGGACCGCAGGTGGTCGATCATTTGCCGGACCGCGCTGGTCCGGTCTCCGGTGTCCGGCGAGGCAAAGATGAAGCAGCCGTCGTCCCGGTCTCCGGCGTGAGGAAGGGCCTCGATCAGCGGAGCCTTCGACACGATCATCTTCAGGTCATCGCGTCCGGCGGCGCCCGCGAGGGCGAGCATATCCGTCGCTCCAGGATGGTTCGCGGCGATGATCAACGGCCCCGTAGCTGGTATGTGGTCGGCGCCCCTTGTGACGGCCTTGTCCGTGAAGTGGGCCACGAATGCCCGCGACGCGCGGGTGATCCCGATCGTCGCCGTGTCAGCGTCGAACTGCGCGGCAAGGCCGGCAAAACGCCGTGTCACTCTTTGGGCTGCCGTGCCGACGAGCCGCATCGCCAAGCCGCGCCGAGGCAACCGCAGTGCATTGGCAACCTCCTCGGTGACGAGGTCGGTGATCTGACGGGCCAAATCGGGCCGAGCTCGGCTCGGCCCCGTGCCGGTGCTCATGTCGATGGTTCCTGCGGGCGTCCCGTGAGGCCGCTGTGCGCCAAGCGGAGCCTGACGAACACCCACGGTGCACCAAGGCCTCCCCAGAGGCCGACGGCCGCGTAACGGATGAAGCGCCAGACAAGGTGGGGCTCCAGACCGTCGAAGGCGACCTTCAGCCCGGCATACAGTCCTCCGAGGACGGCGATGCCCACCAGGAAGCGGCCTGCGCGCGCAACGAGGGTGCCCTGCGTGCTGAAGCCGATCCACCGGCGCTCGAGGCTGAAGCCCACGCCCATACCCATCAGAGTGCCAGCTGCCGTGACCGCTCCCTCCGACGGCACCAGCAGCGCAGCGACGACCGGCACACCCACGGCCAGCGTCAGCTGTGCGGCGAGCCCATTCGATGTGAGCCATGTCTCGGCAGAAGGCGCGAGCCATAGGTACGCCGCCAGGATCGCGAAGCCGAAGACATAGCCACCCAGGACGTCGGTGACGAAGTGTACGGCCAAGTAGACCCGTGAGAGCGGCACCAGCACCGTGAGCAGAGCGGCAAGGGCGATGAATGCTCCGGCGAGATGGCGCCTGGGTGAAGCCGCGAGCTTCCGTCGCAGGCCGGCAGTCACGTGGATGAGATAGCCCCAAACCACAGCGGTGGCCTGCGTGTGACCACTGGGGAAGCCGTAGCCGGTCGCGTCGTAGCGTTCCCTGGCGTCGGCGATCCCGTCCACGAAGAGCGGGTCCAGACGCTCTGAAGCCACGTCCATCGGACGAGGGGAGCTGAAGAGGGACTTGAGGCCGCAGTTGGCGTAGGTAGAGATCAGGAAGACCACGGTCAGACGAGCCCCAGTGCGGCGGTCGATACACCAGGTGAGCAGGGGCACCGCTATGAGGAAGAACATCTCGCCGCCCAACGACGTCACCGCTTCAAAGAGCCCAACCAGTCCTGGAAGCACGTCACGCATCCACAACATCAGGTCAATCTGCCACGGCTGTGTGAGATCCACGCTATCACTCCTTACTGAATGCTCGGCTGCCGGCGCCCAAGCGCGAGGCCGGGGCCGGACCACCCACGGCGTGCCGATCAAGAGCGCGCTTGCTGCGGGACACTCTCGGCATTCTGACCCGGCGCCCGGCGGATGAAGGCCGCCATCAGCACGGTCGCTGCGACTGTGACGGCGGCACCCAACGCGAAGACGGTGTCGTAGCCCCGCGCAGCGATGAGTTGTCCCCCGAGGTAGCTGGTCACCGCGAATCCAGAGCCCATCGCCATTGCCATTGCCCCATAGGCAGGGCCACGCCAGCCCTCTTCGACCAGCTCCATCTGGAAGACCTGCAGCTCCGGTAGCCACACGGCCGCGGAGACCTGGATGCCCAACAACCCGAGTCCGACGGTGGCCCAATGGGGAAAGCTGGCCAAGAGGGCCAGGCTCGCGATCTGGGTGATTGTGGCAGCTAACAGGACTCGCCCGTGGCCCCATCTGTCCGCGAGCCTTGGCAGCACCAGCGTGGCTCCGATGGCAGCGACCTGACCGATGCTGGTGAGAAGACCGATGGTAGGTGTGGGCAGGCGCAGATCGGTATCCATGTATGGTCCGCTGTAGGCCTGGCTGGTTGCCCATCCCAGATGGCGGAGGAAGACATACCCTACCAACCCCGCAACCAGTGCCGTAGGGAAGGCCCCCCGCTTCGGGCCGCTCCCGTCACGCTTGGCGGGTCTGAGGCCCCCTCTTACTCGTGTCAGGGGCACCAGAGCTGCAAGCCCCAGGGCTGCCCCGATCAGGAGTCCCCACGCATACGGGGGAGCGCTCTGGGGATCGACCTGCGTACGCGAGACGGCGCCGACGAGACCGGCGCTGACAATGGGCAACACGCCGCCGACCAGCGTGCCGACCAACGTGCCGACACCCCGGAACACCCCGGCCAGTGAATATGCCGACGACCGATCTTGATCCGATGTCACCAGCATCAGTGCGGGAACGCAGTTGACGCTGAACATGGACCAGCCCACCACGGTGACCACCTGCGTGAGGGGCGGCCAGAGACTGCGGAGCGGATCCGGCACGTACAGCGTCGCCGAGAGCAGCAGCAGGCCGGTACACACCAGCCACCCACCAGCGAGCATAGCTTTCCGGGTTCCCCACCTCTGCCCCAGCGTTCCACTAGGGACGCCCATGGCCATGAACACGAGCGCACCGGTCGCGTAGTAGGTACCCAGGTAGACCGTTCCATACCCCAGCCGGAGGATGAAGAGCCCGCGGAGCAACATGGAAACGCCCATGTACCCGAGCGAGATCAGACCCTGGGCGAGCACGATCTGGCGTGCGTCGTGACTGAGGGCCCGGGCGGGGTTAAGGCGAGAAGGTAGTCGCACTCTCATTGGCTGGCTCGTCGGCAAGTATAGATGCACGCGCGCTGCTGGCAAGCGACGCGGTGGCGACTTGACAAGCGTTCTAACCCAAGATAAACTAAAAGCGGGTCGGTCAGCGTTTGCAGATCTCCCATTCATCGACGAGGCCGTATGCCAGGACAGCTATCAACCTACATCATCGCACTTGCTGTGTCGGCCCTGGGGACCGTCTTCCTCGGCGTGTTGATGGGGCGTCGTCGGATGGTACCCGGCGCCGGTCACTTCTCCTGGTCTATGTATGCCCTGGCTGCTTGGTCCGCGACCGTGATCCTGACTCACCTCAGCGATGGCCGCGAGGCCAAGCTCTTCTGGACCAATGCGCAGTACTTCGGCATCACGATCGCCCCCCTGATGTGGTTGCTCTTCGTGCTGCGCTACACTGGGCAGAGCGACAGTCTCAGGCGCCGGTCCGTCCTTCTTCTCTCCCTCCATCCGGTCCTGACAGTGCTGGCCGTTTGGACCGATCCCTATCACCATCTGTTCCGCCGATCCATCTGGCTGGATAGCAGTGGCCCCGTTGCCGCACTGGAACACACGTGGGGACCGGCGTTTTGGATCCACGCCGTCTACATGTACTCCCTGCTGCTCATGGCCACCTACTTCCTCATCCGCAGCCAGTTCTTCGCCCCGCGACTCTACCGACGGCAGGGTTGGGCGCTCCTGGCGGCCGTCGCCACGCCGTGGTTGGCGAACCTGGTGACGATCACCGGCATCAATCCACTTCCTTACCTTGACCTCACGCCTTTCGGCTTCACGATCAGCGCCATCGCGCTGGCCTGGGGGCTGCTGCGGTACAATCTGCTGGACCTCGCTCCGGCGGCACGCGAGGCCGTGATGGATAGCATGACCACCGGCGTCATCGTCCTCGACCATCGAGACCGGGTCGTGGATCTCAATCCTGCGGCGGAGGAGTTGCTGACCGTTCCGATCGGCCTGGCCCTCAGTCAACAGCTGTCGAAGGTCTTCCCCCAGTATTCGTACATGATCTCCCGGTTCAGGGGTGCCGGCGAAGTGCACGATGAGGTCTCGGTCGGTGAAGGAACGGATCAGCGGACGTATGATTTGCGTGTTTCGCCGCTGAGGGACTCCCGAGGGGAGGTGATTGGTCACCTCGTCAGTCTGCAAGATGTCACCAAGCGGAAGCACGCGGAACTGGCTCTGAGCCGCTATGCCGAGCGACTTCGGATCTTTCACGAGATCGACTCGGCGATTCTTGCGGCGCGATCGCCGGAGACGATTGCCCTGGCTGCGCTCAACCAGATACATCACCTGCTGCCGGTCACGAGGATGTCGGTCGTGGCACTGGATGGCGTTCAGGGGCCGCGTGTATTGGCTGCAAGAGGCAGTAGCGAGCTGGTCCCGGAGAGGGCCCCATGGGCGGAGGCCTTTGCCCTCGTGGAGTCTGGGAGCCTCGTGGTGCAGTGCGTGAATGAGATGACCGGCGACTCAGGCGAGAGTCCGCTCGATCAGCGTCTCTTCCGGGAGGGTGTGCGATCCTACATGGTTGTCCCGCTCGTCGCCCATGGTGTGCTGGTGGGCTCTCTGAACCTGGAGGAGACAGTCAGTGGTGCCTTCCAGGCGGAACACCGAGATGTCACGTCTCAGATAGCCACCTCACTAGCTGTCGCGATCGAGAACGCGCGACTCTACGCGGCCGCCCAACAGGAGATCGGCGAGCGAAAGATCGCGCAGTCTGCGCTCAAGGAGAGTGAGACAGTGCTGCGGCAGAAGGCTGAGGACTTGGAGCAGCGGAACGCTGAGCTCGACGCTTTCGCGCATACCGTAGCCCATGACCTCAAGACGCCGCTGTCGTTACTGATGGGCTACGCCAGCTTCATGGAGGCTGATGACATCGAACGGCGTCCAGAGGACGTGGGCATGTGCATCCGTGCCGTCGGGCAGGCTTCGCGCAAGATGAGCAGCATCATTGACGAGCTTCTGTTGCTGGCCAGTGTGCGCAAGCAGGAGGACGTTGAGCGCACTCCTATGGATACCGAGGCCATTGTCCGTGATGTCGAGGAGCGTCTGGCCGATCTGATCGAGCACTACGAGGCGGAGATTGTGGGCCCGGATGTGTGGCCGATTGCCTGGGGGTACGCACCGTGGGTGGAAGAGGTGTGGGTCAACTACATCAGCAATGCGATCAAGTATGGCGGATCGCCGCCTCGCGTTGAGCTTGGCGCTGCGGTTCTTCCGCCTCTCAGGGTGGGGGAGCCCAACGTGGTTCGCTTCTGGGTCAATGACAATGGCGATGGCTTGTCCGAGAGTCAGCGTGCCAGGCTATTCATACCCTTCGAACGCTTGGAGCAGGCGCGGGCCCAGGGATATGGGCTGGGTCTCTCGATTGTGCAACGGATAATGGAGAAGCTGGGGGGGGAGTCGGGCGTTGAGAGCTCCGGCGAGGTGGGCGCGGGCAGCCTGTTCTACTTTGAGTTGCCGGAGGCCGATATCTAGGAATGTGCTGGGGGGTGTTCCTGGCATGCCGGCGGGCGCTGAGCACACGACCCGCGGAGGGAGGACAAGGACCGAGGGCGTGGCGTACGCCACGCCCTCGGTCCTTGTCCTCTTCTTTACCAGAAGATAGGCAGGTTCCCTGGCAGAAGACCAGTCGCTGGAGGGCTGAGTCGTAAGAGTCGGCGTGTAGTATGGAGGATAGGTCACAAGCTCTATCACCTATGAAGATCATCTATGTATCCGTGCCACATCTTCCGGTACAGGTGGAGCGCCGTCGGCGGTAGGGAAAGACTCCGCGACACGGCATCGTCAATGGCGGGCGTCCTTGGGATCCCTCGGTGGTGCTCGATTGCTCTACGGAGGCGGGTGATGCCGGCGTCGAACTGGGGATGACACTGGTGCGGTGCGCTTGATCTGTCTGGATTCGGCCACACAGCGCTCTTGGCCGAGACCGCGCAGGGGGTTGCGCACCTCTCCCAGCTCATCACGCTGGCCCACGAGGGACAGCCCAAGGTTACTGCGAGCATTTGCACAGCACAGTACGATCTCTATACTTGTGCCCACGGCGGAGGTGGCCACAATGGTCGAGACTCAAACCACCAAGCAGGGTAGACCACGCGAATACGGTATCAGACCGCTGCCGGATTTCGCCGATGAACAGGTCGCGCTGGCGGCTGCCGCAATTGACGAGCTGCGCGCTCGGGTGATTGACCAGGTGGAGGACCTCCCGTTGGAGGCGCTCCGCTATGTGGCGCCTGGGACCACGTTGACCATCGCCGCGCTTGTCGCGCACCTGGTCTGGGCCGAGATCGGATGGGTCGAGCGCGTCACGCGCACCACGCCACCTGCCGACCTGCGCGCGGCCGTCGATCCCGCAGGTGGCGGCCTGGCAAGAGGCGCGGGCGTGGTGCCGGACATGGACGCAGCCGGGTTGATCTCCCTCTGCCGAGAATCTCGTGACGCCTACACGGTACCCGCGCTGGTGGATCTGGATGACATCGAGCAGGTGCTCGACGGCGACCGGCCGATGACGCCACGGGCCGTGCTGATGCATCTCATCTGGCATTGGACCTACCACTCCGCCCATATCGGGCTGATCCGAGAGCAGTGGGGGAGTGGGTATGCGTGGACGTTTGGGAGTCTGGTCTAGAGACCACGATTCACAATTCATGGCTTAGGTGCCCTCGCCGAACCGTGAATGTGGAAGTGATGGTCTTCCCGTAGTGTGTAGGTGACACGACAACCCTAGTGCAGCAGTCCATCCGGAGGACACGATGATCGATCTGGAGCAGTACGAAGTCTGGTTTGTGACCGGCAGCCAACATCTCTATGGGGAGGAGGCGCTCGCTCAGGTGGCGGCGGATGCCGAGAAGATCGTGGCAGCACTGAATGCCACCGGCAAGCTCGCGGTGAAGCTCGTCTTCAAGCCGATCGTGACGACACCCGAGCAGATCTCGGCTGTTTGTGCAGCAGCGAACAACGCCGTGTCGTGCATTGGACTCGTCACGTGGATGCACACGTTCTCTCCGGCGAAGATGTGGATCGCGGGGTTGAGCGTGCTGCAGAAGCCCTTTGTCCACCTTCACACCCAGTTCGGTCGCGACATCCCCTGGTCGAGTATCGATATGGACTTCATGAACCTCAACCAGTCCGCGCACGGCGGTCGCGAGTTCGGGTTCATCGGGACGCGCATGCGTAAGGCCCGCAAGGTGATTGTGGGGCATTGGGCGGATGCAGAAGTCCAGGCGGAGCTCGATGTGTGGATGCGGGCAGCCGCAGGATGGCAGGCCATGCAGGGCGCGCGGATCGCGCGCTTCGGCGACAACATGCGCGAGGTGGCCGTTACTGAGGGCGACAAGGTCGCGGCGCAAATCACATTTGGTTACTCCGTCAACGGGTATGGACTGGGCGACCTGGTCGCCTACGTGGATGCGGTCACGGACCACGAGATCGACGCACAGATCGGCGCCTACCTGGAGGAGTACGTACTGCAGGATCCCTTTGGCGCTAGCCCGGTCGCGATGCCCTCGCTGCGGGACGCGGCCCGGATCGAGCTGGGTATGCGCGCGTTCCTGGAGGAGGGCGAGTTCAGCGGATTCACGACGACGTTCGAGAACCTCACCGGGCTCAACCAGCTACCGGGGTTGGCCGTTCAGCGGCTGATGGCTGACGGGTACGGCTTTGGCGCTGAGGGCGACTGGAAGACAGCGGCACTGGTCCGGGCGATGAAGGTGATGGGCTCCGGTCTGGAGGGAGGCTGCTCCTTCATGGAGGACTACACTTACCATCTGGAGCCGGGGAACATGAAGGTGCTGGGCGCGCACATGCTGGAAGTCTGCCCCACGATCGGCGATGCCGCGCCTGCCCTGGAGATCCACCCGCTGGGCATCGGTGGAAAGGCCGATCCCGTGCGCCTGGTCTTTGACGTGACCCCGGGACCGGGTGTCAACGCATCGGTGATCGATCTGGGCGATCGGTTCCGGATGTTGGTGAACCCGTGCGAAGTGGTAGCGGCCGATGCGCCATTGCCCAACCTGCCGGTCGCCCGCGTCGTATGGGTGCCCCAGCCGAATCTCAAGGTCGCCGCAGCGGCATGGATACACGCGGGCGGCGCGCATCACACCGGCTTTAGCCAGTGTCTGACGGTTGCGCATCTGACTGACTTCGCCGAGATGGCGGGTATCGAGAGCGTGGTGATCGATGACGGCACCGACCTGCGCGCGTTCAAGAATGAGTTGCGCTGGAACTCGGTGTACTACCGGTTGGCCGCGGGGGTGTAGGGGCGGCGGGCGGGAGCCCGTGGCCTGAGGAGTACGTGAGGATGAAGGCGATCCTGCTTAGGGAGCCGTACCGGCTCGAGATGGTGGAGATTCCGAGACCGAAGCTGACGGCATCGAATCAGGTGCTGTTGGAGGTCAAGGCGTGTGGTATCTGCGGGAGCGACCTGCGCTACTACGCCGGTGAGAATCCGTGGGCGCTGCACACGCTAGGGCGGCACGTGGACAACCCACCGGATATGCTGCTGGGCCACGAGTACGCCGGCGTCGTCGTCGAGGTGGCCAGTCCCGAGCACGAGCATCTGCTGGGTAGACGGGTCGGCGCGCAAGCGTTCCGCACGTGTGGGGTCTGTGAGCTGTGTCGCGGGGGCCACGAGAACCTGTGCCGCGACACGCTGCACATTGGACACGCGCAGGGGTGGGGGGATGTGGAGATCTATCCAGGTGCCTATGCTGAGTACTGCATTGCGTGGGCCGATCTGCTGCATCCGATGGCCGATCACGTCAGCTTTGAGGAAGAGGCGTTGCGCGACTTCCTGGGCGTGGCGGTCCACGCGGTAGGCCGGGCTGAGGTCGTGCTGGGCAGCCAGGTGCTCTGCATAGGCGGCGGCCCTGTGGGACTGAGCATCGCACAGGTGGCGCTGGCGAAGGGAGCGGGGCGTGTCGTCGTTTCAGAGATCGCGCCAGTCGCCCAGCGAATCGTCGCCCAGTACCCGGCGATTGAGTGTCTGGATCCGAGTCGAGTTGAGATAGGGGAAGCTCTGGGTGCCGGATCCTGCACGGCGGTGTTTGACACGGTGGGGACGCCTGAGACGATCGCTCTGGGCCTGCGACTTCTTGCGCCGGCGGGGACATATGTGAACCTTGCGGTACATGATGCGAACGTGGGCATCAATGCGCTGGCGCTTGGGTCTGAGCGTCGGATGACGACGTCGTCGAATGCGTTCTACCGCGACGAGCGCGAGGCCCACGACCTTATCGCTGCCGGCAGTG
>Ga0180435_10000651_pt1 | contig 36623 bp, 33 predicted proteins | sample SS_ome_3_FD_132467 | JGI IMG/M metagenome (GOLD analysis project Ga0180435, IMG submission 132467) | Hypersaline lake sediment archaeal communities from the Salton Sea, California, USA - SS_3_S_1 metaG | ecosystem: Environmental > Aquatic > Non-marine Saline and Alkaline > Hypersaline >... | reverse complement strand
CTGGTTGGTGCATCAACCCGAATACCCCGCGTTCGTGAGATCATCAAGCACATCTTCTGCAAAGAGCCCGGCAAATCGGTCAATCCTGATGAAGTGGTGGCCTTGGGTGCTGCGGTCCAAGGCTCCATCCTCGAAGGCCAGGCCAGGGACGATATGCTGCTGTTGGATGTGACCCCCGCCAGCCTGGGCGTTGCAATGCAGGGCGGTGTGATGAATCGCCTGATAGAGCGAAACACGACCATTCCGACCCATAAGAGTGAGGCGTTCACGACTACCCGCGATAATCAAACTGAAGTGACTATCCCGATATTGCAGGGAGAACAGGAGTTCGCCAAGGACAATACTCTCTTGGGCAACGTAGAACTCACAGGAATTCCGCCAGCTCCAAAGGACAGTGCGCATATCGACGTGTCCTTTAGTATCGACGCCAATGGCACACTGGAGGTCTCGGCCAAGCATGCGGCTGCGAAGCGAGAGGTCTCGGCCCGCTTTCTCGCCGGGCCGTATTCGCTGAATCCCGCCCAGATCAAAGTTCTTCGCAGGAAGGTTGATGGCGTGCTCGAATCTTCTCGCCGGAAAATGCTGCAGCATCGCGCGAGGCTTCTGGACGAGGAGATGCGTCGCGAAGCTGAAGCCTTTGCGACGGCGCTTAGCAGGTTCTTATGCAAACACGCTGATTCCATGCCGGGAGAACACACGCCTCTGCTCCAGGCGGGAGTGGAGTTGATCGAGGCTTACATTGAACGCGGGAGTTCGCGAGAGGATATGGACAAACTCACCGCGTCGATAAGGAGTACATGCCAGGATGCAATCCGCGATTCTCGTATCTGCTGTGACTGTCACGAAGATGTCCTGATGCAGCTCCTTGAGCTCATTGCCGATAAGGCAGGCAAACCGGCGATTATTCCTCTTATGGAGGTCTTGGGACACTCAAACTCAGACGTCAGACACAAAGCTCTCAATGCTCTCAGGCCGCACAGGGATAGGATGCAGCATCCTATACGTAAGATCTTCACGATAGCTGAGAAGGTATTAGCCCAAGGCGAAAAGGCATCCTTCTGGGAAAGGCGTTTCCTTGCAAGGATGATGAGGGTTCGCGATGATCTCGTTGAACTGCTGACCCTTCTTCGGCGGAGGAGTTAGAGCGGTCCGCAGTGTTCAGGAGAACGTTGGTATGGCAGGAATCGTGCGTTGGACAAATAAGGGCTGGGTCGATCAGAAGCTGGCCATGCTGACCCGCCGGATGATGGACAAATTCGCTTGCTGGTCCGTTTTCGATCCGATGCCCAGCTTTTACGAAGCCTTGGCCGGCGGCGAGGATGATGATTTGCAGGCTTGTGCAGGCAAAATCGCAAGGCATCTTGGGCTGTCTTGCGATCCTAAGCTGAGCTATGAATTTACGATAAAGATGGGACGCGAATCGGCGGGTGACATACGCTACGAACACATCGGCCGGAGCGAGATTCGAATTCCGCTCGACTATGTCGGCAAACCGATGGCCCTGGGGGGAATCCTTTCGCACGAACTGACGCACGAGTTTCTTTTTGCCAGGCGGTTTGCGTTTCCGACGGCGGAGGAGATGGAGCCATTGACGGATTTGGCTGCGATTTACCTCGGCCTTGGCAGGACTATGCTCAACGGAATCATAACAGATTCGTCTCCTGATGTTTCTGAAGTCACCACACTGGGGTATCTGGAGCCGGCGGTCAAGGTTTACGCATACCGCGCCGTAGGCGCATCTCATGGGCTTGACGAAGCTACGCTCCGACGGGGCCTGAGCAGGGATGCGATCCAATTGCTTGAGGAGCATTCTTGAATACCTGTTCCGCGCCCGCCATGAGTTACATTACTCCTCCGCTGTCTGCGGTGCACAGATCGCCGCTTGAAACGCAAGAATGCATCGGCCCCGACACGCGCGCCCGAGCCCATTGAATGCAGCTCATACATTTTGACAATGCGCCAATGCGCGAACTGACCTGGAGTTTACGCTTGACTGCGTATGGACAACGCGTTATGCTCCAAGACTGTATAATCGGGTGTTCTCGGCGTTCTCCATTCGCTTGGATATCGCAGAGACAAACTCGGAGTTGACGTTGAAGAAACGCTTGCCCATTCTGGTCATGCTCGGCGTAATCGCCCTTCAGGGCACAGGGGGGGTGTATGCTCTGCACCTCTGCGTCGAGCAGTCGCCGTTCTGTCAAGACAACCGCAGTGCGAAAATAGGCGGCGGTGCGGGACACGACCACGAGTCCCCGTGCCACGGGAACCGCCGAGGCGTCTGCTCCCCGGAATCATCGATATCGGGTCATTGTAAAGACGATCGTCACGCCCGTCGCCACGTGGGTGATACATGCCCGGTATGCTGGATGCTTACGACCCTCAAGGCGCTTGGCGCCGTTGTGGACGCCGGTGCGAATCTCCCCCTGCCCCCGGTTATCCATGTCGGGATGACCGACAGTATCCCGCACTCTCGAAATGCGCGGTCCATTCTCGGGGCGCGTGCACCTCCGTGTTGATCGCTCATCCGTTTCGGTAGTCTTCTTATCCGCCCGGTTCGCGGGCGCCACGCCTGGAGATGCGCTAAGCAGTGCTGCGCTTAGCGCGGGCGCTGCCTGGTGGGAGCCTCCGGCGGCGCCCCCCCGGTGAGGGTCTCGAACCAATACCACTCAACACAAGAAAAGACAGAGGATTTTTGCAATGATGAACGTACGTAATATGCCTGCGGTCCTTGCGGTTGTGATTGCCGTGACCGTACCGGCCGCAATCTCATTCGGACACGTGCACACGCATATCGGGCGGAACCAGGACCAGGTCTGGGGCAACGCCGACGACAACAAGCTGTGGTTCTTCGCCGTGCCCGGCGCGCCCGGCTGGCCCGACTGGGGCGAGCCGTTCGAACTTGTGCTCCAGGACTCCGGGCTGCTGGCCGGCAAATATGTCTGCCAGGAGTTCTACTGCTGGCACTCCGGGCATCCGCCTCACGGTGATTGGCAATTGGGCGGCAAGGACCCTGGGGTCGAACCGGAATGGCGCATTGGCGTCCAGCGCGTGTCGTTCGACCCGGGCTTCCAGGCTCTCGACTACGTGACCAACGCTCCGGTGCTCGTGGCCGACGGCGAGATTTGCCCGTTGTCGCCGCGGGAGTTTATGGCCGACAAACACAACGAAGACGGCGATTTGGGAGCTTGGGGAATCCACTACCACCAGCGGTTTATCGCCGAGGCCGGCGGTCCGGGAGAGGTTTTTGAAGCGACCTTCCGCGCAGTTGACCTCGGTGCGGTCGGGTTCCTGCCTTCGGAGGACTACACGGTCTCCTTCGTGACAGTCCCCGAACCCGGCGGCATGGCCCTGTTCGCCCTGGCGGGCGCGGCCCTGCTGCGGCGCAGAAGGAAGCGATAACCATTCGGTGCGCCGGGCGGGCCTCAGCAGGCTCGCCCGGCGGTCCTGAGGAGACGACATGAACAGCAAAGCGTTTACACTCGTTGAACTGCTGGTGGTGATAGTCGTTATCGTGCTGTTGGCGAGCCTGGTCGTGCCGGTTCTGACCAAGGTCGGCGAGATGGCGCGGAGTTCGGCGTGTCTGTCAAATATGCACCATATGGGACTGGCGGTTCTGGCGTACGCTTCCGATAACAGCCTGCACTATCCGCCCAGTTCCTGCGCATCGAACGAGAACCCCGTCGAGGTCTGGTGGATTAACGCCCTGCAGAAGTACTCCGATACGGCTCTTCTGTACCGCTGCCCCAGCGAGGAGTCCGACACGTTCGTCAACTGGAGCGATCCCCCGATGCAGTCGGAGCTGGACAAGCTCCGATGGGCGAGTTACTCGACCAACGCCCGTTTCGACCAGAATCAGTTTTCCCGGCTGGCAAGCGTTCCCAATGCGCCCGCGACCATTTACGCCTGCGAAACGCGCCGGGGCATTTTAGGGTCGGACCACGTGCATCCCGAGATGTGGTTCAGCCGCACCGCCCTGGAGAACCAGGTCGCCCACGACAGGCACCTGGGCGCATCGAACTACATCTTCGCCGACGGGCACGCCGAGACCATGAAGATCGAAGAAACCTGGCAGCCCGGCCGGAGGAATCTCTGGAATCCCAAGAAGTCCCCTCGCTGGTCCGGGCCGATGGAATACTGACAAACAACAAGGAATATGCACATGCCGAACAAGAACATTGCTTTGATCGCCGCCCTGATCTTGGTCGTGACGGTGCCCGCAGTTCGCGGAGCCTGTCCCTACGACCACTTCCTGATCGGGCAGGACCAGGGGACGTTGTTTCTCGACACGTCCCTGCTGTACAGGCATTGGAACGAGGACTGGGGCTCCAATCCGGATCCGTACGGACAGGAGTATTACGAGTTCAACGAGATGTACGACGGCGGATACATCCGAGTCGAGCCCGGACTGAGCCAGACCGACGATCCCCAGTACGCACTTAGCGGAACGCGCGGCGAGGATTACAATATTCTCCTCCGTCGCGTTTACGCCACGCCGGGGATCGCGTTCTTCGACGACACGATGAGACCCGCCCTGCTTGCTGATGACGACACGTTCGCTCTCAGCGACCTGGACAACCACCACGTCCACATGCGATATTACCTTCCCGATGGTCTCGATCCGACGCTCCCCTATACCGTTTCGTATCGTCTTGAGGACGACAGGGGCCTGTACGCCGATTCGGAGATCTGCACGTTTAACCTGGGCGCCGCCGCCGAGAACTCCACCCAGGGAGACACCAACGGCGACCACAGGGTCGACACGCTCGACTACAGTAACTTCGTCGCCCAATTCGGGGGCCCGCCGGGGGCCGAGTCGGCCGACTTCAACGACGACAACTCCGTCGACCTTGAAGATTTCGCAATACTGCGAAGCAACTTCGGTTTCGGCGTTGGTTCGGCCCCGGACGTCCAGGCGGCGACCGCGGCTCCCGAACCAGGCTCGGCTGCCATGCTGTTGCTCGGCTTCGGAGCCGTCGCAGCCCGCATCAAAAGACGCGGGGGCACGGGGTCCGGCCTCAACAGTTAAGGGCCTGTCGATTTAGTTGGTGTGGGATTTGCAAGACGCCTCCCTCACAAGCCGAGGCTCATGCGGCTGCAAGAGCTGGCGTAGGTGAGAATTGGCGCATAATCGACCGTGGGCCAATGGCGGAAGGCCTGATGGCGGTTTGTCGGCTGCAATAATCGAGAACGATGCGGCCAGGCGAGGCCGCGGCGGCCTGGAAGTCCCGAATTCCGCGTTTTTTCAGCGCCGCCAGCGCGCGGAACAGATTCCATCCCGCACATCTGAATAACACGGTCGTACGAACCCGCGGCTGGTCGCGCGTCCGAAGTCGCCCCATGCCGGCAGAGTCCTTCCTCTTACTACCATCAGCTTGCAGCGTATCCAGCCACTGCTTGTGGGTCGTCGAGATGTAATCAGCAACAATCATGCTTGGAACGACATAGAAGTCAGGGCGATTCCCAACTCCGTGAAGCAGCACAAATACATAGAAGTGATTCTTGTCAAAATTGGATTCAGATTTCTTGGTCAGGATCCGCTTGGGGCTACCACCACTACTGGTTTTAACCTGAATCGTCACCGACCGTGATGCATCACCGCTACTGGCGATGATGTCTATTCCTCGGCTGTTCCGAAGGGTAATCGAAGCTATAATTCCTCTACTGGATAGCTCGGCCGCAACAAAATACAGGCTGAAAACATCGTCAAGACCATTTATGCCGAGTCGAGGGCTAACTGTTGGGCTGGTGGTCGGCCAACACATAATCCGCATGCGATAGACCGGGCGCCGTGGGCTGCGCCTTTGAATGTATCTCCGAATCTGGTATGATGTAATATACTCCATGGTCCGGGCCGCCAGACGTACATCTCAGAGTTTCGGGTCAAAGAGCAAGAAAGGTCTACCGATGACGGAATCCGCAAAACCAAACAGAGTTGTAGCCTACGAAGCGGCCCAGACCGCCGCAGCCGCCGGGCGAAGCGCCAGATCATGCATGCAGGACGCCCAGGGCGCCGCCAGTCGCGGCGACGAGGCCAGAGTCAACCAATGCGTCGACCTGGCCGACGGAGCTGTGGGTGCGGCCAGAGAAGCCGCCAAGGTCGCCATTGACGCCCTTGAGAAGGAGAAAAGCCAGGGAGGGTCGAATGTAGAAGCGATGCGCCCCGACGTTGACGCCGCCCAGGAACGCGTCAAAGAGGCAGAGGGCTGCGCCGTAAAAGCCGCCGACGCCGGCGACAGCGCCTGACCGACTCGGGAAAGGTCCGGCAAGACGCTCCAGCGGACGCGAAAAGACAAACATCGGAAGCCGGCGAATCCCGCTACTTGCTGTTTCGAGGGCCGAACCTACGCGGCCTTGACAAGCGCAGACCGAGCGGCCACAATAGTTGTAGTTGCAAGGGAATTATCGTAAGTATTTGGAACATCCGTTTCTCCGTCAATGTACCCGGAGGGTTCATAAAATGTTGCACATTCGCAAGTCGCTTACTCCATTACTCACTCTGATCGTTGTTTGTGCTCTATTGTCGGCCGTGCTTCGGACCGCCGGGGCCGATGGTCCGTACTGGCCGCGGTTTCACGGCCCAAAGGGAGATAACCATTCGCCTGAAACCGGCTTGCTGAAGAAATGGCCCGCCGAAGGACCGAAGCTGCTGTGGACCGCCAAGGACCTGGGCTTTGGCTACTCCAGCGTAACGCTGGCCCACAACACGATCTACACCGCGGGTAACATCGACAAGCGTACGGTGATCACCGCCCTGGACCTCGACGGAAAGGTCCGATGGACGTTTAACGAATTAGAGGGCTTCGAGGGCCACATGCGCGGCACGCGCGCAACGCCGACGATCGACGGCGACAGGCTCTATCACAAGAGCCCCATCGGCGACGTGTTCTGCCTGAACGCCAGGACCGGCGAGAAGATCTGGGTGGTCAAGAACATCCTCGAAAAATTCGGCAGCGAGAATATCAGGTGGGCCCTGTCCGAATCGCTGCTGATTGACGGCAATAACGTGATCTGCTGCCCCTGCGGCCCGAATACCGCCGTGGTCGCGTTTGACAAGATGACCGGAAAGCTGGTCTGGAAATCGGCCAGCGCCAAAGGTGATCCGGCCAGCTACAGTTCGCCGGTCCTGGTCAAGTACAAGGGGTTGCGAATCATCCTTACGATGACCGGCAAGGCGCTGATCGGCGTCAACGCCGACACCGGCAAGCTGTTGTTCCGCCATCCCCACAAGACCACATTCGACGCCAACGTGGCCAATCCCGTCTTCCATGACGGGCATGTGTTCGTCAGTTCCGGATACGGCGGCGGTTCGCAGTTGGTGAAGCTTACGGTCATAAAAGGCAAAGTGACCACCAAGCGAATGTGGTTCTCCAAGGAGCTGGACAACCATCACGGGGGAGTGATTCTGGTCGACGGTTATCTCTACGGTTCGGGCCACCGCGCCAACGACGCCAAGTGGATCTGCCTCGACTGGAAGACCGGCAAGATGAAATACGCCGCCAAAGGAGTCGGCAAGGGATCGGCCGCCTACGCCGAAGGAATGCTCTATACTCTGAGTTCACGGCACATTATGGGGCTGGTCAAGGCCACCCCCGAGGCCCACGTGCTCAGCGGCAAATTCAAGATCCCTGTCCCGGTAGACACCACCTCGCGGGGACATCCGGTGGTCTGCGGCGGGCGGCTTTACATCCGCTACAACGATTTCCTCTACGCCTACGATATCAAAGCGCCTTGAGGACCGCCAGCCGGTTTTCCAATACGCAGGCCCGGAGCCCGGACGGCGGCATCAAGGGCGATGCGCCAGTTGACCGAGAGATGCGGATGAGCCTATAGGGAGAACCCGGGTGATGACATGAACCCGCCCGACGACGTATCGACCGATATCGCGGGACTCCCCGCCGAACTTCGTGCAGTTGTGGAGGCGTAACCGGCCTGAGGAAACCAGGTCGCCGTGACTGAGGAGACAATGAGATACGCAAGACACATACTCGCCCCTGCGGTGATCGTCGCGGTCGTCGCCTCGACATCATGCCGGAAGACCCATCCAATTCCTGATTCGGCGGGAAATGGCGTTTTCGCCGGGCGTGACGGTGCGCTTGTCGTCATCGACTGCACGACCGGGTCCGTCAGATCTCTCCGCCCTGACGCCGCCGCACAGCGGCTGGCTCCCTGCTCAACATTCAAGATATGGAACGCCCTGATCGGACTTGAGGCCGGAATCATCAACGCCGCAGATGAAGCCTTCTACCGATGGGACGGAGAAACGCGGGGCATTCCCGCGTGGAATGGGAACCTTACATTGCGGGAGGCGTTTCAGGCGTCTTGCGTACCGGCCTTCCAATCGCTGGCTCGGCGGATCGGACCCGAGCGAATGCAGTCGTGGATCGGGAGGATCGGATATGGGGATCGGGATACGTCGGCGGGAATTGATGTCTTCTGGCTTCCCGCCAAGGGTCGCAAGACAATCTTGATTTCTCCGGCCCAGCAGGCCGATCTGATGCGCAGGCTGGTTCGAGGTGAATTGCCGTTTTCCGAATCATCCGTGGCGGTGCTCAAGGAGTTGATGGCCGTCAAGAGGACCGACAAGGGATCGCTCTATGGGAAGACCGGGACAAGTGTCGATGATACGGGCAAGTACATCATGGGATGGTTTGTCGGGCACGTGGAAAGCGACGGAAGGACATATGCCTTTGCTTGTACGGTCAAGGGTGAAAACGTCATGGGGAAGGACGCCCGTGCGATAGTGGAGACCTTCATGGAGAAACAGGGACGCCTGTAGAGACAATGTCGAACCAGGCGGATTCACGGTGCGGCGCACCGCCGCCTGTGGTTTTCGGCGTCACAAATGAGAAAGACAACGCGGGTCTGACGACCACGGCCACGGCGAGCGTCAACGGCATTTGCCGCAGAGGTCTCGGAGATCACAGAGTCGTTAACGCGCCGTCAGGCCCGGCAGGCTGCGTCATATGGTAGCCGCGTCCCGCGGGGCGGGGTAAACGGACACCTGCAACACGAGAGCCCCGGCGGGGCGAAAGAGAGAAAACGCAGCGACGCCCCATACGAGCCAGCACGCTTTGGGCGCCCCTGAACGGGGCTTGGAGCAAGGCGGGCGCGATAACCCGCTGGCGCTCACCTTTACCAGCTTCTTTTGTCGTTTGTTGTACATCGCCGGCGGTTATGCTGTTAGACTGATGGCTGAGCGTACAGCGATGCGCATATTCCAGGCACCCGTACAATCCGCGGAGGTTTGCGTGACCAGCAGACTCGATCTTCCTGAACGGGCTTCCCTCGGTCGGGACAAGCCCCTTTTCCGCCTTACAGTCACCAATGAACCAATAAAGGAGTCTCTCGTGAAAACAAAGTGTTTTGCATGCGTGTGCGTCGTTCTGGCGATTTGCTGCTCATCATTCCTGCTGCAGGCCGAGACTAAGGTCTCGGGCAGGATCGCCGTGACCAAGGGTCAGAAGATCGCCTTCCTGGGCGACTCCATTACCGCCGCGGGACGCAGGAAGGGAGGCTACTGCCAGCTCGTTCTGGGCGCGCTGAACAAGCAGGGCCTGGAGGTCACCGGCGTTTTCGCCGGCATAGGCGGCCACAAGTCCAACCAGATGCTGGCTCGCCTGGACAGAGACGTTCTCAAACATAAGCCCGACTGGATGACCTTGAGTTGCGGGGTGAACGATGTCTGGCACGGCGCCCGAGGCGTGGCGCTGGAGCCGTACAAGAAGAACATAACGGAGATAGTAACCCGCGCCCAGGCCGCGGGAGTGAAGGTCATGCTGCTGACGTCGACCATGATCGGAGAGGATCAGTCCAACGCCCGCAATCAGAAGCTGGCGGGCTACAATGCGTTCCTGAAGCAGTTGGCCCGGGATAAGAAGTGCCTGCTGGCCGATCTCAATACCGACATGCAGGAGGCGCTGAAGAAATTCCCGAAAGACGCCCCGAAGGGAAAGCAACTGACAAGCGACGGCGTGCACATGAACGCCCTGGGCAACATCATGATGGCCAAAGGCGTGTTGAGAGCTTTCGGCATGACCGATCAGCAGTTGGCCGCTTGCGGAATCGGCGGACCGGATGACGACAAGGCCGGCTTCGTTTCGTTGTTCAACGGCAAGGACCTGACCGGCTGGGACGCCAAGCCCAACTGGTGGTTCGTCGAGGACGGCGCGATCACCTCGCAGAGCACGCCGGAAAAGCCGTGCAAGAAGTGCAATTACATCATCTGGAAAGGCGGCGAGCCGGGCGACTTCGAGCTGCGGCTGAAATACAAGCTGGTCGGCGGCAACTCCGGGATACAGATCCGCAGCCAGCGCCGCCCGGACTGGGACACGTTCGGCTACCAGGCCGACATGGACGCCGCCGGCACGTGGACCGGGTGCATATTTGCTCACGCTCGCGGCAAGGTCGCCGGGCGGGGCACGCGGACTGTCATCGACGAAAAGGGCAAGAAGACGATCACGAAGATCGGCGACCCGGCCAAACTGATCAAGCACGTCAAGGCCAACGACTGGAACGAGTACCGTATCATCGCCAAGGGTCCGAAGCTGACGCTGATGATCAACGGCGTGGTGATGTGCGAGGCAGTCGACAACCACAAGGGCAAAGCCGCCGGCAAAGGGATTATCGCACTGCAAGTCCACCCCGGACCGCCGATGAAGGTCCAGTTCAAGGACATCATGCTGAAGAAGTGACCCCCCCGGCGGACGCCGACAAACCGCATCGCTGAGCTTGAATGGCCGACAATGCAGAGAGCACGAAAATGGAAACTAAGCTCCGCTATGTTCTGCTGATGACAGTTGACAGCCTCCTGTTCTTCGCCATTTTCACTGTGCTGCCTTTCGCATGGATACTCAGAGACGGCCTGGGTCCCGACTCGGTATCGTCCGCGGGACTGGCCGCAATATCGCGAACATTCATGACGTTCTACGTCGGTCCGGCGATACTGCTCCTGGTGTCGGCTGACGTGCTGATTCGCGGCCGGGGCGGGGCGGACAACTCGCTGGTTTCGCGAAAAGCGTTCATTATCCCTGTCATCCTCATCCTGATTCTCACGGCTGTCGGAGCCGTCGCGTTCAGATTGGCCTCTGGACATTAATGCCGGGAAAGTCATACTACTGTAGAAGCATCCGTACGCAGATAACCGGTTGAACGGAGAAGAATCCATGAATATCGCACTTATTGTTCCCACCGGAATCGGATGTGAAATCGGCGGTCACGCCGGAGACGCCAATCCGGTCGCCAAGCTCATGGGAGCGTGCTGTGACAACCTTATCCTGCACCCCAACGTGGTCAACTCATCCGACGTCAACGAGATGCCGGCCAACAGTTGGTACGTCGAGGGCAGTTGCCTGAACCGGTTTCTCAGAGGCGAAATCTATCTCGACAAGCCGCGGCTGAACAAGATACTCGTCGCGGTCAACAAGGCCGACTGGCAGTCGATCAACGCCGTCTCCGGCGCCAGGGCGACTATCGGCTCGAACGCCGAAATCGTTGAACTGGAAAAGCCGCTCGGGCTGATAGCGCAGATGAAGGACGGGCTGGCCACCGGGGAAGTGGTCAACTGGGAGCCGCTGGTCGAACAGGTAAAGCAATACGATTTCGATGCCCTCGGCATCGCCACGCCGATCACTATCGACCAAGAGACGCTCAAGGAATACTTCCGGGTCGGCGGCGTGAACCCCGTCGGCGGCGTCGAGGCGGTTGCGTCAAAGCTGATCTCGTCGGCACTCAACAAGCCGGTGGCCCACGGGCCGGTCGACTACGCGATACCCGGTTTCGAAGAGGTCGTGGAGCCCAGGACGGCGATAGAGATCGTCACCCTGAACTTCATCCACTGCCTGCTGAAGGGACTCAACAACGCCCCAAGACTCAGCGACATCAAGAACCACGGAGCTCTCGGCGTCGAGGACGTGGATTTCCTGATCAGCCCGGTCGGCTGCCTGGGCGAACCTCACCAAGCCTGTCTGGCCCGGGGCATTCCGATCGTGGTCGTGCGGGAAAACAAGTCGGTCCTGAACGAATACGAAGACGGCGACGAACGGTTCATCTTCGTCGACAACTACATGGAGGCCGCCGGCCTGATGATGGCGATGAAAGCCGGAATACACCCCGCCTCAGTCCGCAGGCCGCTGGCGCCGACGACGGTTCTGTGAGACTGACGGCTACGGCTTTTTTACCACGGATAGCACCGATAGCACCGAAAGTTACGGCCAACGGCTGATGGCGACGGCTTCTGCCACGAAATACACGAAAAGCACGAAAGCTAGGGCAAAGGCCGGCGGCGGTCGTCGGTCGGAGTCCGTTGGCCCTATCCCGGCCCAGTAGAGGTGAGTTTATGACCTTTCGCAAAATAGCGTGTCTTACTGCAATTTCCTTCTGTGTTTTGAGTTCTCAGCTCGCTCTTGCGGCGAGTCCGGCTCTGGCGCCGCTGCCGCACCGTGTAAAGTCCCTTGGCGGACAGCCCTGGCTGGCGGGCAAGCGGGCGGCAGTGCGAATCTCGGGGCGAATTGCCGATGAGAAAGAACACTTCGGCGCTGTTGCAGGCGCCTTGAAGATGCTGACCGGTGGCGATCTTCAGTTCGTTGAAAAGACTGGTGACGCGGATATGCTGGTGGACGCCAAGTCTTCCATGGCGATCGGGGCATTTGTCCTGCAGATTCGTTCAAGCGGCGTGCGGATCGAGGCCGCGGGGTTGAAGGGGCTCTCCTATGCCACTGCGACATTGCTGCAACTGATCGGACAGAGCAAGAGCGGAGCGATATCGCCCGTAGAGATTCGCGATGCGCCAGACTGCATCTATCGCAGTTTTATGGTCGATGTCGGCCGAAACGCTCACAGTCTGGAGTCGCTGAAGGAAACGATCGACCTGCTGTGGTTCTACAAGGTCGATTCGCTGCAGCTTCACCTGACAGACGACCAGCGGTTCGCCTTTCCATCGAAAGCCTACCCGAAGCTCCTGACCGAAAGAGGCAAGATCACCTGGGATCAGTTTGCCGAACTGGAGCGTTACGCTCGAGTCCGCGGTGTGGCGATCATCCCGGAACTGGAAGTCCCCGGCCACTCCGGGATCTTGCGACGCACTTACCCCGAAGCGTTCGGCAAGTCGCCGACCGATCTGGCCAAGTCACCTACGGCTCGCAAGGCGATCAAGGTCCTGCTGGACGAGATGATCGAACTGTTCGGCTCGTCGCCGTACGTTCATATCGGCGGCGATGAAGCGTACGGCGTTCCCGTTGATCTGCAGCGGGCGCTGATCAACGATCTGCACGCCTACCTGAAATCCAAGGGCAAGAAAACGATCGTCTGGGAAGGCCCGCCGCTTGGCAAGGGCGCCAACAAGGTCAACACCGAGGTGATCCATTTGAACTGGCGAACGATCAACTTCCCGGCCGACCGGATGCTGGCGGCCGGCTATCCCGTGGTCAATGCGGCGTGGGATCCGCTATATATCGTCGACCACTACCCGCGAAACAACTTCACCATGGCCTCCCCGCAGTACATCTATGAAACGCTGGAACTGACGAAGTTCCGGCATTTCAATCCGGGCATGCCGACGTTCGCAAGGCCGGTTCAGTGCAAGCCCAACAAGCGTCTGCTCGGATTCTGCATGCCCTGGTGGGAGGGTCGCGATCACAACTACGCACGCATGTGCTTCCCCCGCGTGATCCCGATGGCCGAGATCGCGTGGAACCACGATCAGAAGCGGGACTACCAGGACTTCGCGAAACGATCGGCGGCCGCCGAATCAGTCAGGCGGCGAGCCTTCTATCCCGTTGAGATCGCCGCTGACTCGCTGGCCGTTCCGGAAGATGGAGTGTTCCACAACCAGACGAGCGTTACGCTCAAGAAGGGCGCCTCACCCGGTGAAATCCGCTACACGCTGGACGGTTCGGCTCCGGCCGCGAATTCGGCGGTCTACAGTAAGCCGTTGACCATAGAGCGGTCGACTATCGTTCGGGCGGCTCTCTTCGCCGGGGGCAAGCAGACGGGCCACGGCAGCCGGCTGTTGCTGACGTGCGTGAAGCCGATGAAGAATCTGGCCCTCGGCAAGCCGGTTAAATCCAGCCTCACGTCGGGAAGTCCGTTTTCGATCGGCCGCCTGACCGACGGCGGCGTCGGAGTGCTCGATTACTACCTTGCGTATCCGGCTCAGCCCGAGCCGGTCAAGGTCACGGTGGATCTCGGTCGCCCGACGAAGATCAACCGCATCACCGTTTACGCCCACTTCAACAATCGAGCGTACGAGTCGTACCGCGTATTAGTCTCGACTGACGGCAGGAAGTTCACGCCGGTCGCCGACCGAACGAAAAAGCCCGAGAAATCAACGGCCTTCGTTAATCATGATTTCGCGGCTCGGAAAGTGCGCTATATCAGAGTCGAAAGCAGCGGCTGCAAGCACAAGGTCTTCGACGCCTTCTCGAAGCTGGTGGAAATACAGGCGTTTCTGATCCCGTGCTTATGGGGTCAGAGCCTCATTAGTCATTAAGGAGCCAGGAGAAGCTGCTCGATGGCCCCTTAATGACTAATGAGGCTCTGACCCCACAGGCCCTAGACCTTTGCATCCTTTTCCTTGTAAAGTTGCTCGCCCAGTGCGATCGGCTTATCCGGATTGGGCACTCGTATGATCAATCGTTGGAAAAACAGGTTGTTGGGCACCTCGATCATCGCCTTGTCGTTGGTCTTCAATGTGGTGAAAACCATATTGAAGTTGACCACCTTGCCTTCAATGTTCTCGGCGGGGAAGCGGATGACATCGCCGACATGAAACGGCCGGGTGATTAACAGGAGCAATGAGCACAGCGTGTTGGACAACACGCTCCAGACCGCGACGAATCCAATCGCCACCAGCGCGAAAACGCTGGCCAACGCCGTCATGGCGCTGCCCAGCAGGCCGAACGCCTGCAATAGAAGCAGAATCACCACCACGAGCGCGCCCCACCGTAAGGCTCTTCGGAACGCTTGGGCCATCTTCTCCGGCAGTTGTTTCCGTTTGACCGACGCCGACAGAAGGCGTGTGGACAACGCATAAAGCAGCACCACCACGGCCACGATCGCCGCGGCGAGTACGAAGCCGCCTCCCATCTTCTCAAGATTGCTGAGCACCTGGTCTGTTTTTGGCATGAGTTATTCCTCGCGGTGTTTCATCCGTCTGCAATGAGGCTCTGAGTCCATACGTCCTCAGGTCCCGGGTCGGGCGATGATCTCGTCTCGACCTTGAAAAGAGTGATAGGCCGCCGCAAAGGAGGCCGCTGTCCATGCCTGGTGCGCCTTGCCCATGGGCTTGCCGGTGTGTCCGTGGGCCCATTCGTTGAACTCCCATTCGTTGAGAATGCCCAGCCGGCAGAGTCGGGCGAGCTTTTCGAGGGCCTCCTCTGCGTTCTGCTTCTGCCCCAGCCGCATGAGGAACCGCACCCAAAGCCCCCCGACGAAAGGCCAGATGCCGCCGTTGTGATAGTGGTGCGGCAGGTTCATCAGGTTCACCAGGAAGTAGTCGCGCCAGTCGGCCTCGCCCGGATGAATCGCCGGGTAAAGCACCTTGATGGGATAAGGGTCGTCAACCGACACCTGTCGCAAGAACCGCCATATGCATTCGGCGCGGGAATCGTCGATGGCGCCGTGAAGATATGCAATTATGTTTGCAAACACGTCGCACCGCCAGTTGAATCCGAAAGGCGTGATCTGGGCGATCAGGTAACGGGTCCTTCCGAGGCTGAACTGCGTGTTGGCGAAGGACTCCATGCTCGTCCGCAGGGACTCGGGGGTCGGCCAGAACTGATCGTTGATCTGCCCGCGTATCAACTCGGCCCTCTTGAGGTAACGCTTCGACGGACGGGAGACCAGCTCCCGAAGCGATGCGAAATCCAGATTGGCCCTGTACCACAGCACCTCGTCGTACAAGACGTTGTACGAGCGCGGAAACAGGTCGGTCCAATCCGACGCCTCGGGAATTTCGAGCAGCCCGCAGTTGTTCGAATCGTGCGATCGGAGCCACTTCATCACCTTGTGAATGCGGGGGAAGTACTTCTTGGCGAACGCCATGTCGCCGGTGGCCTTGACGTAATGACCGGCCGCACGCACCAGCCACATCGGGCCGTCCATATCGGCGATGTTCCCAATCCCGCCGAATCGCGGCTTGCCGGTGTCTATGCTGATGTAACTGGGCAGATGACCGTCGATGGACTGTAGCTTCAGGATGGTCTCAAGCGACCGCCGCCCGCACTCGATCAACTCGGCGTCTCCCGAGGACAGCGTCCAGAGAAGGGTGATCGACGAATCCCTTGTCCAGATGCTCCTGTAGTTGCTGTTGGGGTCCTGCTCGTGCATGGGGCTGCACGCGGTGAATCCTCTTTCGGTGACGTTCATGCGGAGTGTTTCCAGGGCTCGTTCGTATGCCTTGTCGATTATGCTCATTTTGGCTCCCACATATGTCGAATGCCTTCGAGTACGCCCGAGGCGCACGCATATCTCGCGTGGTAAATGTGCGGGCCGTTCAACCTCTTCAGCTCCGGTTCGGCGTTGGCTACTATTATCCCGGCCAGTCCCTGTTCGAACAAGGCGATGTCGTTGCCCGTGTTGCCGCTGACCAGGATGTTCTCCGGCGCGATGCTCCACCGTTCGGCAAGGAAGGCGACGGCCGAACCCTTGTTCATCCCGATCGGGAGGAAGTCAAGATCGCGGCGGGAACTGTATATCATCTCCGCGTCGATCCCGGCGAACTGGAGCTTTCGCCGCCACGTTTCAAGCGTCTGCCGGTCGGCGTCGTCGGCGTAGTAGCTGACCTTGAATTCGGATTGCAACTCCTCGCTCTGCAGCCGAAGGGACTCCTGGCCCTGCAGAACCCGGCGGACGGTGCGCGCATCCCACCGATCGCCGACCCGATCGCGCCATTCCTCGACAACCTCTCCGGACGGATACAAGTGAATGCTGGTTCCGACGGCGGCTATCACCGCGTCCGGTTCGGGCAGGTCGCCGGCGGCGATCAACTCGGCCACCGACTCGAAGAACCGACCGGTCACGTAGACCAGCGACAGCGTGTCGCGATTCTCGTCGATCCACCGGGCCAACTGCCTCAGCGCGCAATCGTCGCCCAGCACGGTTCCGTCCAGGTCGCTGGCCAGCATCTTTTCGTTGCGGATTGCTCGGTGCATCTAACTTGACTCCTCCGTCGCGTCCGTTTGGGGTTTCTGTTCGAGGACGTCCTGCATTAGCCTGAGGATCTTCTGGGCGATTCCGATCCACGTGAAATCGGCCCGGGCCTTGCGGGGTCCGTACTTGCTGATTTCCTGGGCGAGGCGCGGAGTATGAAGCACCGAGTATATCGCGTGTCCGAAACATTCCGGATCGAACGGGTCAGCGTAAATCCCCTCGACACCCCACCTGATCTGCTCGGAAAGCCCCCCTTGTGTGGTCATGACTGTCGGGGTCCCGCACGCCATGGCCTCTACGGCTGTCATTCCGAACGGCTCATATCTGCTGCTCAAGGCGAACACGTCGGCAATTCTGTAGAAATCGGGAAGCTCCTCGTCGGTGATGTAATTGCGGAAGATGACTCGATCGGCAATGCCGAGTTTCTCGGCGAGGTCCTTGAGTTCCTGAATCTGGCGGCGCTCATTGTCGTCGGGGTCCTGAGACCCCGGCGCCAGCAGGAGCTTGACGTCGTCGAGGCGCTTGAACACCACGGGCATCGCCTGGATCAGCAGGTCGTACCCTTTGTTTCGCGCCATTCGCCCAATGGCCAGCACGATGCGGTCGGCGAACCCCAGTTCGCCTCTCAGGACCGTCTTCTGGCCCTTGGAGACCGGGAAGAACCGGGTGTCGTCGTACCCTGGAGGAACGACAAACGTCTTGGCCGGATCGACGTCGTAGGCCCCGTTGGCCAGGATATGCCGCTGGGGCGGCGTCGTGGCGATAATCGCGTCGCACTCGTCATAGATGCATTTCTCCTCCCTTATCCGCTTCTTGAAGTTGTACTGCCGCTCCAGTTCCTGGTGATCGCCGTCCATGTTGTCCCGCTTCCAGGAGCCGATCGAGTGGGGAGTATGCACGTGCGGAACGCCCAGTTGATAAGCCATGCTCTGTCCGGCCAGACCGGCGTCCCAGTAATGGCTGTTGATGAACGCATATCGCATCCGCTTGGGCTGGAGGTAGGACAGGGCGTTCTCCACCCATTCCGGGATCGAGTCGCACAGGCGCTCCTTGGGTATGAACTCCACGCCTCCGCAGGGGAATCGCAGTATGCGGACCCGCTGGTCGACTTCCTCTGTCCTGGGCTGCCCCTCAAAGCGGCGCGTCAGGATGTCCACCGAATACCCCAGCCGCGCCAGGGACCTGCTCAACTCAAGGACATAAACAACCTGTCCGCCCGTGTCGGGCTTCCCGAATTCCGGATTGGCTGAAACATATCCGTGCGTCGATATCATCATAATGCGTCTTCTTCTCGGCATGGTCGCCTTTCTCTCTTTCTCGGTTTCTATGAACCGCGTAATTCCTTCAGCGCGGCAACCGCGTCTTCAACCGGATCGTTTTCCTCTGCATCTTCAGCCAGGGCCGACAGAACATCCGCATCCTCCATCATCTCCGTCTTGTCCTCGTCGCCCGTGCTCCCGCCCGGTGCGTCGGACCGCCTCCCGGCGGGTGTTGGGGGTTTGAGGACCCCCGCGTCGTCGGAGGCGACCCGCCGCGGCGAGCCGTCGATCCGGACTACGAATGCAACGCAGCCGATCCTCAGTTCATCACCGGGCGACAGGCTTGTTTCGTCAATCCGACGCCTGTTGACGTACGTGCCGTTGCTCGATCCCAGATCTTTGACCTCGATCCGGCCTTGGTTCAAACGGATCTCGCAGTGGCGGCGCGAGACGCCGGGAAGCGGCAGTTCCAGATCGCAGTCCTCGGCGCGCCCGATAACCGTAACAGGCTTGACCAGTTGAACGTCGATCTCTTCGCCGTCAGGCCTGAATGTCGTCAATTTCGCGTCCATATCCTACAGATTCTCCATTTCCGTCAGTGTCGCCGGTCTCCGTCAGTGTCGCCGGTCTCCGTCAGGCCAGCGAGGCCTTTCGCTGCGGCTGCCTATGTCGACCGCCTCGTGAAGCTCCGGTCAGCCCGTTGAGCATATCTCGCCGGAGGCGGGCTCCGGCCTGTTAACGTCGTGTTTCAATCATCGCGTCTTCCCTGTGCTTTGGGGGCGCAAAGGGGGTCGGGACCCTCGATCGGCCCGGTCCCCTCGGACTCTTTGCCGATCTTCTCGGGCTGGGGGTTCAAGAAGGCGCCGGTCCGCTCGATCGTCTCGTCGACCGGGCCGGTGATCAGGATCGGCGAGGCGTCGATGTGTTTGGCTTCCATCATCGACACCACGCGCTGGAGGGCTGAGAGTATCTCAGTTCGCTCCCAATCCTCAAGTTGGCCAAACTGATCTGTGAACTCTTCCTGCAGCAGCGGCGGCGCATCGGCCAGCAGTCGACGACCGGCGCCGGTAAGCAGAACCTGCACGCAACGCTTGTCGACTTTGCTGCGCTGTCGGCGGATCAAGTCCCGCCTGGCCAGGCGATCCAGAATTCCCGTGACCGTGGCCTGGCTCAGGTGGATCGCTCGGGTAAGCTGGCCGACAGCGACCCCGTCCCTGACCGACAACTCCTTCAGCACGGTCAACTGCGGCCCAGTCAGGCCATGCCTGGTGACCAGGAACCGCGACCTGAGGTCGATTGCCCTGATGATGCGCCGCAGCGCCACAACGACCATCTCGGCAATGTTGTCCTGCGAGCCGGATGGGTCTTTTTCCTTGCAATCCATGCGAATCAATTATATCGTGTACAAAAGAAATATGCAAGGCAGTAATGCTCGAATCTGTAGGCGATCATGTTAATGCTTGTATAATAATATGTTATGGTGGAAGGGGCCTGTTGCGAGCACTGGAAACCAGTATGTGTACGTCAGATATGCTCTTTTGGACGGTAGGCGCCGTTTGCTTACCATAGGAACTTGGGAGTGTAGCGCTATGAAGATTCTCGCCCGGATAGACCGCAAAGGACCGGACCGGTATCGGGCCTGGTGCCCGCAATTGCCCGGGTGTTGCGCTGAGGGTCCCTCGCACGCCAAGGCGATCACAAATCTCAAGCCGGCGATACACGGTTACTTGGGCAGCCTGAACCGACCGGTCCCTGAGAGACTCAAGATAGTCGCCACGACCGTTTCGAATGGCCGAAGAGTCAGGGTTGTGGGTTGATCGATTCTCAGAGTGCCGGTTTTGAGTTGTCGGCCGCACGACGAGCGGAAGAAGATACGCGGTAAACAGATGTTTTTCATGTTCGGTTCTTTGGCCGGCGCCGCAGCCGCTGGCCGTATCTTTCGTGCCTTTCGTGTATTTTGTGGCTACAAGCCTCTGCCGTTGGCCATCGCCGTAGCTTTCGCGACGACTTGCCATTCCCGAAGATCGTGGTAAGATTGTCGGTCTACCCCGCGGAGACTCCCGGCACGCACTCGGATTGAAACGCCGACTCTGGTGATACGAGCATGAATAACAGTGAAGCTACAATTGGCCCGCCGCCCGCGGCCTGGCGTGTTGCGGGTCTCATAGCCGTCCTGCTGTCCGGTTCGGTCTCGGCTTTCGCTCAGGGCGAGCCCTATTCGAAGGTCAAGTGGCCCCCGGCGCGCACGCTTGTCTGGGCTCGGCCCGGCAGGAGCGGGTTGGCGGGGTCGGCGGGTAACTGGACCGAATACGCATCAAGAGCCGATTATCTCGCCGACAAGGAAGGCCGCCGGGCCGCGGACCCCCCGGACAAACAGACCGACATCATCCTGCCCGACTCGCCCGACGGCGGGTCCTACATTGTCGCCGGCCTGATCAGGGGCAGGGGCGATTCCGATAGCCCGCGTCTGGAGTGCCGACACATCACGATCGGCAAAGGCGCCGGGCTCGACAGCGCGTGCGGAATCAGCCGGGGGCGACCGTCCTACACCGCGGGTCCCGATCGCCACACGCCTGTATGCGTTTACGGAAACGTGACGGTCAAGGACGGCGGGTATATCTACGGGCCGCACCTCTTCAGCGGAGACAAGCACACGTATTTCCGCATCGGCGACAGCCCCGAACCGCTGGGACGCTGCTGGACGATCGACAAGTCAAACGATGCGGGCGTTACTCTGCTGAGCGCGAAATACGAACTGGCCGGCGGCGTAACCGTCCGGTCGGGGCGGCTGGTCCTAGCTTCGGGAACTCGCCTGGGATTCGGGGCGGGCTACCGGGGCCGCGTCGAATTGAAGAAGCATAGGACAACAGGAGCATCCGCCAAAGACGGATATGTTCACATTCAAGAGACCGGGGCGTTGGAGATGCATTCCGGCTCTCGGATCGGCCGCGTCCGAGCCCCGGAGGCGATCGTGGCCGACCTGCGAATCGAAGGGCTCCTGCAGATCGGCCGGGCCGGGCGGAAAAGCGACAAGCCCGCTGTGATCGAGCTTGGCGCGGCCAGAGGCTCCGGCGGATTCCTGGCCCAGCACGGGGGGCTCTACATCCGCTCTTCGGCCCGGGTCAGGAACTTCGGCAAGCTGGCGATCAGATCTTGCAATCCGGAGGCCAAGGCCTCGGCGGACGAAGGCGTTTCGATCTTCCTGGACAAGAAAGTCGACTTTGGCGAGGTGAGTTTCGATCATCTCCGCGCCGGCGGGATCGCCGCGGCTGATCTCAAGATCGCCAGGGCGTCAGTCGCCGCAGCCGAGTTCGGCAAGCACTGCGCCGCCGAGGGAGACAAGCTGCTGTCGAAGTACGACACCGTCACTTTCGCCGGCGGAGTCGGAACCGTAGAGTTCGTCGACGGCTTGAAGACCGGTTGCCGGATACTGTTTCCCCACGCCGGCCGCCTGATCGTAAGAGCCGCGGGAAACCGTACGCTCCAGTCGTTCGATCTAAAGAGCGTCCATGCGGTGACAATAGGCTCCAGGAGAACCGAGTTCAGCCCCCGCCGGCCGCTCAACGACGCCGAAAAGGCCCTCCGCAAGCAGAACCCGCTCTGGGGCGACGTGCCCGGCAAGGGCCAGTACGGCCAGTACGCCAAACAGGAATGGCCCGACCGCCCGGTGATGATCTGGGCCAGGCCCGGCCAGTCGGGCGCCTGCTCGGTGGGCTCGAACTGGCTGGACGAGACCGGGTCGCCCTGGTTTGACGATCCGCTGGTGCTTTCCCGCAGCGTCACCAGCGACGATCCCGCAGTCGACATACTCCTGCCGGCGTCGGACAAGCGTTACGCGGTGACCGGTTCGTACAGTCGCGGAGGCGACGTCTCGCCCCTGCAGCGGCATCTGACGATCGAACGAAACGCCTGCTATGCGGCGGTCTACAATCTCCACGGCAATCTCTGGATGAAGGACGGAAGCGGCCTGATCGGCCTGACCGGGTCGAAGGGCGGCGAGTTCGCCAACAATCAGCCCGGCCTGCATCGCTTTCTGCGGTTTGACGGCAAGCTCGTCCCGTATCGCGGCGGGGGGCCGAACGCCGCGCCGATCGACAGCCGCGACGTCGTCCTGGCTCAGTTCGGCTATTTCTCGGCCGGGCCGGGTGGATCTCTCGAACTGATCGGTCGGATTCGCTCGGCTGCCGACCGCCTCTCGATCGGGGGGGAGGGCAGAGTGATCATCTCCGAAGGAAGCGAGCTTCACGAGGGCAGCCGATCGGCGCTGTGGGTCCGGGAAGGGGCCGAACTGGTGCTCCTGCAGGACGCTTTCGCCGGCACGGAGATGACCCAGCAGCGACCGCAATGCTACGCCTCGATGATAGTCGGCGGCACGCTGAGGATCGGCCTTCCCGACAAACCTATCGTCAGGGACATGCGGTTCGCTCTCAGCGGGGTCAAGAAGGGACTGATCAACCCCAACCCCGGATTCAGCGTCAGATCGGCCGGCAGCTCCTTCGTGTTGGGACCGCGGGGGCGGTTCGTTGTCCACAGCGCCGATCCCAAGAAAGCGCGGGTGATATTCACCATGCACGACAGCAAGAGGGCCCTGGCCAGAGATGCCGGATACAGGGCCAAGGCCACCAAGGCCCGGGACCTTTCCCTCTGGGCCGCCGAAGGCGTCGTCTGCCATTTCGCCGGTCGGACGGAGATCGACGGCGTCCTGTTCGACAAGATGCATCCCGGCGGCATAGTCGCATCCCCCGAGGCCAGGGCGAAGTGGAGGAACGTGTTTTACGGAAAGAACAATCTCGCCCCGCCGGAAGAACTCCACTCGGATCTGAAAACCGAAGATCCGCAATGATATGTGCCGACGAGGGCGACCGACCGATCGCCCCTACACCTGATGCAGCAAATGAAACGCCATGAATAGGTCTGGAATCGCATTGGTATGTTGTCTCTTGGTTTCGCTGATGTTGTCGGTCGGATGCGCCGAACCTGCGGCGTTGGGTCGGGGCGATTTTCTCGACAAGCACATGACGCTGGACCTCGGCGGCGGCGTGACGATGAAGATGGCGTTGATCCCGACCGGCAAGTTCATTATCGGTTCGCCGGACAGCGAAGTCGGCCGCAGCAAGGACGAAGGCCCCCAGCGTGAAGTTACGATCAGCAAGCCGTTCTACATCGGCGTCCACGAGGTCACCCAGACGCAGTGGACCGCTGTGATGAAGGATTTTATTGCGTGGAAGGATCAAACCTGCGCCAGGTCCGGCGACGCTGTCGCCGCGAGCTGAATAAGTTGGTGCAGGGCCAATCAGTTCTGCGATCGCCTGTCGATGAAGACAGGCGGGAGGATCTGCATTCCGACCGAGGCGCAATGGGAATATGCTTGTCGAGCCGGCGGCGAGACGGCCTACAGCTTCGGCGATGGTGCGTCAAAACTCGGCGATTATGCGTGGTATTACGCAAATGTGCGGAATGCAGGGCGGCGATACGTGCGGACAAAAGAAACGGGAGGCCGCCTTATGGCGACCCCCCGAATTAGTGTGCTGCTCTTGCTGCTTCCGACTTACGCCAGATTGGCTTCCTTGATTTTGCCGGCGACCGCCGGTCCGTTGAAGCCGTACTTGTTCGCCAGTTCGCCGGCGGGTCCGGAGGCGCCGTAGCCTTCCATTCCCAGCACCAGTCCATCGAGTCCGACGTAGGCCAGCCACTTCGGTTCGACCGATGCCTCCACACTCACTCTGGCTTTGATCTCGGGCGGGAGGACCTTGGTGCGGTAGGCTTCGTCCTGGGCGTCGAAGACCTCCATCGACATCATGCTGACTACGCGGACCTTCTTGCCCTCTGCTTCGAGGATCTCCGCGGCGTCAAGGGCCACCGACACTTCGCTGCCGCTGGCGAGGATTATCAGGTCCGGCGCGCCGCCTGAGGCTTCCTTGAGGATGTAGCCGCCTCTGGACGCATCGGCGACGGGGGCCAGCCCCTTGGCCTGGCGGTCGAGGGTGACGAGATTCTGGCGGGTCAGTGCGAAGGCGGTCGGGCCGCCGGTGTTCTCTATCGCCAGCGCCATTGCTTCGGACATCTCGTTGGCGTCGCACGGACGCATCACGGTCATGTTGGGAATGATGCGGAACGAGGCCAGGTGCTCGACCGGCTGGTGGGTCGGTCCGTCTTCGCCTACGAAGATCGAGTCGTGCGTGAAGTAAAACAGGCTGCGGACGCCCATCAACGCCGCCAGTCTCATCGTCGGACGCATGTAGTCGGCGAATACCATGAAAGTCGCGCAGTAGGGGATGAATCCGCCGTGGAGTGCGATTCCGTTTGTGACGCCGCCCATGGCGTGTTCGCGTACGCCGAAGTGCAGATTACGGCCTGCGAAGCTGCCGGTGGTGACCGATTCGTATTTGGTCAGCAGCGTCTTGGTCGACGGCGCCAGGTCGGCCGATCCGCCGACGAGTTCCGGCAGGGCCTCGGCCAGTGCGTTTAGTACGACTCCGCCCGATGCGCGGCTGGCGATTCCCTTGCCGATCTCGAAATCCGGCAGAGCGTCGCGGAAATTCTCCGGCAGCACGCCCGAGGCGGTGCGCTCGAACTCGGCGGCCTTCTCCGGGTCGGCGGCTTTGAAGGCGTCCATTTTCGCCTGCCACTGGGCCTTTGTCTCCCGCCACTGGGCCTGGCGATCGTCCCACAGTTTGCGGACGGCCTGCGGCACGATGAACGGTCCGCCGTCGGCGGGCCAGCCTAGATTCTCGCGAGTGGCCGCCAGTTCGTCGGCTCCCAGCGGCTCGCCGTGAGCCCCGGCGGTGCCGACCTTGTTGGGCGAGCCCTTGCCGATCTGCGTGTGGCAGACGATAAGGCTGGGCTTGTCGGCGTTGTTCTGGGCTTCGATCACCGCCGTTGCGATCGCTTCGGTGTCGTGTCCGTCAATGTCCTGCACGTGCCAGTTGTAGGCCTCGAAGCGTTTGTTGACGTTCTCGGTGAACGCGATGTCGGTCGAGCCTTCGATCGAAATCTCATTGTCATCGTAGAATACGATCAACTTGCCCAGCCCCAGGTGACCGGCCAGGCTGGCGGCCTCGCTGGTGACGCCCTCCATCATGCAGCCGTCGCCGGAGATCACGTACGTGAAGTGGTCGACGATCTTATGCTCGGCGGTGTTGAACCGGGCGGCCAGCATCTCTTCGGCGATCGCGAATCCGACGGCGTTGCTGAAGCCGGCTCCCAGCGGACCGGTGGTGGTGTCGACCCCGGCGGTGTGCCCGTATTCGGGGTGGCCGGGGGTCTTGCTGTCCCACTGGCGGAAATCTCTCAGGTCCTCCAGCGTCAGCCCGAACCCGCCGAGATGCAGCAGGCTGTAGGCCAGCATCGATCCGTGCCCCGCCGACAGCGCGAAGCGGTCGCGGTTGATCCACGTCGGGTCCTTTGGGTCCACCCGCAGGAATCGCGTGTACAGGACGTTTGCGATATCCGCCGAGCCCATCGGCAGGCCCGGATGACCGCTGTTGGCCTGCTGGATTCCCTCGGCCGAGAGAACTCTGATAGTGTCGGCGCTCAACTGATCGAGCGCCGCGCCGGTAACATCACCAAAATGAGGCATTCCGTTTTCCTTTCGCTGCATAAACGCCTGCCGGCATCCATGCTGAAACTCACAAAAAATCGAGCGGAAAGTGTACTCAAATCGCAACGATTTGTCCAGCGGCAGGGGAGACGCATCAGGGCAAGAGCATTCTAACGGAGGCGACAGCCCTTAGCCGTTGCCAGCGCCTGCGATCGTGAATACGATTCTCTGGTATCGCGTCAGAGGCGGGGCGCCGTCGTCGGTGACTTCCAGGATTATGTGAATCGTCTTGCCCGGTTCGTTGGGCGCCGTGAACGATGCGCCCGTCCGGGCCGAGTCCTGCGCGATTGGCGTCTTCGCTTCAGTGCTGTCGGCGTCGGCATAGCGCCACCACTTGTACTTCAGACGGTCGCCGTCGGGATCGGTCGACCCTTTTGCGCTCAGGATCACTTCTTGCCCGGGCCTGACGGACCGGTCCAGCGGGCCGGCGACTTTTGCCTGCGGCGGATGGTTGGCGTCGCTGTAGTCCTTGACGCACCAGTCGGCGCGGGCGGCCCAGTCGTTCTGGAAGGCTTCGGACCATCGCCAGATCGGCTTGCACAACTGAGGCCAGTACTTCGCCGGGCTGTGCGCGTTATCCCTATGATGGGGTCAGAGCGCCGTTAGACACTAGGAACTATTGTTCATATGAACGCATGTTCCTAGTGTCTAACGGCGCTCTGACCCCATTTGTGCGCTTGCTACGCCGGATGTTAATATCTATAACGGAACACATGGGATTGTCGGTCGCGGCCGCTTCGGGGCCGTCCGGCGAACAGGAGAGTTGACGCATATGGCCGAGAAAAAAGAAACAACTGCGGCGCCCGAGATTGCAGCGACACGAAGAACTGAGCCGCCGCCTGTTCCCTTCTCTGAGGCGAACGATACGCAGGAGACGCCGGCGTCCTCGGCGATTCATTCCAGAGCAAGACTTGTGCTGTTCGGTATTGGTCTAGTCATGCTCTGCGCCACGCCGACATTCGGACCCGGCGCTTTGCTGTTGGGCGTTTTGCTGTTTTTCGCGGCTGGGATATGGCACATCTTCGCAGTACCCAGCTCAACGGCGATACTCAAGCAGCCAATTGAAATCATGCCGGAATGGAGCGATTATTCTGTCGACGACGCCCGTAGCGCCGTACTGCAGGCCGTCGCCGCGGAGAACGATTGGGACGCCGAGACCGAAGCGGCTTTCCTTAAGTACGCACAAGCCCTCGCCGCGGCCGGGCTGGACCGCAAGGCAATTGTCAAGAAACTCGCAGAAGCGGGGCTCACCTATTCAGGGGCGATAGACATCTGCAGGCGTCTATGAAGCCGCTTGGCCGGTTTTGGAGCGTTTGCCTCGATCTGCGGAGGAGGTATACTGCGCGGGTCGGACTTTGTCGGTAGCCCGAAAACTGAAACACGTTTGCGAGCCAGGTATTGTGAGAGAAATGAACGTGTCGTCGCGGTTTCATCAAGGCTATGGGGTTTGCCGCCGCAGTTGCGCCGAGAATTGCAGGCTCCGCCGAGCGGACCGGCGGCCCGGCCGGGAAGCCGCCCAACATCGTGATCATACTGGCCGACGATTTGGGATGGGGCGACGTCTATCCGACCCTCAAGCGGATCGCGCAGGTCAAGGCGAAGGATCCCAATCCGATCGACGGGATAGACGTGCTGGACATCATGCGTGGCAAGAAGAAAGCGCCGTTGCGGGACTGGTTCGGTTACATCGCCCAAGGCCGCACGGATCGGACCGCCCTGTGCGACGACACGTGGAAGATGGTGGTGATCGGCGGCGGAGTCCTGGACGTCAAGCTCGGCGAAACCGGCGGTAAGAAGGCTCCGAGGGTCGAGCTCTATCGTTTGGATCGCGATCCCGGGGAGGGCGGAAACGTCCTGGCCGAGCATCCCGACGTGGCGGCGAGGATGCTCAAGCGGATGCAGGAATTCAGGCGCCTGAAGATCGACGGAATCCCGCACTTCCTCGAAGGCAGGAAGGGCTTCGTCGCACCCAAGGATTGGATAATTGAGTGATATGGGGTCAGAGCGCCGTTAGACACTAGGAACTATTATTCATATGAATGCATGTTCCTACTGTCTAACGGCGCTCTGACCCCATATGTGGGAGTTGACGCGGGTTTGAGGATATGTTAGTCCTTAGTTATGGCTAGGCCTTTGCGAATACAGTTTCCCGGAGCTTTGTATCACGTTATGTCGCGGGGTAACGAGAAGGGGCCGATTGTCCTTGACGACATAGACCACGCCAAACGTGTCGATTGGCTGCGGCGAACAGTCGAGATGTACGATTGGCGGCTGCATGCGTTCGCCATTATGAGTAACCATGAGCATCTGTTTGTCGAGACGCCCGATCCGAATTTGTCGGCCGGCATGCAGTACCTCAACGGCAGCTACACCAGCTACTTCAACTGGCGATACAAACGCAGCGGTCATCTGTTTCAAGGAAGATTCAAGGGCCATCTGGTTCAGACCGAGGGCTATTTTCGACAAGTCAGTCGCTATATACATTTGAATCCGGTGCGGGCCGGGCTTGTTGACCGGCCGCAGGACTATCAGTGGAGCAGCTACCCGGGATACGCCCAGGTGCGGCGGGCGATGGCGTGGGTCTGCTACGATCGCGTATTGGCCGAGTTCGGACGCGATCATGTCGAAAGTCGAAGAGCCTACAGTCGTTTTGTGATGAAAGGAGTCGACACTCCGCCGGCATCGCCGCTTGAGAGGGCTGTTGGCGGGATGATTGTCGGGTCGGCGACCTTCGTGACAAAGATGCTCCGAATGCTGGAGAACCGTCAAGACGATGCGGGCGTTCCGCAGTTGCGAAATCTGCATCCGAGTCGCCAATATCGACCCAAACTGCAGCTAATCGTCGAGAAGGTCGCCGCTTACTTCGGCCACGATCCGTCGGAATGGCGAGCGGGCAAACGGGTTGACGACGCCAGCCGTGCGCTTGCGGCTTACCTGGCCAGGCGTCGTTTCGGATACCCCGCCAGCCAGGTCGCCAAGGCACTTGGTTACCGAAGTCATGGAGGCGTGTTGAGTGCTGTCAAAAGAATCGAGTGCGCAGGAGCATCAGTCCGGCAGATTGCCGAAGAAATTGAAAGCGAACTAATGGGGTCAGAACGCCGTTAGACACTAGGAACTATTATTCATATGAATAATAGTTCCTAGTGTCTAACGGCGCTCTGACCCCACAAACTCTGTCGGGAGGACTCGGATGGGCATGGCGTCGCACTTCAAGGAGGCCGCGGGGCGGACCATGTTGAACGTGTCGGGCGGCAGGCCGTAGTCGTCGGTGATGCACTCTTTCATCCGCGTCCACTTCCCGTCGCCGAGCTTGTAGTCTACCCACCAGCCGCGGGGGAGCTTGACCTTCTTGCCGTCTGTGCACCAGAAGACCGAAATCTGCGTCAGTGTCCTGGTCTTGGGGAACTCGAAGATGATGTTCTCGCGGCGATTCTTGTGGGAGATCGATGGATAATACGTAACCATCAACTTGTGTGCAAGCATGGAGCATAAATGAGTATTGTCGCTGGAACTGTCGTTTTGGCCCGGCGTCACTTCCGAGATTCGTCTCTTGCCGGAGTAGGGGCTGTGCGGATTTTGTAGTCGACTGTTTTCTTGTCCGGACCGGCGAAATCGACTTGCCAGTAAACGCTTTCCGAGCCGTCGCGGTGCTTGTCGATGAAATAGGGCGCAGCCGATCCGTCGGCGTGGCGGAAATCGAGGACCTTTCCGGGCGCTCGGTATTCGGCTCGCAGGATGTACCCTTTGACCATCGGCCAGTGGGGCATGAGTCCGGGGCCGCAGTAGTAGTCGATCATCTTGTCGGACTGCTCCTTGTGCCATCGTTCTTTCCAGCACGATTCGGCATTGTGGGCGGTGACGGTTGTTCCTTGGGCCGACACGCGGGCCGGTCTTATCTTCGGCTTGGTGGGGATGTGAATTCGCAGGCCGGGATCGCCGATTAAGGAGAAGTTCTCTCCGGGGAAATCCGTCTTCGCGCCGTTGGTTTTCAGCAAGGCCTCAACCCGGACGGAATTCACGGCGTATCGATAAGCCTGGCCCAGCGAGGCGCCCTCCATGACCTTGTGCCAGAAGGGATAATCATAGCCGACGTGGCCGGCGCCGTTCTGCCGCGTTCCGCCGAGGAAGGCCACCCCGCCTTTGCGCAGCCAGCGGGCGGTGATGGTGTCCGGCGGCGGCGCCCAGTCGAGGGCGACTGTCATGCACCCGCCGCTTGTCAGCACGGCGGGGGGGACCAACGTCTGCATGTAAATGTCCGGCCCGTGCCCCAGACCGACGCCGCATGAATGCTGGGTATGGTACACAACGGAAGTCTTGGAAAGATGCGTCTTTACCGGGTCCTCCGCGTCGGGCCATTTAGGGCCGATATCCTTGTAGGCAAAGCCAACGTTTCCCAGTGCTCTTAAGATGTTGAACCCGCGGCCGCGCCAGCCGAGCCCGACGGCGTTGCACGCCCACGATTTGTCGACGATGTCTTCATACGTCAGCGAGCGGGCTGAGGCCAGAGTGGCGTATTCGTAGTTTTCGCCGATCATTCGGCCGATGCCGATTTCCACGAACGGATCGTCATCGATCTCGCCCAGATGCATATCCTCCAGAACGTCGGGAGGAGAGGAAACGCCGCTGGCGTCGACCCCATAGGGGATTGACGAAGGCGTTCCCACCAGGCACATCAAGTCGGGATAGCCTCCCAGGCCCCGGCAGTAGTCGCGCACCACGGCCTGCATTTCCCGGCGGCTCGGCGTGATAAACTGGATCCCCACCGGCGAACGGTCGTTTTCAAAATCGACGACGTTTCTCAGCGTGTATTGACGACCGCCGAGAGTGAAATCGTCAATCGGCCTCCAGGTCTTCGTTTCGTCGGCGAAACTGCCGTCGCCGTCCATGTCGATGATCAGGTTCTTGTAAAGATAGCGTTGCCAATGCGGGGTATGGGTTGTCGGGTTCAGAATGAAACCGTACCTGGTCTTCCCGTCTTTGATCGAGCCGGTAAACCAACTGTGATAGGCCATGACGAAGAACCCGCTGTCGGATTCCGATCCGACGCCTGTCCCGCCGATATCCTCGATGACATAGAGAACGTCGCGCTGGTCCTTGAATGTCGACTTGAGTCTGTCGGCTTTCTTGAAGACCTCACCACGACCGAATTTACCGTCGAGATCGATGTCCAGAGCGATGCGGTTGTAGGCTCCCGCGTTCTTCTCAGCGGCGAAAAGCATGAGCGGAGCCCAGGGGCCGATAAGATGCGTCATCAGCTTCGCTGTGGCGTATCGCCCGTTAACCGGATGGCATGGCGAAGGAAAATCGCGTCCCAGCGTCGGGAAACCCCTGGGGGCCTGGGATAGTTTTGAGACGAATCGCCAGTCGCCCGCGCGTTTGGCCTTGGGGTCCCAGCGTTCGATCATAGGCTTGGCTCCGGCTGTGCGTCTGGTGGTGTGCTTGACCTTGATCGGGGTCATGAACTCGACATTGGGCTTGTCCAGAATGAGAATCGCACCATTGCGCCCGGCGGCCAGCAGGGGGGCGGCCAGTGAAGTCTTGTATATCCCCACCGGGTCTCCGCAGTTTTTGAAATCAACAGTCCGATCGTGGGGATTGGCCATCGCCAGGTAGTCGACCGGGAGGTCGTAGGCCGCCATCCATCGGGCCGCTTCTTTCGCGTCGGCAAGCGTAACCAGAGGTTTGCTGAACTTCTTTGGCGAGGCGGCCTGGGCTCCGACGAAAATTCCCTTCTTGACGCCGAGTTTGCGGATAACCGCCTGCGTCCGGGCCGACAAGCCGTAGGCCTTGTTGAAGAAGATCAGGGGTGCTTTCAATCTCGCGGCGAGAACCGAGGCCGACAGGCCGCTCGTGTAATCCGATTTCTCGCAGAATACGACCTTTGACGCACTGGTCCAGAATCTCCTGGCGATATTGCACGAGATGTCTTCGGGTCCCGTGCCTCTGATGACGGTTACGCCTTTGGCCGGGGCGATGTGCGTCGATTTCGTCAGGGTCTTCCCTTTGGCCACGTTGCGAATCTCCGCGGCGGTCAGGCTTTGCCCATAGAAGCGAAGATCATCCATATGCATCCCCGACGGCTGCATCTGGGATTTCGTATTGACTCCCCATCTTCCCGGGAGGTCCGACCAGGTGAAGGCCGGGTTGGAGAACTGAAGTTTCCCGTCAACGTATCCTTTGGATGTTCTTCCGTCATTGACCAGGGCGTAGTTGTGCCACCGGGTGTCGGGCACCTTCATTTCTCCTTTGCAGCCCTTTACCGTGGTGATGGCCCCGTCTTTGAGAGAAAAACCCAGCCAGCCTCCGGTGTGCGATCGCGTCAACAGATAGTTGCCCCTTTGATCGGGATGCTTGATCTTGAGCCAGAACGAAATGGTGAAGTTATGCGAGAATCGCAGTTCCTCTTCGTCCGGCAGACGGAAGGAGCGTTTGGGCTTGGAGAAATCCATCGCCCCGCCGAGGGCTCCGGATACCGCGGCGTCCCGCATCGAGACCCTTGATGAGATGTTATGCTGTTTGCCGACGATCTTGCTGTCTCTGAGTGTGTTTCCGGAGACTTCGTCCAATTTGTAATGGGCGATGAGATTGACCGGTGCTCTGCTGGGCGCCTGGCCGATCCGGAAGACATTGTCCGGCTTGTAGCGGTCCAGGTAATCCCGAACTTCAGGTCGAACGAAGCCGTACTCGTTCAGGGCGATAACCGATGGTTTCTGCGAATCGTTGCTCACCGCGCCTGCGGGTATCGCGGCCAGAAAGGCCATGTCCCGCCAGTTCGGCTGTTCAGTCGTCGGTACGAGAAAGACATTCCTGCCGGCGGCCCATGCCGCACCGCCGGCGCAGGCAATGAACAGTGCTGCAATGATCAACCTGATTCTCGATCGGGCCACGATTTGATTCTCCGATGCCTCTGGGCGTTGTGGGCGTTGTGGGCGTTGAACCGCGACCGTCGCGTGACTCTGACGGCGATTGTATCCGATGCGGCGTGTTGGGCAAATGGAATCCGCGGAAAACCACGCCAGATGGGATGTCAGCCATGGTGTGTACAAAGACAATAGAGCCCATCGGGCGCACATGCTGATCTTGCCGCCCAGAGCGGGATACGTTGCCCGCAATTCACACCAGACGCTTTTTGTGTTGCTCGTCGGCTTTTGTGTTGTTACACTCTTGGCGTCGTGCTAGGTGGGGCATTAGCGGCGCCCTGATTGCCGATTTTATCGGTTTGACCCGCAATCCGCTATAGCGGGACCGAACGCTCCGCCGAGGGTTATGTGCGTTAAGATAACCCGTTTGGCCTTTAGCGTTGAAAGTTGGGTCCTCTGCAACGTTGTGCCGTGAACCTGGTCAGGTCCGGAAGGAAGCAGCCATAAGCGTTTCGCAGCGTGTGCCGGAGGGCAGCCTGACTGGAGCTATTTGGTTGGGCGGGCCTTGATTCATGTGCTCGAAGCAGAGCCCGCACGACATTTTTTATAACCATTGCGCCCTGCGTAGCTCTTTGAGCTTTGCAGGGTCTTTGACAGGCTCGGGCAAGCCAAGTAAATAATGCTCGGAAAAAAATGTCTTATCTGGTTCTGGCACGAAAGTATCGCAGCAACACGTTCGACGAAGTCGTCGGGCAGGAGCATATCGGCCAGACTCTCATAAACGCCATCAAGTCCGAGCGCGTGGCCCATGCGTTCCTGTTCGCCGGCACGCGCGGCGTCGGCAAGACCACGATGGCGCGTATCCTGGCCAAGGCGTTGAACTGCCTGTCGACCGACGCACCGACGCCCGAGCCGTGCAACGAATGCGAAGCGTGCCTGGCGATCTCGCGCGGCGACGATATGGACGTCATCGAGATCGACGGCGCCTCGAACCGCGGGATCGAGGAGATCCGCGAACTGAGGGCCAACGCGATCTTCCGCCCGTCGCGATGCCGCTACAAAGTCTACTACATCGACGAAGTGCACATGCTGACCCGCGAGGCGTTCAACGCACTGCTGAAAACGCTTGAAGAGCCGCCGGAGCACGTGAAGTTCATCTTCTCGACGACCGAGACCGAGAAAGTGCCGGCGACGATACTGTCGCGCTGCCAGCGGTTCGATTTCCGCAATATTCCTACTCGCGCGATCGCGGCCCACCTCAGGACGCTGTGCGACGCCGAGAAGGTCAAGGCCGCCGATGATGCACTTTTCCGCGTGGCCAGGGCCGCGGCCGGATCGATGCGCGACGGGCTGAGCCTGCTGGATCAGTTGATGTCCGCTTCCGGCGAGGTGACTGACGATGGCGTGATACGCATTTTAGGCACGCCGTCGGATGAGCGGATGAACGATATCGTGACCGCCGTCGCCGACGGCGACTCCGCCGCCGCCCTGGGGGCGCTGGCCGGCGTACTGGCCGGCGGGGTCACGCTCGACAGCGTAGTGACCGCCCTGGGCGGCGTTTATCGCAACATGATGCTCGTGTCGACCTGCGGGGCCGACAGCGATCTGATAGAACTTCCCGAAATGCAGCTCAAGGCGGTCGCCGAGCTGGCCAAGCGGTTCAGCACGCCGGTGCTCGTTCACGGGCTGGGGCTGCTCCAGTCCGCCGGGCGCAGCATTCGCGGATCGAGCATTGCACGGGGACTCGTCGAGGCGACGCTGGTCCGCCTGGCCGAGGCCGAGAAGTTCATAAATCCCGAACATATCGCCGAAAGGCTCGAACAGATCGCCTCGGGCGCCGCCGGTTCGGGTCAAAAAAAAAAGAAGCGGCCCTAGCCGCTCGTCCCCGCCCCGCGTCTAAGAGCCCTCCAACGCCTCCTGAACCCGCGCCGCGGTCGGAATCAACCGCTGATCCCGCGGCGATCCAGTGGAATCAAGGTTGGCTTATCGATAACTGGCCCGCGGTGGTCGATGCGGTAAGCAGCGCCCGGGAGATGCAGGTCGCCGGCGTGCTGGGGCCGGCCAGGCCGACAGGTTTCTCCGACGGGGCGTTAAACCTCGAATACAGCGGCGACTACGAGGGTCTGCGGAGGCGGGGGCTCAAGATCACAGAGGACATCGACAGAGTCCTTACGTCACTGGCCGGGCGCGATATAAAGTGCGATCTGACGCCGTCGGAGCACTCGGATTCCCAGGGGCCGGTGCTGAGGGCATTCGGCGGCCTGAGCACCGCCGAGACCGAAGAAATAGCCAAAGACCCCGCGGTCAAGACCCTGCTCGATTCGTTTGAAGGAACGCTGCTCGACGCCCGCCGCGACCCCGGGGCCGAACCGATCGCCGACGATACGGCGGAGGATGAGGAGGAGTAGGCTATCACTTCCTGGCTGTCAGTCGTCAGCTATCAGCTATCAGCCGTCAGCTACGGCACAGCGACGGCTGGAGGCAACGGCAGCGCTACTCAACGTCCGCCGCGAGATTCGCGGTTTGTTGTAGTCGTGGCTGACAACTGAAAGCCGACAGCTTCAAACAAAAACCGACCGACGAATCGGCAGGCAGGTTGCAAATTGTCGGGGCTTGTTGTACTCTCACTTGCGACGCTGTTTGTGCGTCGTCCCCCGTTGATTTCGATGTCAGGAGATGTGATGTTTGGAAATATAGGCAAGATGATGCACCTGGTCGGTGAGTTGAAGACGCGCCTTCCGGAGATGCAGCAGAAACTGACCGACGGCAGGTTCACCGCGTCGGCCGGCGGCGGGGTCGTCAAGGCCACCGTTAACGGTAAGCTGCGAATTGTCGGCGTGGAGCTTGACAAGGATCTGCTTGCCGACGTGCAGGCCGAGGTGCTCGAAGATCTTATCAAGGCCGCCGTCCACGAAGCACAGGAACAGGCCGCCCAGGCGGCGAAAGAGGCGATGATGGAGCTTACCGGCGGGGCCGAAATTCCCGGTCTCGGCGGACTGCTGGGCTAGAGCCGCCCCAGGCGGATTGAGTTTGAAATGGCAGGATACGGCGAAACAATCGAAAGGCTGATGGTCGAGCTGGGCAATCTGCCCGGCATAGGAGCCCGTACGGCCGAGAGGTTGGCGTTCCATATACTCAAGACTCCAGAAGCCGAGGCGATGGCGCTGGCTGATGCGATCCGCGACGTAAAGACGCGAATCCGTCCGTGCAGTCGGTGCTTTAACCTCGCTGAAGACGAGTTGTGCGTTATATGCGGCGATCCGAGGCGGAATCACGCGCAGATATGCGTTGTCGAGCAGCCCAAGGATCTCCTTAGTCTTGAGGCTACGGGAACGTACAGTGGTGCGTATCATGTTCTCATGGGGCATATCGCCCCCCTGGACGGCATTGAGCCTGAGGACCTGACGATCGCCGAACTGGAGGCCCGGGTGAAATCCGGACAGATCGAGGAGGTGATTCTGGCGACGAACCCGACAGTCGCCGGCGATTCGACGAGCCTTTACATCGCTGAGTGTCTCAAGACGTTCGACGTTAAGATAACACGCCTGGCTCGCGGCCTTCCGGCCGGCGGGCAGATCGAGTACTCCAACCGCTCGATCCTCACCGACGCCATCAACGAACGCAGGGAGATGCAGTAACGGCGGCTTTCAGCTATTAGCTGTCAGCCATCGGCTACGGCCAACGACAACGTCGAACCGCGAGTGTTGCTGTCGTTGGCCGTAGTCGTTTGCCGTAGCTGATAGCTGATAGCTGACAGCT
>Ga0180435_10000650_pt1 | contig 36625 bp, 36 predicted proteins | sample SS_ome_3_FD_132467 | JGI IMG/M metagenome (GOLD analysis project Ga0180435, IMG submission 132467) | Hypersaline lake sediment archaeal communities from the Salton Sea, California, USA - SS_3_S_1 metaG | ecosystem: Environmental > Aquatic > Non-marine Saline and Alkaline > Hypersaline >... | reverse complement strand
TGGGATGCGAGGGGCTGAACGGTTTCGACTTCGCGCATCGAATCAAGGGAAGCGTGCCGGTGCAGGCAAGAGACCACCGTAAGCGTCATTGCAACCAATTAAGCGCCGATTCCAATCAGCGCGACTACGCCCTCGCTGCCTAAGCGACGGTGTGTCTGTCAGACCGGGGAAGCCCTCGACCCGGATCCTGGCATCAGCTAGAGGGATTAACCGATACGTCCGGTCGCGGGACGTATCGGGACATCAAACAGCGACTGGGATCGTCATCCTGACTTGTTCGCGTGAGCAGGAGATCCGAGCAGAGACATAGCGAACTGCGCACGGAGAAGTCTTGAGGGAATGCCGTAGGACCCGGGTTCGATTCCCGGCAGCTCCACCGGTATAACGGCAGGCCAGGGCCATAAAAGCCCTGGCCTGTTTTGTTTTCTCGGCGAGACTCCTACGACAGCAGCCCTTCTTTTATCAGCCACGACCGTGCCACCAGGGCGGGATCTTCACCGTCGCTATCGACCCTGGCGTTCAGCGCCATCATCACGTCATTGGTGAGTTTCGGGTTCAGTTGCCCGAATATCTCCTCCAGTTCCGGATGCGCCGCCAGCAGATCGGAATTGACAACCTCGGTGAGGTTATAGAGCGGGAAAAACTGTTTGTCATCCTCGAGCACCCGCAGGTCAAGAGCCGGGATCCGGCCGTCAGTGGTGAACACCTCACCGAAATTACAATCGCCGTTGGCGGTGGCCGTGTAGATGACACCGGTGTCGAGTGTGGTCACTTCGCCCAGGTCGGCCTTCGCCAGCCCATAGGTCTGCAGCATCGGCACGAAACCGTCATTGCGGCTCGCGAACTCGCTTTCCACGCAGAAAGTCAGCTCCGATCGCGGCAGTGTGGCCAGATCCGAGAGCTTCCTGACCCCGAGTCGCTCAGCGGCTGAATCCCGGATGGCGAAGGCGTAGGTGTTGTTCATCGGGGCCGGTGGAAGCCAGGTGAGACCGTTTGGCCGGTCCGCCTCATCGACGGCACGCCATTGCGCCTCGGAGCCCTTGACGGGGTCATCGTGGCCCAGATAGTTGATCCACCCGGTGCCGGTGTACTCCGGCGCCACGTTGGCGTCGCCGGTGATCAGGGCCTGTCGCACGCCGAAGCTGCCCGGGGTGTTGGTCATGTTGGTGACATCTGCGCCGGCGGCTTTGAGGATGATCGAGAGCATATTGCCCAAGATTAACTGCTCGGTGAAATCCTTCGCCGCAACGGTGATCTTCACCCCGTCCAGCGAGTCATAGTGCTGGATCGTTCCCGGCTTCGCGTCGAGAACCATGCCGCTGGCAGACTCCAGCCCACACGCGGTCACCGTCGCAGCGACGGCCGCGGCCCCGACGAACATCCGCACGCCCACGCGCTTCGCGCGCCGTTTTTCGGTGCGGCCCACACCGCTGAACCGTGGAACAACACCCGTGCGCATGCCGATCACAGTCCTTTCGGCGCGGCAAGTATTTCGACGACCCGTGCTAGCCAGTCGATGAAAAGTGCAAGCGCCGCAACCAGAATGGCGCCCACCACCAGCGTGACGGTCTGTTGGAGCTTGATACCGGTGGTGATCAGCTGACCCAGCCCGCCGGCTCCGGTGAACGACGCCAGGGCCGCGGTTCCGACGATGAGCACCAGTGCTGTGCGCACACCCGCAATGATGACGGGCAACCCCAGCGGAAGCTCCACCCGCAGTAATGTGGCGGCGCTTGACATCCCCATTCCCCGGCCGGCCTCCACCAGTCGCGGGTCGACACCGTCAAGACCGGTGACGGTGTTGGCCACGATGGGCAGGGCGCCGTAGACGACGAGGGCAACGATGGCTCCCAGCGGGCCGATCCCGAAGACCACCGCGCCCAGCGCGATGAGACCGATGGCCGGCGCCGCCTGTCCGAATCCGGCGACGGTGATGATCGGCTTGGAGTAGCGCCGCATGCCGCCGCGGGTGAGCGCGATCCCCAGCGGGATCGCTATCAGACATGTCAGCACGGTCGCGGACAGGCTGACGGCCATATGCTGGCCCAGAAGGGTGAGAAGATTCGGCACCGCGAGTGAACGCTGTTCGGATTCGGATACATCGGCCAGCTGGACGTAGATCAGGCATCCGGCCACCGCCGCGATACAGGCCAGCGGCTGTATCACCCAGCGGGCGAGGCCAGGTGGTCGGGTCCGAGTGGCCGAGGCGGGTTCAGGGTCGACGTCGATCACCGCTGAGGTCACTGAGACGGCCCGCCCGCATGCGCCGCGTCCCGGGCGCCGGAGATCGCATCCATGATGGTCTCGACCCGGATCACACCCTGGTAGGCGCTTCGCCGTCCGGTGACCACGACGACGCCGTGCGAGGAGGTCAGCATCTCATCGAGTGCGTCGTTGAGCGTCGAGGCCAGGTTCACACTTTCCAGATCGTCATCGCGCGCGACTTTCTTCAGCGCCTGCGCGCGGTCGAGGTCCTCCAGCGACATCCACCGCAGCGGCCGGTCCTGCGAGTCGAGCACGATGACGTGCTCCCGGTCGATGGCCTGCGCGGCGCGGGCCGCCTCGGCCGGATCGTCACCGATGTGGGCGACCGCTGCATCGTGCAACGTCACATCGCGCACCCGGCTCAGGGTGAGCTGCTTGAGCGCCGCCCCGGCCCCGACGAAGTCCCGGACGAAGTCGTTGGCCGGGTTGGTCAGGATCGCTTCCGGGGTGTCGTACTGAACGATCTTGGATCCGGCCTGCAGGATTGCGATCCGATCTCCGAGTTTCACCGCCTCGTCGAAGTCGTGGGTGACGAAGACAATGGTCTTGCGAAGCTCATCCTGCAGGCGGAGCAGTTCGTCTTGCAGCCGCTGCCGGGTGATCGGGTCGACCGCGCCGAAAGGTTCGTCCATCAACAGCACCGGGGGATCCGCCGCCAGTGCGCGGGCCACCCCTACCCGCTGCTGCTGCCCGCCGGACAATTCGCGGGGATAGCGGTCACGGTATTGCTCCGGGTCCAAGCCCACCAGGTCGAGTAGCTCGTCGACCCGCTCGGCGATCCGCTTCTTGTCCCATTTGAGCAGGCGCGGCACGATAGCGATGTTGTCGCCGACGGTGAAGTGCGGGAACAGCCCGGCACCCTGGATGACGTAGCCGATATGACGCCGCAGTTCGTCGGCATTGCGCTCGGTGACGTCGTCGTCTCCGATGAGGATGCGCCCGCTCGTCGGCTCGATCAGGCGGTTGATCATCTTCATGGTGGTGGTCTTACCGCAACCCGAGGGGCCGACGAACATGACGATCTCCCCGGCCGGAATTTCGATGGTGACATTGTCCACCGCGGGGGTTGAGGTGTCGTCATAGCGTTTGGTCACACCGTCGAGCAGGATGCGAGCCGCTCCGCTGGGCGCCGACTGGTTGCGGTGAACCTGATCGGATGTTGCCAGGTCAGACACGGATCCCCCTTGAGGTGGTGAGTCGGGTGAGTACGTTGAGCACGGTGTCGAGGATGACGGCCAGGATGAGGATGCCGAGGGTTGCCGTCACGATCGAGTTGGTCGCGTTGGCCCCGCCCATCCGGGAGATCCCAGAGAAGATGTAACCGCCCAGCCCGGGGCCTAGCGCGAATGCCGCGATGGCCGCGATACCCATGAGCATCTGGGCCGACACCCGCACACCGGTCATGATCACCGGCCAGGCCAGCGGTAGCTCCAGTCGCAACAGGGTGCTGAGCCTGCTCATACCCATCCCGCGGGCGGACTCCACCAATGTCTGATCCACGCCGGTGAGCCCGACGACGACGTTGCGCAGAATCGGGAACACCCCGAAAAACGACAGCATGATGACCGAGGGCAGAACGCCGAGGCCGACGAATCCGACCAGGACTCCCAGCAGGGCATAGGACGGGATGGTCAGACCGATGGCGGATGCGGTGTTGCCCATGGCCACGCCCCAGGGCGAGCGGTAGATCAGCACGCCGATGAGGACCGCGATCAGGGTCGCGATGGCCAGAGTCTGAACGACGAGGCTCATATGCTGGTAGGCGAGGAAAGACAGCACCGCCCAGCGATCTCGAACGAACTCGAGCAAACCCATAAAGTCGCAAACGCCTCACTGTCTCGTTTCCTCCAACCTGTCACGTTTTCTGTAACCCAGTCAAACGAACGTCGGCCTTGCCCCGGCGCGAATCACGCCGGTATCGGCGCCCAGCTCTGATGCGGAAAACCACAGCGGGTGCGTAATGTGCTGGGCAGCTGCGCGTTTCACCCCTCAATAGGGTGACGGTTTAGGCGGAGCACGTGGCGGGAAACCGTATAGCCGGCGGGCATAGCCGACAAGTGAGGTCAGTCAGGCCTATCCGTCGATGCTCTGCTTGACGTCGGCCGCGGCTCGGGTGTTGTTGCCCCAATGGTTCGTCGCAGCTGCGCGCGGCGCTGCACCAGGAACACCAAAACCGTTATCACACACGCGGTGAGGTAGACGAACATCAGGTATTTGCCGCCGAACGCCGACTGACCGGACACGCCCGCGACACTGATGCCGATCATGCCGAGCAGGTAACTCGCGGGGATGATGGCCAGAACGTAGGGGGATAACTCCCGGGCCCGCCGGCTGATCAGCAAGAAGAGAAACCCGGTCAGCAAGTTGGAGATGCCGAAGGCTCCCAGCATGAAGAACTGGTCCGACGGCGTCGTGACCGGGTCGAAGCCGGCGATGTGCACCCCAGACCAGCGCAGCAGGAAGGTGTGCATGACGCCGCGAATCAGATCCACGATGCCGAGTGCGAAAAGCACCGTGGCCGGGAGTCGGAAGATATCCCGCCCTGAAGTCACTGCCGGCTCAGTTCCGATGCCGCCCGCGCTTCGCCGGCGGCGGGATCGTCGTCGAGGAGCTGGATCTCGAGGCTGTGAAGTGTGCCCGCGAACGGGAACGGCGCCCGGTATCGCTCGGATACCGCCGACCCATGGTTGTAGCCGATGCTGGCGCCAACCGAGGAGATCATCATCATGATCAGTGGCACCTCGATGGTTCCCGCCGGCTGGCCGTCAACGTCGAGGCTGATCGACCCGGTGCGGCCCGGGCCCCGGCGCAGCCGAACCACGAGGCTGGTTTCTCCGATGGGGACCGGAATGGTCGACTCGACGACGGAGTGGTCGTTGAATGCGTTGTAGTCGAGGACAAGTCTGTCGTTCTGTACAAACACCGCGATACCGGAGTTCTCGGTTCCGGTCGCAAACAGCACGCCCTCCTGGCCGGCGGTCCGCGAGATCCGCGCGGTGAGATCGAAATCGTGCCCTCCGATGGCCGCCGCCGCCTGGCCGGGTAACGGCGACATCGGTGGTCGGTAGACGTAATGCCGGTCGACCGGGTGCGGGGAGTTCGGCCGGAACCTGGCTCCGAAGAGTTCGATGGTGCGGTCATCAAGCGGGAGGACGCCGTACTTCTCGGCTTCGGTCCACCACAGCTTGACCATGGTCGCTAGCCGATCGGGCTGCGCGGCTGCCTGATCGTTGCACTCCGACCAGTCGGTGGCCAGATGGTAGAGCTCCCACCGCTCGGTCTCGAAGTCGTTGCCCGGCAGATGTTTACAGACGGCTTTCCAGTCACCGGCGACGATGGCCCGGCTGCCCATCATCTCGAAATACTGGACCGTGTTCGTTGCGGGAGCACCCGGATCGTCGAGGGCGCCGGCAAAAGAATGACCCGTCACCGGGAGTTGCTCGATACCGCGGTAGCTCTGCGGCGGTGTCACCCCGAGCAGGTCGTAGATGGTCGGCACCACATCGGAGACGTAGACGAACTGATCGCGAGTGCTGCCGCGCTGATCGGCAGCGATCCGGGTCGGATAGTGCACGATCATCGGCACGTGTACGCCGCCCTCGTGAGTGTTCTGCTTGTACCACTTGAACGGTGCGTTACCGCATTGCGCCCAGCCCCACGGATAGTTGGTGTGGCTGTGCGGGCCGCCGATATCCTCGAGGCGATCCATCACCTCGTCAGGGGTGTCGAGGAGGCCGTTGAAGAACTTCATCTCATGCAGCACCCCGAACGGTCCGCCCTCCTGTGAAGCGCCGTTGTCGGCGAGCACCAGCAGGATGGTGTTATCCAGTTGGCCCAGATCACGCAGGCCGTCGACGAGCCTGCCGATCTGATCGTCGGTGTGGTCCAGGAAAGCCGCGAATGCCTCCTGTAACCGGCACGCCAGCCTGCGCTGACTGTCCCCGAGGTCATCCCAGGCGTCCACTCCCGGGTTGCGCGGCGCCAGCCCGGTACCTGCTGGGATCACTCCGCGTTCGATCTGGCGGTCGAACCACCGTTGCCGCACCACATCCCACCCGTCGTCGAACGCGCCCCGGTACTTGGCGAGGTAATCCGCCGGCGCCTGATGGGGGGCGTGCGTGGCGCCGAACGGAAGGTAGAGAAAGAATGGCCGGTCCGGTCGGACGCCGCGAGAGTCGGAAATCATCGTCAATGCCTGATCGACGAGGTCCTCGGAGAGGTGGTACCCGTCCTCCGGCCGTCCGGGCGGTTCGATGGGGTGGTTGTCGCACACCAGCTGCGGATGGAACTGGTCGGTCTCGCCATCCAGAAAACCGTAGAACCGGTCGAAGCCGCGGGCCAGCGGCCACTGATCGAACGGGCCGGCAGCCGAACACTGTTCCATGGGTGCCAGATGCCACTTTCCGACACAGAATGTTGCATAGCCCTGTTGGTGGAGCACCTCGGCGATAGTGGCCGCCTCGTTGGCGATGTGGCCGAGTTGGTGCGGGAAACCGGACCGGAAATTCGAGACCGTCCGCATTCCGACTGCGTGTTGGGATCGGCCCGTCAGTAGCGCGGCCCGCGTCGGCGAGCACAGCGGTGTGACATGGAAATTGGTGAACTGCAACCCATTCGCGGCCAGCGCATCGATATGGGCGGTGTCGATATCAGAGCCGTAACACCCCAACTGCGCAAAGCCGGTGTCGTCGAGCAGGACCAGCACCACGTTGGGGGCATCGGCTCCTGGATGGGGAGGCTCGTCGAACCAGGCCTGCGAGTCGCCCAGGGTGTGGCCGATGGTTCCTTCGAACCGGGACTGTCGGGTCATCGGCTTCCTATCCTTGTTACGGAGTGTGAGGCCAGGTTAGTGAACTGGCCGGCAGGGGATGATCCGAACCGCCGCCGGGATGACATGCAGGCGGGCGGGCGGAGATAGCCGCGCGTGGCTTTGATCTGATCGCGGTCCTTCGGCCTTCTGCGAGACGTACGGCCCACAGTGCGACGCACCGCGCAGTCCGTGTCCCGTGCCCAACGTCATCGGCGGCTGACGCCGCTGGATAGACTTCGGCCGTTCCCGGCCCGTACCGCGTCGGCTCCAGGAGGCCTCCTGATCACGCTATGCTCCGCCGACCGCGGACCCGACCCCGCCGTACTGCACGCTCCGGGCGGATTCACCTGGTTCTATGTCGACCTGGTCGATGATCGGGGCCGCGGCGCCACCCTGATCTGGTCCTGGGGGCTGCCCTTCCTTCCGGGCTACGCGCGCTCATCCCGTATCGGCCGCCCGCAGTTGCCGATCAACCGGCCCAGCGTCAATCTGGTGGTCTACGAGGGTGGGCGTGAGCGGTTCTACCTGCTGTCGGAGTTCGCCCCCGATCACTGCTCCTGGAGCCCGGATAGCCGATCCTGGCGGCTCGGCGACTCCAGCTTCACCTGGACCGACACCCCGTCCCCCGAGGGCGACGCTCCGACTCGCGCGTTGAAGGCCGATCTCGACCTCGCGCTGCCCACCGGCGGCCGGGCCACCGGTCAGCTATGGCTCTCCGGCCCGCTGCGCCGTGACCCGCCCGGGGCCGCCGGGCCCGCCGGTCCGACCGGGGCCCACGTGTGGGCCCCGATGATCGCCGCCAGCCGGGGTGGCCTGGACCTGCAGATCCCCGGTGGCGACTTTCGGGTCGAGGGCCGCGTCTATCACGACCGCAACAGCGCCACCCGGCCGCTACATGACCTCGGCGTGCAGAGTTGGTTGTGGGGCCGACTCGCGCTGCCGGGCCGCGACCTCATCTTTTATCGACTTGTCCCGTCGGCGCCCGGGGAGCTTCCACGCGATCTTGTCGTGGAGATCGCCGCCGACGGCAGCTCCCGGATGTGTGAGGATCCCAAGCTTGAAGTGGGCGGCCTGCGCCGCAGCCTCTGGGGACTGTCGTGGGCGGTTAGCATCACTTTCGCCGACCCAGACGGCCGCCCGGTCTCGGCGGAAGTCAGTACCGTGCTCGACAACGGACCGTTCTATCAACGCTATCTGCTGCGCGGTCGGTGCGGCGGGCAGCAGGGGTACGGCATGGGGGAGAACCTGGTGCCGGACCGGGTCGACTCCGACCTGCTGCGGCCCCTGGTACGGATGCGGGTCCACCGTGCCGGCGGGCCGAACTCGATGTGGCTGCCGCTGTTCTCCGGTGATAGCGACGGCCGGTGGGCCAGACTGATCGGCCGTTCGGGCCCCGTGCGGGTATGAGCCACGAGCTGTCGGTTGGCGCCCTGGTCGACGGATCCGCTCCGCTGTGGGCCCGGGTGGCGGCCGCCCTGCTGGCCCTGCCCGCCTTGCCTGGGCTTGGCCTGGTGGCGTTCAACGCGCTGTTCTGGACCCGCGGCCGGCCGCTGCCGGCGGCCGCACTGGCCGCACCCGGCGGGGTCAGTGTCCTGATACCTGCCCGCGACGAAGTGCACAACATCGAGGCCTGCGTGCGGGCGGCCGACGGTGCCCGCGGTCCGATCACCGAGATCATCGTCTACGACGACTGCTCCACCGATGGCACCGGCGAGTTGCTCGCGAGGTTGCAGGCTGAACTGCCCCGACTCCGGGTGATCGGCGGGGACGGCCTGCCGCCGGGCTGGGTCGGTAAACCGCACGCCCTGCACCGGCTCACCGCCGCGTCAGGCGGCGAACTACTCCTCAACATCGACGCCGATGTCATCTTGCGTCCCGACGGTGTGCTGCGCATGCTCTCGCTGCTCGGCCCGGCCGACCTGGTACCCGGCGGACTCGGTGCCGCGTTGGTCACCGCGGTGCCCCGCCAGCGAACCGGTAGTTTCGCCGAACGGTTGATGATCCCGCTGCTGCACCTGTCCTATGTGGCCTGGTTGCCGATGCCGCTGATCCACCGCACCCGCGACCCGAGGGTGCTGGCGGCGAACGGCCAGCTGCTTCTCATCAGGCGGTCGGCGCTGGCCGCGGCGGGTGGCTGGGCGCGGGTGCGTACCGCGCTGGTGGACGATATGGCCGTGTGCCGCGCGGTGAAACAGAGCGGCGGGCGGGTCGTTTTCGCCGACGGCGACCAGGTGGCCGACTGCCGGATGTACGGCGACGGGGCCTCTCTGTGGCGCGGGTTTTCGAAAAATTTCTACGAGGGTATCGGCGGTCACCCGTTGGCGCTGATCCTCGTGCTGATCCTGCACCTGCTGGTGTTCGTCGTACCATTCGTCGCTCTTCCGATCGCTGCGCTCTCCGGTGCCGGGGGGCTGGCGGCGGCCGCCGCGGTCGGCGTCGGCGCCAACCTGGCACTGCGTCTGATCATGGCGCTGCGCTACGGCCACAGTCCGGTCAGTGTGCTCCTGCACCCGCTGGCCGTGCTGCTGATGATGGGTGTGCTGCTGAACAGCTTCCGGTGCAGCCGGCGCGGTGATATTCGTTGGCGCGGTCGCACGTACGCGGCCCGCGCCCAGCGGGAGGCGGTGTGAACCCTGCCCCGGACCCCGGACCACCCCCGGACGGCGGGGCTGACCGGCAGGCGCTGAGCCGGGCCGGGGACACCAGACACCCGGCTTTTCTCCGTGTGGCGCGCCCCTACGCCCGCCACCGGGTTGCCCGCGGGCTGGACGGTTTGTGGGTGGCTGGACTTGATCGGGCGCGTGCCACGCTGGCCGACCGGCCGGTGCTATTCGCTTCCAATCATGTCGCGTGGTGGGATGCCCTGCTTCTGGCGCTACTCGATGAGGCCCTCGGCGGAACGGGGTGGGCGGTGATGGACGCGGTGAATCTGCGCAAACTGCCCTTCCTCGGCTGGGTTGGGGCGCTGCCGCTGGACCGCAGCAGCCCCGAACGCAGCCGGGAATGCCTTCGGAACTCGGCGGCTCTGCTTGACCGGCCGGGCCGCGGTGTGTGGATCTTCCCGCAGGGCCGCCAACGTCCGGCCCACCTGCGGCCGCTGGATCTCAAGGGCGGTATCGCGGTCATGCACGGCCACAGCCCGGTGGACGTCATCGTCGCGTGCATCGACTACGTGTTTCTGGAGCGGGACCGCCCGGCGGCGCTCGTCTGGTTCGGTCCGCCGCTGCCCGGGTCGGCGGTCGACGGGCAGGCGCTGCTCCCGGCTATCGAGACTGCGCTGCTGGAGGGTCTGGCTGCGATTGATATCGCCGCTGTGGCGGCGACCGACGGGCGCCGGGCCCGCACCCACCCCCAGGACCCGCTGCCCGGGTTCGTCCCGCTGGTGCGCCCCGGGGGGATCCTCCGGACCGTCCGCCGCCGGAGGTCGCATGCCTACTGAACGCGGTGCGGAAATCCTGGTGATCGGTGCCGGTATCGGTGGTCTGGCCGCCGCCCTGGCGTTATCCGCCCGCGGATTGCCGGTGCGAGTGATCGAGGCCGGCGCACGACCGGGTGGTAAGGCCGGCATCGTCGAGCTGGACGGGGTGGTGGTCGACACCGGCCCGAGCGTGTTAACGCTGCCGGAGGTCTTCGCCGGGCTATTCGCCCGTGCCGGGCTGCGGCTGGACGAGGTGATCGGCCTGCGCCGTCTCGACCCGGGTTTTCGTTACCGCTGGTCTGATGGTTGCGTGCTGGATGTGGCCCACGACCCGGACCGCACGCTCGCCAACATCCGATCGGTTCTCGGACCGAGTGCGGAGGCTGAACTGGCGGCCTTCCTGGCCTACAGCCGGCGGATCTGGGAGGCGGCGGCGCCGAACTTCGTCCTCGGTCCGGCCCCCACCTGGTCGGCGATGTTCGCCCTGGCCCTGCGCCGCCCGCGGGCTCTGGCCGCAGTCGATCCCCTGCACAGCATGGCCGGTGGTATCGACCGTCACGTTCGCGAGCCGCACCTGCGGATGTTGTTGCGTCGCTACGCGACCTATAACGGCAGCGATCCCCGGCAAGCGCCGGCCACTTTGAACTGCATTGCGCACGTGGAGCTTTCCCTCGGCGGTTATGGCGTGCAGGGTGGAATGTACGCGCTGGTCACCGCGCTGGTCACCGCCATCGAGGCGCACGGCGGGGTGATCGAATGCGGGATACCGGTCGAACGGGTTCTGGTGGAGGGGAATTCGGTCGCCGGGGTGGTCCTGACCGATGGGGGGCAGCGGCGCGGCCGGGCAGTTGTGGTGAACGCCGATGTTGGATGGCTGCGCAACGGCGGGCTGCCGGCGGCCGGGCGTCACCTTCCGGCGGCCACGGCGTCGATGTCCGGGTGGAATGGGGTACTGCGGGCTGCCCGGCGGCCGGACCGGGTGGCTCATGAGGTGCTGTTTCCGGACGACTATGACGCCGAGTTCTGCGATATTTTCGACTATGACCGGCCACCGGCCACGCCGACGGTCTACCTCTGCGCCCAGGAACTCTGCCATGGTCGGGCGGGTTGGACCGATGACGAGCCGGTCTTCGTCATGGCCAATGCCCCGGCCGAACCGGCTGGCGCTCAGCGGGATTCGGAAATGTGGGACGCCGTCGAAGCTGCTGTCACACAGCGAATTCGCGCAGTCGGATTGTGGTCGGACGGCGATGCGCTGGTTTGGCGCCGTAGTCCGGCGGAGTTGGCCGCCGCCTTCCCCGGCAGCCGCGGGGCCATCTACGGCGCGGCCAGCAACGACCGGTTCGCCGCCTTCAAGCGTCCGCCCAATCGGCTGGCCGGTGTGCCCGGTCTGTACCTCGCCTCGGGAAGCGCCCACCCGGGCGGGGGACTGCCGATGGTGGCCCTGTCCGGGCTGGCTGCCGCGGACAGTCTGCTCACCGACCAGTCGGTCAGCCCCTCGCCGACCCGGTGAGAACGGGGTCCGCAGCGTCGGATCACCGCAATACGAGCGGACTCCGCTCCGAAACCACCGGCCGTCGGACTGCCGGGCTCTGAGGGCTAGCTTGGTAGCCGTCAGGTGACGGCGTCGGACGTAGCCGTCCGGCCACGATCGGGCTTCCGGCCCGGATGGTCGGTGCTGATGGTCCGGGTGAGGCAGGAGCAGCGGTGAATCATTGGTTGGCACTGGCCGTCGCGGCCATCTTCATCTGGCTCGGCATGGTGCTGGCCATTTCCTTTTTGGAGGCGCCATTGAAGTTTCGCGCCCCCGGAATCACCATCCAGTTGGGTCTTGGGATCGGGCGTCTGGTGTTCCGGGCGCTGAATGTCTGCGAAGTGGTGTTGGCCACGGTGGCCCTGGTGGCGGTGGTGCTCGGCCGGGCGCCGGGAGGCGCCACGGCGGCGTTGCTGGCGGCGGTGGCCGCGCTTGGCGCCCAGGTCGTCGCCGTCCGGCCCGCGCTGACCCGCCGCTCCGACGCGGTGCTCGCCGACGCATCCGTCGCCCGGTCCGGCCGGTCCCGGGCGCACTTTGTCTATGTCGGGTTTGAAGCAGCGAAAGTGGTGGCACTGTTAGTGGGTGGCGTGCTGCTGCTGGCGTGATCAGAAGAGCGACAGAACAGGCACAGTAAGGACGTGAAGGGCATATGGACGGTCTATCGCTGACACTGCTAGCCGATGAACACCTGGAAGCGGCACGATCGGCACCTGCCGGCCGCTCGGCCCTCACGGTGCACGGCGGGCATGATCACATGCTGCGTCAGACCCTGATCGCGATGGCTGCGGGCACCGAACTGGCAGAGCACAACAGTCCCGGGCAGGCCACCCTGCAGGTGCTGCGCGGGCGGGTGCGGGTAACCGCCGGTTCCGATACCTGGTCGGGCGAACCCGGCGGGTTTCTGATCATCCCGCCCGAGCGACACGGCCTGCATGCTGATTCCGATGCCGTGGTGTTGCTGACGGTGTTGGCCGATAGCCGCAAGGCTCAGGGATAGACCGCGGGTTCCAGGCCGCCGCGCCGTTCTCCGCCGACCAGTGCGAGCAACGCCGGCACCGTTTCGCATGTCACCAGACCGTGCTGTGCGGTGATGTCGTCGATCAGGTCGAAACTGCGCGCGATGTTTTCCGGGGTGTCGATGACGATCGTGGTCACCGGTACTTGGCGGCCCCATTGAATAAATCGGTCCCCCCGCGGTGACCGGTCGCCCTGAAATCCCCAGACGCCGCGCAGCACCGTAGCCCCCATTGCGGCCCGTTGCTGGCGCAATCGGCCGACGATAGCCCGGTGGACGGGCTGACCGTCGTGCCTGGCGGATTCGGAACTGTGGATCATCAGCTTCTGCCACAGCGGGCGGCCGCGGCTGTCGGTGGCGGGCAGAGCCGGCGGCCGATCCAACAGCACCCCGTCGCGTTTGCAGACCCTGATCCGTTCGGTGACGACCAACGGCCGGACCAACGTGTTCTGCAGATCAGGCAGGGCGGCGCGCGCCTGATCGGTGCTGCCGACCGCGATGATCGCCAGCGGAACGTCGCGGTTGCGGCTGAAGAATCGGGCCCGGCGGCGCTGTCCGTCGGCGGTGCCGTCCACCCCGAGAAGTGCGGTGGCTCCGGCGAACCGGTGTTGATAGAACAGGTCGCAGACCGCAGCGAATGCGGGTGTTCTCCGGATCCGTCGGTTGCGACCGAGCGCGACGGTCAGCCGCGCTGACCCGGTATCGGACGCGATGGCCGCGGGTTGGTCGACCAGGCGCGTCCGTTCGACGGTAATCAGCCCGTGCTGCATGAGGGCTGCGATATCACCGGCCAGGTTGCTGATGACGGCATCGGTATCGAGGGCGACGACTGCGAGCGGGGGGTCCTCCGAGAGGCTCAGGGACTCGTCGGTCCGCAGCACGTGATGGGTGCCGAAGCCGGTGATGCCGCGCAGCATGATGCTGGTGTCGACGCAGCGCTCAGTAAACAGATCCAGCATTGCCTCGGCCACGAACTGCGAGCCGCTGCGCTGCCGTTCGCCGAAGTAGGCGGTGAGCTTGAGGTAGTCGGTCACAGCCGGCCCGCAATCCACAGACCGGCGGCTGCGGCGGCCAGTCCCAGCACGACGCTGAGAACGATGTTGAGCACTGCCGGCCCGAGCCGCCGCTCCTCGGCCATGCGCTGGGTCTCCAGCATCCAGGTGGAGAACGTGGTGTAGGCCCCCAGCAATGCCGTCCCGGCCAGCAATGCCGCCGTTGGGCCAAGGGCCAGTCCGCTGACCAAACCCAGTAGCAGCGCGCCGGTGATGTTGACCGTCAACGTGCCAACCGGGAACGATCCCGACGCTCGCCGAGCCACCGCGCCGTCGACCAGGAAACGGGCCACCGAGCCCAGTCCGCCGATGACCATCACACCGGCCCACAGTGCGACGTTCATCAGCGGATCCTCACCCGGCGCACCAATGCGGTCGCGGTGTAGGCCGCCAGTAGCCCCGCGGAGATACTGGCCACGGTGTATCCGGCGGCGAGCGGGTAGTGGCCGTACTCAAGCATCCGCAGTGTCTCGACCTGCATGGTGGAGAAGGTGGTCAGCCCGCCGCAGAACCCGGTGCCCAGCAGCGGGCGGCGATAGGCAGACAACGGCAGCCGTTCGAGGAGTCGGGTTGTGAAGTAGCCGAGAAGGAAAGCGCCGACGATATTGGCCGCGAAGGTGGGCCATGGCCAGCGGCCGGGATCCGGTGCGACCAGCGATTCCAGCCCGGCCCGGGCGGCAGCGCCTAATGCCCCGCCGGCGAAGACCGCCGCCAGTTCCCGCTTGTCATGGCCGAACACCGGCTCAGTATTACCTTCCGGCGGCACAATTACGGGTATGGCGGCCAATCCCCGCGCCGGTACGCCGGCGCAGCCCGAAGACCTCATCGACCTGTCGCAGCTGGTGACGGCGTACTACACGGTGGCACCCGACCCTGACGACGTCGCCCAACAGGTGGCTTTCGGAACCTCCGGGCACCGCGGGTCCAGTCTGGACGGGGCGTTCAACGAGGGTCACATACTGGCCACCACCCAGGCGATCGCCGAGTACCGTGCCGCCCGGGGCATCACCGGCCCGCTGTTTCTCGGCCGTGACACCCACGGCCTGTCCGAGCCGGCCTGGACCACCGCATGCGAGGTGCTGGCGGCCAATGATGTGACGGTGCTGGTCGATGCGGCGGACCGCTACACCCCGACGCCGGCAATCAGCCACGCCATCCTGTCCTACAACCGCGGCCGCGGCACCGGCCTGGCTGACGGGATCGTCGTCACACCGTCGCACAACCCGCCCCGCGACGGCGGGTTCAAATACAATCCGCCCTCTGGCGGCCCGGCCGACACCGATGCCACCGCCGCGATCGCCAAGCGCGCCAACGCGATTCTGCGCGGCGGACTGACGGAGGTGAAGCGGATTCCGGCGGCCCGGGCCCGGCGCCACATGCAGCGTCACGATTACCTGGACGCCTACGTGTCCGACCTGCCCAACGTCGTCGACATCCACGCCATTCGCGCCGAGGGAATCCGGATTGGTGCCGACCCACTCGGCGGGGCCAGCGTCGACTACTGGGCTGCGATCGCCGAGCGGCACAATCTCGCGCTGACCGTGGTCAACCCATTGGTCGACGCGACGTGGCGGTTCATGACCCTGGACACCGACGGCCAGATCCGGATGGACTGCAGTTCGCCCAATGCGATGGCGTCGTTGATCGCCAACCGGGGCAGCTACCAGATCGCCACCGGCAACGATGCCGATGCCGACCGGCACGGCATCGTCACCCCCGACGGCGGTCTGATGAACCCCAATCACTTTCTGGCGGTGGCAATCGAGTATCTCTGCAGCCACCGGCCGGACTGGCCGGCCGGGGTGGCGATCGGCAAAACAGTCGTGAGTTCGTCGATCATCGACCGGGTGGTGGCCGGCCTGGGCCGGACGCTGGTTGAAGTGCCGGTCGGATTCAAATGGTTCGTCGACGGGCTTCTCGGCGGCACGATCGGATTCGGCGGTGAGGAATCGGCCGGCGCATCGTTCCTGAGGCGTGACGGATCGGTCTGGACCACCGACAAAGATGGGATCATCCTGGCGCTGTTGGCATCGGAGATGCTGGCCGTCACCGGTGAGACACCCTCGCAGCGCTACGCGGAGGCGACGGCGAAGTACGGATCGCCGGTCTACGCCCGGGTGGACGCCCCGGCCGATCGCGACCAGAAGGCCCGGCTGGCGAAACTATCACCCGAACAGGTCCGCGCCACCGAGCTGGCCGGGGAGCCGATCACCGCCAAACTCACCGCCGCCCCGGGCAATGGTGCACCGATCGGCGGTTTGAAGGTGACCACCGCCAACGGTTGGTTCGCCGCCCGACCGTCGGGAACCGAGGACGTCTACAAGATCTATGCCGAGTCGTTTCTGGGTTCCGGGCATCTGGCGCAGGTGCAGCAGGCGGCCCGGGAAGTGGTGCATACAGTGATCTCGTGAGTTCGGTAGCCGAGGGAGCCGCGTCGCCGGCCCGGTCTCGGCTTCCCAGCGAGGTCTGGTCACTTGTCACCGCCAACGCAATCATCGCGCTGGGCTACGGGGTGGTTGCCCCGGTCCTGCCCCAACTGGCGCGGCACTTCGGTGTGAGCATCAGCGCGGCGACCTTCATCATCACGGCGTTCGCGGTGATGCGCCTGCTGGCCGCACCGCCAACCGGGCTGCTGGTTCAGCGGCTGGGGGAGCGCAGGGTCTATATCAGCGGGGTGCTGGTGGTCGCCGTTTCCACGGCGGCATGCGCGTTCGCCCAGACCTACTGGCAGCTTCTGGTGTTCCGGGCGCTGGGCGGTATCGGCTCGACGATGTTCTTCGTGTCGGCGCTGGGTCTGATGATCCGGATGAGTCCGGCCGACGCCCGCGGCCGGGTGGCCGGCTTGTTCTCCGGGGCGTTTTTAATCGGCTCGGTCGTCGGACCGGTGGTCGGCAGCTTGACCGCCGGTCTGGGCCTGAGCGCGCCATTCGTCATCTACGGCGCGTTACTGCTGTTCGCAGCAGCCATCGTGCTGATCAGCCTGCGCCATTCGGCGCTCGCCACCCCGGCCGGCGGCGGCGATCCGACCGTGACGGTGCGGTCAGCGCTGCGTCACGGCGCCTATCGGGCGGCGTTGCTGTCCAACTTCGCCACCGGCTGGTCGTTGTTCGGTCTGCGTTTCGCGCTGGTGCCGCTGTTCGTGGTCGAGGGTCTGAACCGCAGTCCCGCGATCGCCGGTCTGGCACTGACCGCGTTCGCGGTGGGCAATGTCATCGCAGTGCTGCCCAGCGGCCGGCTGTCCGATCGGATCGGGCGCCGGCCACTGCTGATCGCCGGGCTGGCGCTGGCCGGGGTCATGACGGCGTTGCTCGGTCTTGCGCCGTCGCTGCCGGTGTTCCTCACCGGCGCGGTGTTCGCCGGGCTGGCGTCGGGGGTCTACAACTCACCGCAGCAGGCGGCGGTGGCCGACATCATCGGCAAAGCCCGCGGCGGCACGGCGATCGCGACGTTCCAGATGATGTCGGACTTCGGCTCGATCGTCGGGTCACTCGGGGTCGGGGTAATCGCCCAGCAGCTGTCGTTCGGATGGGCGTTCGGAATCAGCGGGGGCACCTTGGTGTTGGCTTCGATCGGGTGGATATTCGCACCGGAGACCTGCGGTGAACCCCCGGTGGAGCACACCCCGGCTAGACCGCTGGGGCCGGAAGCGGCCGGGGAGCTGCCCTGAGGTGCAGAGTCGGAGCCGGGATTCTGGCGGCTGTCGCTACCAGGTGGGCACGAGCACCCGCGGGGTCCGTGTCCCGGAGTCCCGGCGGCGGAGGTTTTGAGGCGGATCAGGCGGTGGTGTAGTTTCGTGTCCAAGCTTGGGGCTATGGCGCAGCTGGTAGCGCACCACACTGGCAGTGTGGGGGTCAGGGGTTCGAGTCCCCTTAGCTCCACCAGGGAAAACGTCGACTGTTCGGGCTTCCCGGAGTCCGTTTGACGACAGTTTTGACGACAACGTGGGACCCCACACTTCGCGTGTGGTGGTCATGGGTCCTCCATTCCTGTCCCAGCTTGCGATTAGTGCAGGACCTTGGCCGCGGGCTGCCGAAAAGCGCGACCAGGGCTTGTCGAAAAACAAGAGTGAAAACTGTCGAAAACGTAGACTACGTGTCATGTTCGACTATCGGGCGCGCGTCGTCGATTCTGAGTTGGCGGAGCGGCTGACCGCGATTGGTGCCGTCCTCATCGACGGCCCCAAGGGCTGCGGGAAGACGGAAACCGCCCTTCAACGGGCGAAGACCTCAATTCGCTTCGACACGGACCCGAACGCGCGCGCACTTCTGAGCCTCAACCCGGAGGAATTGTTCGACCACGAGACGCCAATCCTCTTCGACGAATGGCAGCGCGCGCCCGAGGTCTGGGACCAGGTGCGGCGGCATGTCGATGATCTGCGTCGTCGAGGTCTGTACATCCTTACCGGTTCGGCGACTCCCAAAGATGAGCGCGAATTGCACTCCGGCGCTGGACGGATTGGCACGCTCCGGATGCGGCCGATGAGCCTATTCGAGTCCGGCCATTCGACCGGGGAGGTTTCGCTGGCGGCATTGCTTAGCGGTGAAGACCAAAGGGCGAAGCGAACCGCGATGACGGTTCCAGGCCTCATGGAGCGAATCGTCATCGGCGGCTGGCCTGCCTTGCTTGATCAGTCCGAGCGCAGCGCCCGCGCGTGGATTGCCGATTATCTCGCCCAGATCGTGGACATTGACATACCTGAGCTCGGCGTCGGCAGGCGCACTCCCGATCGACTGCGCCGCGCTCTCTCATCCCTCGCGCGTTCAGTAGGGACATCAATAAAACTCACCGCACTAGGTGCAGACATTGCCGGCGATGACCATCGCGCTCCGGCGAGAGAGACTGTGAACTCGTATCTCGACGCGTTGAATCGTCTCAAACTCACCGAGAACTCGCCGGCATGGAAGCCGCACATGCGGTCGCGCACCGAACTTCGGGAGGCGCCGGTCCGCTACTTCGTCGACCCATCGCTGGGAACCGCCGCGCTCAAGGTTGGATCGAGGGATCTGCTTGCCGACCTTGAGGCGGCCGGATTCCACTTCGAAGCGATGACTGTTCGAGACCTTCGCATCTATGCGCAACCGCTCGACGGAAAGCTCTACTCCTGGCGGGAGTCTCACGGTCGTAAGGAAGTTGACGCGATCATCGACACGCCGGACGGTTGGGCCGCATTCGAGGTGAAGCTGACGGGCGATCAAAACGTGATCGACACAGCTGCGAAGGGACTCCTGAATTTCGCAGCCAATGTAGACACCTCAAAGCACGGCAGGCCTGCCGCTCTCGCTGTCGTGACAGCGACGGGTGGCGGCGGGAAACGACCCGACGGGGTCCATGTGGTGCCGATTTCGGCATTAGGGCCCTAGCGGTTTACCCATAGGCTCATCACAACCGCCCCGGGCGGGGTCCGCCAGATCGACGACAACAGTTTTGACGACAACGCCGACGGCAGTTACGCCTCCAAACACCTACTACAACCGGGATCTGGCCGTATCCTGCCTGTTCAGCGGCCATGCCTGTTCCTGGCAGTGTGGGGGTCAGGGGTTCGAGTCCCCTTAGCTCCACAATCAAAAACCCGAGGCCGTGAGGCCTCGGGTTTTTGCTGGGCGGGGGCGGCCCGGGCGGTTTGACGACAGTTCGACGACAACGGCTGACCACCACATTCTGGTGTGGCGCGCATGGGGTGTGGACCTTGCGAGGCTACAACTTTGGATCGGTCAACGGCCGGTGTCACACCGTGTCACGGCGTGTCACGCCGTGTAACATGGTTTCATGGCTAATCACTTTACCCTGCGGCTGCCGGCAGGTTCGCGGGAGCGGCTCACCGAGGAGGCCGGCCGCGCACACCTTTCCGAACGCACCCTTGCTCAGCGTTATATCGAAGAAGGCCTGCGCGGCGACGCTCATCCCCTGATCCGGTTTCTCGACGGCCCGAGTGGCCGCCGGGCCGGTCTCGTGGGCCGCGGCCTGGATGTGTGGGAGGTCATCGCCACCGTCCTGGACAACGATGGATCGATCACCGCGGCGGCGGATTATTTGCAGATTCCGATCGGACTGGTGCAAGCCGCGGTCGCCTACTACGGCCAATACCGCGAAGAGATCGACGCTGAGATCGCAGCCAATGAGACCGCCTATGAGCGCGGCCGCTCGGCTGCGGCAGCCGCTGAGCAGGCCCTGCGCAGGTGAAGGCTCTGCTCGATGAGCACCTTTCGCCGCGGATCGCGGCGCTCCTGCGTGAAGCGGGCCACGACGTGGTGGCCGTCGCCGATCGCGATGACCTGGTCGCGTGCAGCGACCGCGCACTTTTCGAGACCGCGACCGCCGAAGGCCGTGCGGTGGTCACCAACAACATCAAGGACTTTCGTCCCCTCGCGGCTGAGTGGCTGGCAATGGGCCGCAGTCACCCCGGGCTGATCCTGCTGCCCTCGGCCCGGACGCGAACCCGCGCCGCTGTAAATGCTCTGGCTGCGGCGGTGCGAGCCGTGCTCGACGCCCACCCCGGCGGCATCGCGGACAGCGAGCGGTGGATGATCATCCCGCCGCCCGAAGATCGACGACAGTCTTGACGACAACTACAGCCTCTACGACACCAACTACAGCCCAAAAACGCCGCTGAACTGTCTGTTCAGCGGCTCTGCCCGTTCATGGCAGTGTGGGGGTCAGGGGTTCGAGTCCCCTTAGCTTCACAGAGAAAAACTCGCCCTGAATTGTTTCGGGGCGGGTTTTGTCGTTTGCTGGCCGAAACCGACCGAACGGAAAATGGCTAACTTGTGCCCAACTTTATCGCCAACACGTTCGCCGCCGCGACGTTTCTGTCGTCGGGGCCCCTTCCGTATACCGCCTGGGTCATCCGCTCGGTGTGGCCGTGCCAGGCGGCCACCACGTCGGCGGCCACGCCCGCCGCCCGCATCCGCGCGTCGGTTAAAGAAACTGGAGGCGGAAGCCGCGGATCTGAGGGAACGGCTCAATCGGCAGTGGAGTGAAAGCGGCAAATAGAGTGGGTCGGGGAATCTAGAACAGCCCTTCTTGTGCTGAATCCGAGGCCGGAACGGCGAAGGGGTCAGAGTCGTCGCGGGGATCGCGGTTTTTGATCACGCGCTCGCGGATGGCGGCGAGTTCGGGGCCTGCCGTGTAATGGCGTCCGCGGCGTTCGCCGTGAGCGACGAGGAGCCCATGGTTGGTGAGGCTCTGCAGGTCGCGGGTTGCGGTCTGTTCACTGACCGGGTCATCGCTTTGGTTTTCGAGGATCGCGCGGTAAACGGCCCGCCGCACTCTGAGCCCGGAGGTGGCGTCGAAGAGGGCTTCGAGTGTTCGCTCCGGTAGTCGGTAGCGGGCGACGAGGCGTTCGAGTTCGAGATACACCGTCTCGATCTCTTTGGTCCGGCGCAGAACGGTTTTCGCTTGGCGAAGATGAGCGGTGAGCACGTAGCGAATCCAGGGCCGCGTGTCCCTGGTTGGTTGCCATGAGCCCGCCCCGACCGCCGCGAGCACGTCGTAGTACGAGCGCGTGTCCTGTCCGAGGTATTCCTCGATGCTGGAGAAGACGGGGGAAACGATTCCTTCCCTGGCGAGCACCAGGGTTTGGAGGCAGCGAGCCATCCGGCCGTTTCCGTCCCGGAAGGGATGGATCAATACGAGGTTGAGATGGGCCATCGCGGCTTTGACGACGATGGGGATGTCGCCATCGGATTCCAGGTAGGCGACGAGTTCGTGCATGAGGCCGTCGATGGAGTCCACGTCGACGCCCTCATAGACGATTTCGCCGGTCTCTTCTTTCTGGACGTAGATAGGGCCCGTGCGCCACCGACCGGGGCGGCTCTTCAGGTCGTAGTTCGTCATCATGAAGTGAAGGCTCTTGATGAGCTGCTCTTCGAAACGAAACCGGGGCTCCTCGGCAAGTTGGAGGACATAGGTCATCGCGTCGCGGTAGCCCTTGATGGCCAACGCAGTCTCTTCGCTCGCGTCCAGAGCCTCTTCGCCCATGTCGATGGCCAGCGCATCATCGAGTTTGGCTTCGTAGCCCTCGATGCTGTTGGAGCCCTGGACTGCGCGGGCGAATTGCTCCCGGCGCAGGGATCCCGTCCAGCGGCGCGGTTCATAGAGGCGCGAACGCAGTCGCTGGCGAAGTTCGTCGATTTCGGAGATGACCTCGTGCTCGCGAGCGTCCGGTTCCGGCGGCTCGAACAGCATGATGCTTACCTCTTTACAAACAGTCGCTGTGACAGATAATAACCATTGTAACCGCTGTTTGTAACCATCGAAAAATCATGCTGCGGTGGGGGAGGGTGAGGAAGCCGTCAGAATTACCCTGACTGGAGCTACCAATGCCGTCGTCGATCCCGACTTCCTGGGCCCGACGAGGTACTCCAAGTACATCTACATCCGCAACGACGACGCTGCGCCCACCGTGTAGGTCGATTTCACTATTTCAAACAGCGCGACGTCGGTCTAAAGCCTTAGGCCGTGTTGGGGTCACGTAGGTTCTAGGTGAGTTGTCACCACGACCGCACGCATCGAACGAAAGCCGCCATGTCCGAGGATCAGATCGACGACCTTCCGCCGAATCACCTTTCCAGTGATCCACGCAGCCCCTTCTACAACGAAGAAGTGCTCGGCCGCGACGTGGGCATTCGCTTCAACGGCGCCGAGAAAACCAATGTTGTCGAATACGACGTCGCCGAGGGTTGGGTGCGTGTTGAGGTCTCCACGGCGAAGGATCGTCGCGGAAACCCGATGGTCATCAAACTCACCGGCACAGTTGAACCTTATTTTCGCCCGGCGACATAGCCGCTGCATGACCGCGACCGCGGAGGGCTCGTTTCACCGGGTGAAACGTAACACGGCGACACAGACGTCGTCAGCCCGGTCGCGGGCAAACAGCAGTTCCCGGATCAGCCCACAGCCCCGTCCGACGTCGGCGTCGGCGGCGGCATCCCAGTCGGCGACAATGCGCTCGGCTCGGGTGATGCCGGTCTCCAGATCCATGTCGCGGCATTCGACCAGACCATCGGTGTAGAGGACCAAGATGTCGCCCGGCCTGATCTCCAACCGGTTCTGCGTGTAGGCGGCCTCACGCAGCGGTCCGAGAACTGGGCCATTCGCATCGGCGAGCCGACTCACCCCGCCAACGGCCGAGCGGCGGAAGAGCGGTGGTGGATGACCTGCAGTGGAATAGCACAGCGAACCGGTGGTCCGATCGAGGATCGCCACCGCCATGGTGGCGAACTTGCCGTGGCTGGCATGGCGGGTGAATCCGTTGAGCTCGGTCAACAACTGTGCGGGCGGGAGGCCATGGTGGGCCAGCGCACGCCCGGCGGTGCGTAACTGCGCCATATCCTCTACCGCCGACAACCCGTGGCCGACCACATCCCCCACCGCGAGGTAGGTACGGTTCCCGGGCAGCGGCATGATGTCGTACCAATCGCCACCGAGGCCCTGGGCGGCATCAGCGGGCTCATAGGTGACACAGGCTTCGAGGCCGGAGTTCTCCACCGGGCTGTTCGGCAACACCGCCGACTGCAGGATCGCCGCGCGGGCATGCTCATCGGAATAGATCCGGGCGCGTACCAGCGCCTGACTGACCATGGTGGCCACCGCCGAGATGAAGGATTGCTGGGCGGTGTCCAGCGGCTGTGACTCAGACCAGGCCAGCAGCAGGATGCCGACAGGATTTCCCCCTACGGTCAACGGCCAGCCGACGGTCGACTCGGCCCCGCTCAGAATCGACCAGCGGACGGTATCCGGGTAGTTCTCGGCGTACTCAGCGCTGGTGCGGATCATGATCGGCCGCCCCGATCGGACGGCGTCGGCGGGGACGCTGCGTTCGGCCAGCGGCCCGCCCGCGAGTCCGTCGAGCGCTGAGGCGGAGAACCCGGATACGGTGACCCACTCCAGACCGTGTCCGTCGGCGCCAACCAGTCCCAGGCTCAGTGCTTGGGCGCCGGCGGCGGGGAGTACCTGATGCGATAGCGCCGCGCCGATATCCTCCGGGGTCAGTGCCGCAGATAGTTGTTGGGCCAGCGCCGCGAGCGTCTCCAGTCGCACCTGCCGCTGGTAAAGGTCGCGCAATCCCTGTTCGGCGATATCCTCCGCCTGATGGCGGATGCGTCGTTCGCGCTCCAGTCGACGGTTCAGCCGGGTGTTCTCCTCCGTCAACGCCGCGATCAGCGCGTGGGGATCATGGGCCCGTCCGTGGTCGGCGGCGATCTCGGGCCTCATGTCGGTGTCACTGCTATCAGGCAGCGGTCCGACCCGGCATGCATACATTCCAGGTGCTCGACGGCCAGCGTCTCGCTGTAGTGGTCGCCGGCGCCGAGGATGAAACCGTGGGCCAGGCCGCACAGTTTGCGCGGGGAGCGGTAGCCGATCACCAACGATCCATCGACAGGGGACTCGTAGTCGAAGTGCGGACAGTAAGCCCCGGAGTAGAGTTTTCGCACTTCGGGGTGAATCACGCTGTTGAGAGTCCGCAGGAAGGGCACCGCCCGCTGATGCGGCGTGAAGAAATCGGGCCAGCGTTTCGCCATCTTGGGTATCGCCTTTTGCCCGAACCAGCGGAGCGCCTCGTCGTCGGAAACCGACAGCGTGGACGCGACGACGGAGAGCAGTTGCACAATTTCGGCGTCGTCGTAGTTGCCCAGCGAGGTGTAGACGCCATCGAGGCCTGCCCGGTCGAGCACATCATCCCAGGTGCGTTCGCCGTACGCGTCGGCCACCACCTCTTCAAGCAGATTGAAGATGACGCCCTTCATATTTCTCCACACTTCCCTTCCGGCAACACAGTAGTGGCCGGGGCAGCGGGGTGTGGACTGTGGAACTCATCGGGTGGCCGGGGCTCGCGCCGCGCACCCACCCTGAGCACAATGCGCAAAAGTGTGTTTATCGCGCATTTCGCGGCCAGCGTGCACAAGCACGACATCCCGTAACGCTGAACCTACGTTCATCGAAAGGTTTATTACCGCAGCGTAAGGAGTCTCTGACATGGTCGCCATTGGTTCGCACAGGTCGTGGCAGCCCGGGAGTGGGCCGGTGACCACGTGGACGGCGTCCCCGGCCAGCCGTGACATCATGGCGCGCGCCGACTCCGATCCGTTGCCGCCGAGTTTTCAGCAGGCACAGCATCTGCGGACGGCGCGCTTCGCCGAAGGGCTCGGCCGGCAGGTGCCGCGGTTGATCATGGCCTCCTGGGATGTCGACGGCTGGTGCGATGTGGCCGCCATGACCGAGGCGATCAACCTGCACGTCCGTCGCCATGACACCTATCACAGCGCCTTCGACGTGGTAGGCGCCGAAGCCGAGATCATCACCCGGCGGACCGTTGGTGATCCCGACCGGATCGAGTTCGTCCCGACCGCGTTCGGATTCATGGACGAGGAAGACATCCGTACTCACGTGGTGGCCACGACACCGGGAACGCTTGAGTGGGACTGTTTCAGCTTCGGCGTCATCCAGAAGGCCGACCACTTCACTGTCTACGCCAACATCGATCACCTGCACACCGATGGAACGTCGGCGGGTCTGATCTACCGCGATATCCACCTCAGTTATCAGGCGATTATCTACAGGTTTCCCAACCCGCTGCCGGAGACCGACGGTTACCGTGACTTCACGGCGCGGCAAGGTCTGCAGGTTGCGGCAATGACGACGGATTCCAGACCGGTCAAAGACTGGGTGGACTTCGCCCAGAACAACGACGGCAACTGGCCCCGGTTCCCTCTGGAACTTGGCGACACCTCGGCCAGCAGTGCCGGTGGAGTTGTCACCTTCGACATTCTTGACACCGATGAAACCGAGGCCTTCGAGACGGCATGCCGCGCCGCCGGGGCACGATTCAGCGGCGGGGTCATGGCCTGTGCGGCGCTGGCCGACCATCAGCTCACCGGAACCGAAACCTTCAACGGTTTCACCCCGTCGGATACTCGTCCCAACGCACAATCCACGAGTGTGGGCTGGTATGCCAGCCTGTTCCCAGTCTCGGTGCCGACCCATGACGGCGATTTCGCTCAGACGGCCCGAGCCGCCCAGAAATCCTTCGATGCCAACCGGCAGATGTCGGCGATTCCGTTCCAGCGGGTCCTGGACCTGGTCTCGCCCGACGAACTCGGGGTCACTTCATCGAGCAACCCGGCGATGATGGTGTCTTTGTTGGACTTCCGTAAATTGGCCGATGCCGACGCCAACCGATTCGGGATCTACCTGGACAACCTCTCGCACGGCGGGATCAACGCGTGGATCATCCGGCACGCCGACCACACCAGCGTCACGGTTTCTTTCCCGGACACCGCGGAGGGCCGGCACTCGGTGCACCACTACATCGGTGTGCTCCGCGGAGCCTTCGCCGACGCGGCGGACCCGACCGAGGACTGGGCCGACATGTTCGCCGACCAGGCTTTTGCGCATTCTGCTTAGTTAGCCGGTTAGGCTGCCGGGATGGCCGGCAAGCGGCGCATCGATGTGCGTCTCGCGACACAGGTTTTGTTGTTGCAATTCGCGGTGGTGGTCTTCACCCTGGGGATCGCCTTCGGCCTGCTGGCTGTGGTCTACCACAACCGGCTACTCGATGAGTACGGTCAGCGCTCGCTGGCTATCGCGCGGGTACTTGCCAACGCGCCCGCGGTTCGTGCGGACGTCGCCCAGTACGACGAGAAGCTCCCCACGGCCGCCGAGTTGGCGGATGGTCCGCTGCAGATCCTCGCGAACAGGGTTCAGGCCGGTACCGGCGTTCTGTTCGTGGTGATCACCAATGACCGTGGACTCCGACTGAGCCATCCCAATGCCGACGAGTTGGGCAAACCGGTCAGCACCGATCCATCGGCGGCGCTGGCAGGCAGCGAGCAGGTGGTCGAACAGATCGGGACGCTGGGGCCATCGATGCGCGCCAAAGTTCCGGTGCGGGAATTGGATTCAGACCGGGTGATCGGCACGGTGAGCGTCGGGATGTCCACCTCGTCGGTGTACGAACTGCTGCGGGACGAGCAGCGCCTGGCCCTGATGACCGGTGGTCCCGCATTGTTGGCCGGCGTGGTCCTGTCGGCACTTCTGGCCCGCCGTTGGCGCGCGCAGACCCTGGATCTTCAGCCCACCGAGATGACCGAACTGGTACGCAACCAGGAGGCGGTGCTGCACGGTATCGGCGAGGGGGTGCTGGCCACCGACAGCCGGGGGAACACCACTTTTGTCAACGACGAGGCCTGCCGTCTGCTTCAGATCGGGCCCGCAGCCGGGCATCCCGCCGACCAGATCGGTTTAACACCGCGCGTGCTGGAAGTCCTGCGGTCCTGTGATCCGACCCCGACGCTGGCCAATGTCGGCGAGCGGGTCCTGGTGGTCTCGGCCCGTCCGGTGTCGCGGGAGGGGCGCGAACTCGGTACCGTCCTCATCGTGCGGGACCGCACCGATATCGAGGCGCTCACCCGCCAACTGGATGCCGTACAACTGATGAGCACCGTGCTGCGGGCGCAGCGTCATGAATTCGCCAACCGGCTGCACCTGCTCAACGGGCTCCTGCACGGCGGACACGCCCAGGAGGCGTCGCACTATCTCGAGGAGCTGCTCGGGTCCGGCCCGCTGGGGTCGGCGTTACCGGGCATTGACGCGGTGCGCGACACCTACCTGCAGGCGCTGCTCGCGGCCAAGGCCGCCGGCGTCAGGGAAGCCGGCGTCACGCTGCGGATCGGCCCAAACACCTGGGCGCCCGGCCAGCTCGCGTTTCCTGTCGATGTCACGACCGTGCTGGGCAATCTACTCGACAACGCCATCGAGGCCGCTCGTATCGGGAGGAGCGCATCCAGGCTGGTGGATGTGGAACTGCTGCAGGACGGTCCGACGTTGCACATCACCGTGGCAGATAGCGGCGACGGGGTGGCGCCGGATCTCGTCGACCGGATATTCGTCGAGGGCACATCAACCAAGCAGGGTGCCGAACTGCCCGGGGGCCGCGGAATCGGGCTGAGCCTGTCCCGGCAGATAGCTCGGGCGCTGGGCGGCGATATCCGGCTGGCCAGCCCGGGCAATCCGGGGGCCCAATTGTGCGGCGCGGAGTTCATCGCCCGACTGCCGGGCGTCATGACGGAGGGCGAACAGTGAGCAACAAGCTGAGGGTTCTGGTCGTCGAGGACGACTTCCGTGTGGCGAATATGCACGCCGGCGTCGTCGAGGCGATACCCGGCTTCACGGTGGTCGGCACCGCCAACACCCTCGCCGCCGCTCGTAAGGCCGACCCTGCCGATCTGGCCCTGGTCGACGTCTACCTGCCGGACGGATCCGGGATCGACTTCGTTCGGGAGGTGGCCTACGACAAGATCGTCCTGAGCGCGGCGACCGAGGCGCACACCATTCGGGCCGCGATCGCCGCGGGTGCGTTGAGCTACCTCGTCAAGCCGTTCGCCCCGACCGAGTTGGCCGCACGGCTTTCCGGCTACGCCCGCTACCGGCGGATTCTCTCCGGTTCCAATCTCGGGCCCGCGGATGTCGATGCGGCCTTGGATGCGCTGCGTCCCCGGCTCGTGGCCAAGCAGTCACCGGCGGCCACGCCGTCACCGACCAAGGAGCTTGTCCTGCAGGCGCTCGCGGGTGCGGAAGGGCCGATGTCCGCGGCTGAAGTAGCGGCCGCGATCGGGGTTTCACGTGCGACCGCGCAGCGTCATCTCGCGGGGCTGGCCACCAGCGACGAGGTTAAGGTGGGACTGCGCTACGGTGCCACCGGGCGCCCCGAGCAGGAGTTTGTCGCAAAACCGAAGGGCCCACGAGGTATGGGCTGAGCTTGGCCGCGTCTGCTCGAGGTGTGGTTGCGCCTGTCGCGGATCAGATCCGGCGTCCGCTGTCGTCGATACCGCATAGTTGATTCAGATTGCTCAAAGCGGTGTCGACGGCTTTTCCGTCGGCGGGCGTGTAACTGCGGTCGGCGAGTGATCGCATTTGCTGGCGGCGCGCTGCGATGTATTTCTCAGCGGCCAGAGCCACATCGGCGGGGGTCTCGGCGATCTTGGGCTCGAACGAGTCCAGGGCTTGGCCCACCGGCGCGTTCTGGTTGCTGATGTAGGTGTCGATATCCGGCGTATCCCAGGTCCAGCCCGATGGCAGAGCCGGGATGGACCGAAGGGTTTGACGTGTTTCGGTCCAGGCCTGGCATGTGGTCTCCGCGGCGCCCGCCGAATCGGCGCGGCTGTCTCGCAGGATCAGGGCGCCGGCAATAACAGCGCCGGCGACCAGGATCGCGGCGGTGACGATCGCCGCGGGCAACCAGCGGGACCGCGGCGGGCGACCGGAGTGGCCGGACTTCTCGGGCGGCAACGGGGGTTGCGTCGGTGGCTGCCACTGGGGATTCACGCTGTTTAGTTTATCCGCGACGCATGATCAGCCGAAGGGCCGGCTGATCAGTCGCCAATGGTTGTGCGTGGCTGAGCGGTGGTAATGCAACTTGCTGAGAACGGCCCTCATCATCGGGATACCCCGCCCGCGGTCGGCGAACTCATCGGGCATTTTCGCGGTCGCCGGGTCCACCAGACAGGGGCCGCCGTCGTCGGTGAAAGTGACCTGAACGCGGTCGGTGCTGACCTCGATTGACATCTGCAGCAGCACTGGGCCGTCTTTCGCGGCATGCTCCACAATGTTGGCGACGACCTCTGCGACTGCGATACCGAGTTGGCGGTGGATCTTCTCGGGAACGTGCCGATTGCATGACCAGCAGTCAACGAGCCGCGCATGGACATCGTCGAGGGTCTCGGGTCCGCTGCGGATGCCAGCCTCAGGGGTCTCGGCCACAAGTCTCACCGGTCGTCTGACTCGACGGGTTGGCGTACTGCGCCGGCGGCGATAAAGGGTGTCGGGCTCACGGGAGACTGCGCCTCCTTGTCGATGTCAACTATTGCTCAGGTGGCGAGTTTTCGGAATGAATCGGCGGAACGAAACCGGATCTGGTTCCGGCCCGAGCAGTCCGGCGCCGACGCCGGTCCGGATCTGGTCCCATGGTGCCCGCGACGGGCACCGGTTAGAGTCTTAAAACGTGCATAAAGCATTGGTCGCGGTCGTCGCGGCGATCACCGTCGCGCTCGGGTCCGCGCCCGCGGCAGTGGCCGACCCGACGGACTACTGCACCGAGATCGAGGGTGTCGACAACGGCACGGCCTGCCAGATCCAGCTGACCGACCCCGGCTATCTCGTTGACATCAGCGTTCCCAGCGATTTCCCCGATATGCAGGCGGTCACGCAGTTCGTCGCACAGGCCCGTGACGAGTTCCTGGACGTGGCGAAATCCCCGGCACCCCGGCTGGCGCCCTACTCGCTGGATATCAGTGCCGCCACCTACAACTCGGTCGTCCCGCCGCGTGGTCAGGTCTCGGTCGTTCTCCGGGTCTTCCAGAACATCGGGGCTCCGCGTCCGCAGGCGTCGTTCAAATCCTTCGTCTGGGATCAGGCGTACCGGGAACTGATCACATTTGAGACGTTGTGGAAGCCCGGTGTCGATCCGCTGCCGGTCGTGTTCCCGGCGGTGCAAAGCGCGCTACAGACCCAGACCGGCCAGCCCGTGCCCATCGCGCCCGCCGCCGGCCTCGATCCGGCCAATTACCAGGACTTCGCGATCACCAATGACGGCGTGATCTTCTTCTTCAGTCAGGGCGGGTTGTTACCCGAGGCCGACGGAGCCACTCAGGTATTGGTGCCGCGATCGGTGATCGCCCCGCTCCTGGCCTGAACCGCGTTGAGCAACGAGATCGTCATGTGATGAGATGCGGAATTTGACGACGCCGCGCCGGACCGGCGCATGGCTGGTCACGGCGGTGGCCGTTGCCCTGCTGGCCGGGTGCGGCGAATCGGTGTCGTCCGCGCCACCAGAAGACGGGCGTTACCCCGAATTCGCACGATCGGTGCCGCCGCCGCAGCCCGCCCCTCGCCCGTCTTCGCGGCCGGCACCGGCGGTGCTGCCGGTGACAGGGGCTGATCTTGGTGCGACCTGGCGTCCCGGCTGTCCAGTCGGACCCGAAGAGTTGCGTCGGGTGGAACTCGACTACGTGGGCCCTGACGGCGGCATTCACCGCGGCGCGATGGTCGTACACCGTGATGTCGTCGACGATGTCATCGCGATTTTCGGCCAACTGGCACAGCTGCGCTATCCCATCGCCAAGATGCAGACAGTGGAAAACTACCCCGGCGCCGAAGACGAGTTGTCGATGCGGGATAACAACACTTCGGCGTTCAACTGTCGACCGCTGCCTGGCGGTACCGGATGGTCACTGCACGCCTACGGCCGTGCTATCGACGTCAACCCGCTGGTCAACCCCTATATCGACAGTGGCGGGGACCTGCAGCCCAAGACCGCCGGCCGTTATCTGGACCGCGGAGTCGCCGCACCCGGGTTGTTGTCGGCCGGCGATCCGGCGGTGCGGGCCTTCACCGACCGGGGCTGGCGCTGGGGCGGGGCTTGGCGTGACCCGGTCGACTACCAGCATTTCGAGATCGGCTGATCTGCGGTGCGGTGCGCCGGCCGCAAAGCTGCGGGCGGGCATTTCATCGGCAAGGCTAGGGTGGTGGTCAATCTTTCGGTCGGAGGTGGCGGTGGGCGAGCGACGGCGGCTTGGTAGTCAGGACTCTCGTCGTCGGCTCGGCGTCCAGGACGCCCTGTGGCTGGAGATGGACCGGCCCAACAACCTGATGGTGGTCGACACCGTCATCTGGACCGCCGAACCGCTGGACTTCAGTGCCCTGCGCGAGGTGGTTGAGGAACGGCTGCTGGATCGGTATCCGGTGTTCCGCAGCCGGGCGGTCTGCGATGAGGACGGCTCGTGGTGGTGGGAGCCGGATCCGGATTTCAACGTCGACAACCACGTCTCCCTGGTGTCGTTACAGAACCCCGACGATCCCCGGGGACTGCAGGATCTCGTCGCCGCGCGGCGCGCCGAGATGCTCAATCGCGATCATCCGCTCTGGCAGTCGATTTGGATCAAACGGTACGGCGAGGGCAGCGCCATGATCCTTCGCACCCATCACGCCATCGCCGACGGTCTGCGGATGTTGCAGGTCGCGATGAGCCTGTTCGACGTCACCTCCGAGGGCGGCCCAGTGATGGCCCCCGCCGTCACCCCGGCCGTTGCCTACCCGCACCCACCTGGCCAGTCGCTGAGCCGGCGGGTTCGGACGGGCGCCGGCCAGGCCGCGCGGACCGCCGGCGGTGCTATCGGCCGAATCGCCGAGGCGCCCCGTCTGCTCGAACGCGCGGGCCGGCTCGGCCGGTTCGTGTTGCGCAACCCGGTGGGGGCCGGCGCGACGCTGATGACGGCGGCCAAGGCCGGTGCCGCCGACGTGGCCGGCACGGTACGGGTCGCGGTGCCCGGCGGCGGGATGCTGGTCGACGTCTTCTCCGCCGTGCCCGGTGATGTGGACACCGTCCGCAAGCTGCTACTGGGCACCCGTAACGATGCCACCATGTGGACCGGCACCGCCGGCGGCGAGAAGGCGGTGTCCTGGTCGGAGGCGCTGCCGATGGCCGCCATCAAGGCGCTGGGGCGGGCCAATCACAGCTCGGTCAACGATGTCCTGGTGGCCTGTGTCGCCGGGGCCCTGCACGACTACCTGCGGGCACATGAGGCGCCCTGCTCATCGGTGACGTTCATGGTGCCGGTCAATCTCACACCGCTGGATCTGACCCCCGACACCTTGGGCAACGACTTCGCCCTGGTGCAACTGGAACTGCCCACCGATGAGCCCGACCCGCTGAAGGTGCTCGCCGCGGCCAAGCGGAGGATGGAACGGATCAAGCACGGTCACGAGGCGGCGCTGGCATTTCGGTTCCAGGAAACCATCGCCGGTCTTGGCCGCGGACTCTACGAGGCCTCGGTGGACATGTTCGCCAACCGCACCCTCGGCACGCTGACCAACGTTCCCGGACCGGCTATGCCGGTGTATCTGGCGGGCAGTTTGGTGGAGGGCATCGTCGGCTGGGCTCCCATCTCCGGCGACCAGCCGATGAGTTTCACGATCTCCAGCTACAACGGGAAGGTGATGCTCGGAATCGCCTGCGACACAACGTTGGTGCCCGAGCACGAGATGATCGTCGAGGGGTTTGTCGACGCCTTCGAGAGGCTGGCCGACGCCACACCGGCCGTGGTGCTGATGCCGGTTAGTTGGGGGCGGGCCGGCAAGGGTTCGGGGCGGGGTCCCGGGAAAGGTCCCGGGAAAGGTCCCGGGAAAGGTCAAGGCCGAAGGCGGTGAGCGCGCGGCGGCCGAGGGCGAGGATTTCCTCGTCGAAGTCGGCATCCGATCCCGCAGGGTCGCGGAACGACAGTTCCAGCACCCGGTCGGCCATCTCGACGGCCACCAGCATGGCCCGCGGGTCGGTATCGGGGGGGATGAGCCCGGCAGCCACCAGCATGGTGTGCAGGCGGTCGGCCAGGGTCTGCATCCGGGCATGGACATGCTTGGTGACGGTGGGGGAGGTGCGCCCACCCATCCACAGTCGCGCCGAGCTCGGGTACCGCCGGTAGTAGTGGACGTGCAGATCGATCTCGTTGTTCAGCAGTTCGGCGACGGACTTGATCTGCCAGGTCTGCTCGGCCTCGACACAGCGGGCGTCGAGTGCGGCGCAGTGCTGTTCGAGGAGTTCGTCGAGGATTGCCTCACGGTCGGCGAAGAACCGGTAAAGCGAGGGGGCGGACACCCCGGCGCGGTCAGCGATCGCCCGGGTGGTGGCGGCGTCGACACCTTGTTCGTCGGCGATCGCCGCAGCGGCGTCGAGGATGCGGGTGACCGTCTGCCGACTGCGTGCCTGCACGGGTGCGCGCCGCTGGACCGGAGTGACGGTCATGGCACGTGATCCTTTCGGGCGGTTTTTCGGAGTCCTTGACAGTTGTCGGTAAAAATATAACATTAGTCACGTTACAGTCCTAGCGTCTCACCGGGAGTGCTTATGTCCGCCGCCTCGCTCGATCAGGCCCGCCTCAATGAACCTCTGACCGGGCATGTCGACATGCTCATCGTCGGTGCCGGTATCTCCGGGATCGGTTTGGGGCACTATCTGGTCACCATGCTGCCCGGTCATACCTTTGCCCTCGTCGACGGCCGCGATGCGATCGGCGGTACCTGGGACCTGTTCCGGTATCCGGGTATCCGGTCGGACTCGGACCTGCATACCTTCGGCTACGAGTTCAAGCCCTGGACCTCCGACAATGCCATCGCTGACGCCCACGAAATCCTCGACTACATGCACGAGGTCATCGAGGAGGACGGATTGGAGGAGCGGATCTACCTCCGCCACAAGGTGATCAAGGCAGACTTCTCGACCGAGGATGCGCAGTGGACTGTGACGCTCGAGCGCGACGGTCAGCAGTGGGAGGTCACGTGCGGCTGGTTGTTCGGAGCGACCGGCTATTACGACTACGAGGGCGGGTACGCCCCGACCTGGGAGGGTCAGCAGGACTTCGAGGGCACCATCGTGCATCCTCAGAAGTGGCCGGAAGACCTGGACTACAAGGGAAAAGACGTCGTCGTGATCGGCAGCGGGGCCACCGCCGTCACGCTCATTCCGGCGATGGCCGACGAGGTCGGGCATATCACCATGCTGCAGCGTTCGCCGTCCTATGTGATGCCGCTACCGCGTAAGGACCCGATCGCCAACGGTCTGCGAAAAGCGTTGCCCGCCAAGCTCGCCTACGCGGCGGCGCGGCGTTTCAACATCGGTAAACAGCGATTCATCTACAACCTGTGCCAGAAGCAGCCCAAGCTGGCCCGGCGTCTCATCCGCGGCATCAATGCCAAGGTGCTGCCGGAGGGCTACGAGGTCGACACCCACTTCAACCCGAAATACAACCCGTGGGATCAGCGGTTGTGCGCGGTGCCCGATGCCGACCTGTTCAAAGTCATCGGGCGGGGTAAGGCCTCGGTGGTGACCGACAAGATCGAACGCTTCACCAAGACCGGTGTCCTGCTGGCCTCCGGCCGGGAACTCAAGGCCGACATCATCGTCACCGCCACTGGTCTGAAGCTGTTGCTCTTCGGCGGTATCGAAGTGTCGGTGGACGGTACGGTGCAGGATCCGCACGATTGCCTGGTCTACAAGAGTTTCATGCTCTCCGGCATCCCGAATATGGCGTTCTCTTTCGGCTACACCAACTCGTCGTGGACGTTGAAGGTCGATCTGGTTTGCGAGCATCTGTGCCGTTTGATGGCCTATATGGATCAACACGGCTACACCAGTGTCACCCCGGTTGCCGATGACCCGAATCTCGGCAGACGTCCGATGCTGGACTTCAGTGCCGGCTACGTCCTGCGGTCGGTGGACTCTTTCCCGCAGCAGGGTGACCGCGGCCCCTGGACGATCGAGATGGACTACTGGTCTGACTACGCCCGACTGCGCAAGGGCCCGGTGGAGGATCCGGCCCTGCGGTTCAGTACCGCGGCCCGCGCTGTGGCGGCGGCCGGAGCGGCCCGGGCATAAGACGGCCCTGTCGGAGCCCGCTGACCGCGAGAGTGCGTGTCGGTACGCCGACGCTCCGGTGGGGTGTGCGTGATGCGCACGGTCGCGCTTGCCCGGGCTAGTTGACGGGCACATCCAGGATGGCGCGGGGCCGCCCGGCGCCGGGGCCGTCGAAGTGCCACCACTCGCCTGTGTAGGGGGCGATCCCGCCCGTGGCCATCGCGTTGCGCAGCACCGCGCGGTTGGCCTGCTGTTGGGAGCTCACCGAGTCGGTGGCGTACGCCTCCGCCAGAGGGGTGAAGTTGTCGAAGTCGGTTCCCATATCCACCAGGGCGCCGCCGGCGGCCATGGTCACATCGACCGACCGGCCGGCCTCGTGGCTGCGGGCATATTCGGTAGGCCGCGCCACCCACATCGGATCGGGCACCGCCTCAAACATCTGAACCTGCACCTCATGCGGCCGGTAACAGTCCCAGAACACCAGCGTCAGGCCTTTCGCCCGCAGCGCGGCAGCGGCCGTGGCCAGGCCGGGGCCCATCGACTCGTGGACGAGGCAGCGGGCATCCGGCGGATACAGCGGCATGCCGAGGAAGTTGTCGGCGGTGGCGTAGCGCAGGTCCACGATGGCATCGGGTACCACTGAGCGCACGTCGATCAGTCCGGCGGCGGCAGCAGCGGCGCTGACGGGGGGGACGGCATCGCCGGGCGTCGCGTACGCCATGGCCGGGAACGCCAGCGCCAGGATGGCGGTACCTACAACGTGTCGCATCACCAAATTATCCCCGCCCGGACCCACACCCGGCGGTGGTTCTGATCAGCCTGTAACGAATCGGGCCTGTCAGCGGATCTATCTGTTGAAGAACCCATCGGTGCGGAGGTGGAATGGTGGTCGGTCAACGGTCGGTCCGCGTGGCCGCGGGCGCGCTGGGCGTTGCCCTGGCAACACTGTCGGCTCCGGCCGCGGTGGCCGATCCGGCTGCTCCCGCTGATCCGCCGGGACCGGCCGTGGCAGAGTCTGCGGCGGTCTCGGAGGATGTCGTGACATCGGCTGCGGCCGCTGCGGTCCCGGAGGGGGTTCCGCATCTGCCGAGTCCCGACAACCTTCCGCCGGGCACCACCCAGACGGCTCCG
>Ga0180435_10000649_pt1 | contig 36671 bp, 25 predicted proteins | sample SS_ome_3_FD_132467 | JGI IMG/M metagenome (GOLD analysis project Ga0180435, IMG submission 132467) | Hypersaline lake sediment archaeal communities from the Salton Sea, California, USA - SS_3_S_1 metaG | ecosystem: Environmental > Aquatic > Non-marine Saline and Alkaline > Hypersaline >... | reverse complement strand
GCTACGCACTCCGGGCGATCTGGTGGTCGAGCAGTACGACCTCGACTTGCTGTTCGCGTCGACAGCGGCGGGAGTCGACATGTATTCGGCCGGTACGTTCGATGGTCGTCTGATGGTCAGCTACCACAGCCACGGACCCGAACCCGAACGGTATGTCGCCGAGATCCACAAGATCCTGGCCGGTGTGCCGTCCCGGTACGGGCAGGGGAGCGACTAGCAGACTTCCGCTAGACCGCGGCGGAAGCCGTTCCTGGGCTGTCGATCCCTGTGCCGTCGATTCTGCTGAGCAGTTCGCCCAGGACCGCGTTCAGGCCGTCGCCCAGGTCTGACAGCGCCGGTATCACACCGGGATTCGAGATCAGCCCGATGTGCAGTGTGCCGTCCACCGACCACAGCGTGAAGTTTATGCCCGCACCGAGCAGCACCGGCCCGAACGGGTACATCGCGGTGACGGCGGCGCCCAGAAAGTAGCGAGCCGGGTCAGGGCCCGGCACGTTGGACAGGATGACGTTGTAGTTCGGGCGGAACTGGGTCAGCCGGGCGTAAACCCGCTTCGCGATACCGAGCAGAACCGAACCGACCACCTCGCCGAAGTCCTGCAGAAGCGTCGGGCTGATCGCCGAAACCTGCTCCTTGGCAGATGTGTTCGCCATCGCAACTGCCTTGAGCCGGTCCACCGGATCCGCGATCTGGGTATGCAGCGCGACGAGCATGCCCGAGACCTGGTTGCGCGCGGTGCGATCAGACCGCCCGTGGACCGAAACCGGTTCCAAGGCCACCAGTGAGGATGTGGGCAACTCGCCCCGGTCCAGCAGGAACTGGCGCATCACCCCGCCGACCAGGGTCCCCACCACATCATTGACCTTGACCCCGAAATGGTCCTTGACCCTTTTCACGTCGTCGAGGTCGAGGCGGGCGAAGGCGATGGTGCGCTGGGCGCTGAATCTGGCGTTCAGTGCCGTGCTGGGGGCGGTGAACGGGGCCGCCATGGCGTGCCCGGCGCGTGCCCGGCGGATGGCGTCGAGGACTGCACGCGCGGCCGCGGGCAGTACGCGGGTCGCCAGGTAATACGGCCGGGTCGCCAACCGGGCCGCACCGAAGAGTGCCTCCCGCAACGGGCCGGTCGGCGCCGGCGCCTCGATCAGGTCCGGCGTTGCCGGTGCGGCTTCGGCGCTACACAGCCGGGACACCATGTTGGCGAAGGTCACGCCGTCCGCCGCGGCGTGGTGAACCTTGAGAAGGACGGCCTGCCGCCCGGTGTCGGGAGAACCATCAAGGCCCTCGATGACCCACATCTCCCAGAGAGGTCGGCGACGATCCAGTGGCAGCCCGGCCAGTCGGCCGCAGACCTCGGTCAACTCGTTCCGGGTACCGTTTGCGGGCAGGGTGATCCGGTGCAGATGCCGGTCGATGTCGAAGTCGTCGTCTCGGACCCACACCGGATGACCGATGGTCAGCGGCGCGTCGGAGAGCTTCTCCCGGAATTCCGGGATCGCCCTGATCCGCGCCGCGAGAGCGTCGCGCAGGCCGCTGAAGCTGTAGCCGCCGGGAATCGTCGTCGAGTCCAACTCCAGCACCGAAAACACTTGCATGGGTTGGGTTGTGGTTTCCAGGGAGAGGAAGCTGGCGTCGAATCCGCTGACTCGCTGCGGATGCTTCACTTTTCCGATGGTACCCGGCCCACAGCGGGCCTCTACGATGTCGCACGTGGACGGACTCGCTGATCGGCGCACGGTCACCTTGATCACCGGGGCGTCGACCGGGATCGGCGCCGAGTTCGCCCGGCAGTTCGCCGCCCGCGGCCACGATCTGGTTGTGGTGGCCCGCAGTGCAGACCGGCTCGACGCGCTGGCAGCACGGCTGCGCGAAGCCCACGGCGTGGCCGTCACCGTGATAGCGATGGACCTCTCCGAGCCGACCGCGGCCGCCGACCTGTGGCGACGGACCAACGAGCTGGGCCTTGAGGTCGGCGTGCTGGTCAACAACGCCGGCTTCGGAACGCACAGCGACGTGGCCGACGCCGACCCGCAGCGCCTCGAGGACGAGGTCGGACTCAACTGCCGGACGATGGTCGGCGCCACCGCCCGCTACCTGCCGCAGATGCGGGTCCGCGGTGCGGGCGCGGTCATCAACATCGCCTCCACCGCGGCGTTCCAACCGTTGCCGAAGATGGCCGTCTACGGTGCGACGAAGGCCTTCGTGCTGTCCTTCACCGAGGCGGTCTGGGCCGAGGAACGCAGCAACGGCATCCGGGTGCTGGCGGTGTGTCCCGGGCTGACCGACACTCCGTTCTTCGAACGTGCCGGCGAGGCGGCGGCCGGGGCGGCCTCTGGCACGGCGGCGAGGGCTTTCACCCGCACGCCGGAGCAGGTTGTCGCCCACACGATTCGGGTGCTGGCGAGGCGCAAACCCAGCTTCGTCGACGGTGTGGCCAACGCGTTCGTCTCCAGGGTGGTCACCCGGGTGTTACCCAGGCGGCTGGCCATCGCGGTATCCGGGCGACTACTGGGCGGCTGACGAGCTGAGGTCTTCGCTCCAGGTGCATCCCTAGGATCGGTGGATGGCATCCTGCGACCCTCTGGGTCCACCGAACGATCTCCCGGCCACCCGATCCGATCCGGGTCCGCCGTCAGCAGCCCCGGCGCTGCCCTGCCGTATCCCTCCGGGAGGTCGCCGCGAGCTGGGATGGTTCGGCTGGATGTTCTGCCGGTTCGCCGCGCGGGTTTGGGGCGTTCCGCAGATCCACCTGTTCACCGTGCTGGCCCAGCATCGCCGGTTGTTCTGGACTTGGGGCCCGTTCGCCGGGGTGCTGCTGCGCCGTGGCCGGCTGCCCGAAGCCGACACCGAACTGGCGATCCTGCGGGTGGGCCACCTGCGTGGGTGCGAGTACGAGCTCCAGCAGCACCGCCGGATCGCCCTCACCCGCGGACTGGACGCGGACGCCCAGGCCGATATCTTCGGCTGGCCCAACGACGGCGGCCTCTCCCGGCGTCAGCAGGTGCTGCTCGCCTGTGTCGACGAGCTCGTCACCCGCCGCGCGCTGTCCGATGTGAGCTGGCAGCGGCTGTGCGGCTTTCTGGATCGTCGTCAGCTGATTGAATTCGTGACGCTGGTCGGCCAATACGATGCTCTGGCGATGACGCTCACCACGCTGGGCGTGCCGATGGATTACCCGGACCAGGTGGTAGCGCTGTCCGTAGGATCGACTGAGCCGGCGGCATCGGGCGGTCGGCCAGACCCCAGGAGCCCGAAGGTGAGCGACGCACGGACGAGGGAAGCCGCCCGGGAGTCCGGGGCGGCGATGGGCGAAGCCATCAGCCTGTTCATGCTGCACCCCGAGACCTTCGCGGGCAGTATCGCGGCCGGCTACCAGAACCCGCTGGCCGGCTACGTCGCTGGGCGGGGCGGCGTGCTGGGGGAGGCCACCGGCACCACGGTCGCCTCGGTGTTCGCCATCTTCGAGCCGAACTTCGTGGCGGCCATGTGGGACGAGGGTGTGGCGGTCCGCGGTGCGCTCGGCGCCGCGGCGGTCTACTGGGAACAGGTCGGGGAGTTCGGACGCAAGTACCTGGCCGGTGCGCAAGGGCTGGACCGCGTCGCCGAACTCGGCGAGAAGGTGATCGCCGCAGCCCCTACCGGGGGTGTGCCGATGTTCGCGGGGTGGCGGAACATGCCGCTGGCCGACGACCCCGCGGCCCGCGCCCTGCAGGTGATGTTCGTGCTCCGCGAGATGCGCGGTGACGTGCATTTCAACGCGCTGGTCAACTCCGGTATCAGCCCGGTGGAGGCGCACATGCTGCACGGCGGCGTGGAGTACACCCGGATGTTCGGGTGGCCCGAGCCGTTCGCCGACGGAGCGGACAAGAAGCAGCGCTACGGCGAGGTGGAGGAGGCGACCAACCACCGGATGGCGGAGATCCTCGGCTCGGCGCTGACTGCCGAGGAGGCCGCGGAGCTGGCCCGGTTGACCACGGCAGCGCTGGAGACCCTCAAGGCGAACCTTCCGGCGTGAGGGACTGGCCGACCGGTTTCGGGTTGTCCGAATGCCGCTAGCGGACGGGCAGGTTTTCGCCGGGTACACCGTGGAGCGGTTGCTCGGCGCCGGGGGCATGGGCGAGGTGTACCTGGCCCGGCATCCGCGGCTGCCCAGACAGGAAGCGCTGAAGGTGCTCAGCGCGGCGGTCAGTGCCGATGATGAGTACCGGCAGCGGTTCAATCTCGAAGCCGAGATGGTCGCCGGCCTGGTCCATCCCAACATCGTCACCATCCACGATCGGGGTGACTTCGAGGGGCAACTGTGGATCGCGATGGCGTTCGTCGACGGCACCGACGCATCGCGGCTGCTGACCGACAAGTACCCGAAGGGCATGCCGGCCGCCGAGGTGGCCCGCATCGTCGGATCAGTCGCCGAGGCGCTGGACTACGCCCATAGCCGCAAGGTTCTGCATCGGGACATCAAGCCCGCCAACATCCTGATCGGAAAGCCGGAGTTCGGCGACTCCCGGGTGCTGCTGGCCGACTTCGGGGTCGCCCGGTGGATCGGCAAGCCGAGCAATCTGACGGGGTCGGACATGACGGTCGGCACCGTCAACTACGCGGCCCCCGAGCAACTGCGCGGGGATGAGGTCGACGGCCGCGCCGACCAGTACGCGCTGGCTGCCACCGCGTACCACATGCTGACCGGTTCGGCGCCGTTCGTCGACACCAATCCCGCCGTCGTCATCAGCAACCACCTGAGTGCCACACCCCCGCAGATCGGCGCCGGTCATCCGGAACTGCGCACGCTGGGACCGGTTTTCGCCAAGGCGCTGGCCAAGAATCCCTCCGACCGGTACCGGCGGTGCCGGGACTTCGCCGACGCGATGCAGGCCGCGCTGGGATCCGGGACCTCGGCGCGGCACCGAAGGGGCGGCGCGGGGCGGTCCCGGCGCGCAGCCGGCATCGTCGCCGGTCTGGGTGTTCTCGTGGTGGCCGGGGCGGGGGCGGCGGCTGTGGTGCTGCTCGGGCATCAACGCGGCGAAGGCACCACCCCGGCGGTGCCCACCACCTCGACACCACCGCCGCCACCGGCCGTCGCGGGCCGGATGGATCTGCCGGTCGTGGTGATCGGCGCGGACTGCGCGGTGCTGGGAGCGGCCGCCGTCGACGAGGCGGGTGGTCCGGCGTACTGCGCGCGGGCGAATTCCCTGACCGAGGAGACGGTCTGGTCGGTTCAGCCGGAGCGGCTGCGAACCGCAGAGCCCGCCGTGCCGGCCGAGCCCCCGGTGCCGACGGTGCCCGACCAGCCCGCCGCTGCCGTCGTGCCCGCACCCTGAACCCAAGGCCTGTGATTTCGGGTCCGGCCGGTTGGCCGCGCGGTTACGATCCAGAAGCCGCGGCCCTGCCGGCCGGGCCGTTCGTATCAAGGGTTGGGGTCTGCATGTCTTCCAGTACCGCTGCCGACATCGTCACCAAACTCGGTGGTCCGGCGAATATCGAGAGCCTGTCGCACTGCGCCACCCGGCTGCGCTTCCAGTTACGCGACGCCTCCGGTGTCAACCAGTCCGACGTGGAGTCGGTGGCCGGGGTGATGGGCGCTGTGCCCCAAGCCGGGGACCGCTATCAGGTCGTCATCGGCGGCGGCGTGCAGACGGTCTACAACCAGATCAAGGCCCTGCCGGGAATGGACGGTGGCGGCGGGGATGATGCGGCCGCGATCAAGGCCGCAGCCCGCGCCAAGGGCCCACGCGGGAAGTTCGCCTGGATGGACTCGTTCTTCGAGTTCCTCTCCGACTCCTTCCGGCCCATCCTCGGCGCGCTGCTCGGAGCGTCGTTGTTCATCACCTTCATGGCACTGATGAGCACGCTGGGTGTCATCCCCAACTGGGCCGACCCGCGGGAGGCCAGCCAGCTGTCGCCGACCTGGCAGTTCCTCAACCTTTGCTGGCAGAGCGTGTTCGTGTTCCTGCCGCTGATGGTGGCCTACAACGCCGCCAAGAAACTCGGCGCCGACCCGTGGGTCGGGTTCGCCATCATGGCTGTGGTCATGCTGCCGGGCTTCGCCGCGCTCAAGGACTTCACCGACGCCAAAACCGTGTTCGGCTCTCAAGTCGACGTCGTGCAGGTGTTCGGGCTGCCTCTGACGATCTTCAACTACAGCTCGCAGGTCTTCCCACCGCTGCTGATGGCCGCCGTGCTAGGCCCGCTGTACAAGTACCTCAAGCGGATCATCCCGGAGAACGTGCAGCTGATCTTTGTGCCGTTCTTCTCGATGCTGATCATGATCCCGCTGACCGCGTTCCTGATCGGACCGATGGGCGTCTACACCGGCGCGGCCCTCGGCGGATTCCTGAAGTCGATCAACGATTTCTCGCCGTTCATCTTCGCGATCCTCATACCGCTTGCCTACCCGTTCATGGTGCCGTTGGGTCTGCACTGGCCGATCAACGCGATCATGCTGGTGAACATCCAGACCCTCGGCTACGACTTCATCCAGGGCCCGATGGGCGCGTGGAACTTCGCCTGCTTCGGCGCCACCGCAGGCGTGCTGTTCCTGGCCTGGCGGGAGCGCGACAGGCAGATGCGTCAGACCGCGATGGGCGGCTTGGCGGCTGGTCTTCTCGGCGGTATCTCGGAGCCGTCGCTGTACGGAATCCATCTGCGGTTCAAACGGATATACCCCCGGATGCTGGTCGGCTGCCTGGTCGGCGGCCTGATCATCGGCATCGGCGGCGGTGTGACGACGAACGCCTTCGTCTTCACCTCGCTGCTGACCATTCCGGCGTTCAGCAACATGGGCCTGTATGGTCTGGCGATCCTCGCGGCGTTCCTCACCTCGATGATCCTGGTGATCATCTCCGGTTACCGGACACCCGAACAGGCCGCCGCGGCGGTGGCCGCCGGTGTGCCGGTCGCCGACCTGGAGGGCCCGATGTCGGAGGCCAGCCCCGACACTCTGGTCGCCGCGGCGCAGACCAAGGCGGCCGGTGAGGCCGGCGTGGTCAGCGAGGTCTCCTCGCCGCTGGACGGCACCGCCGTGCCGCTGTCGGAGGTCGACGATCCGGTGTTCGGCAAGGGCATCATGGGTCCGGGTGTGGCCGTGATCCCTTCCGGCGACACCGCTTACGCCCCGGGTGCCGGTGTCGTGGTCGCCGTCCAACCCACCGGCCACGCGTTCGGTCTCCTGCTCGACAACGGGGTCGAGGTGCTGATCCACATCGGCATCGACACCGTCAAACTCAAGGGTGAGGGTTTCGACATCAAGGTCACCAAAGGCCAGCGGGTGTCCGAGGGCGCGCCGCTGGTGACCTTCGACCGGAAGGTCATCGAAGCTGCCGGATACCCCCTGATCACACCGATCGTGGTGCTCAACGCCAAGAAGTTCGGCGGTGTCGAGCAGGTCGCGAACGGCGATATCGCCGCGGGCGCAACACTATTGGCGGTGCAACCGGCCCCGGCCCCGGCCGAGGCCGGGCTCTGACACACCGCAACGGTCCCACAGCTAGCCGGGGTCGTCGGCGGGTCGCAGGATGTCTTCGGGGTGGTGGTAGAGATTGATCCGGGGTTGGCCGCGGTCGAGGCCCGGTGGTGGGATCCATTCGGTGCGGTTGTCGGCAGGCCGTTGTCGGGTGGTCCAGCCGGTGGGGGTGTCACCGACCAGACGGTTGTCGCAGCCGCAGGCCAGGGTTAACTGGTTGACGTCGGTGCGTCCGCCGTGTTGCCAGTCCCGGTGGGCGTGGTGGACCTGGGTGCGGTTGGGTGGGGCGTCGCAGCCCGGTTTGGTGCACCCTCTGTGCAGGGCGGCGAGGGCGAGACGCTGGCCGGGGCTGGCGGTGCGCCGGCGGCGCCCGTGGTACAGCCGGATCTTGGCGGGGTTGTCGAACAGCGCCAGATACGGGTTGGTGCGCCCGGTGGCGGCCATCCGGATCAGTGTGCGGATCGGCAACCGGGTGCCCCCGCCGGTGTGGGCCACCCCCGCTGCCGCACTGAGTTCAGCGAGGCTGGTGGTGGCCACGATCGTCACCGGCAGCCCGTTGTGATGACCTAGCCCACCGGAGGCCAGCACCTGCCCACAGATCTCCCCGAGGGCGTCGTGGTTGCGCTGGGCGGGGCTGCGGGTATCGCCCTGGGCATCGCGATGGGTATCGCGATCACTCCGGTCCACCGGGTCGTCGGGGAGGCTGTGTCCGGGGGCGGCGAGTTTGGCCAGTAGCGCGTCCAGGGCGGTCCGCACCGCAGGGGTGAGCCACCCGGTCAGCCGGCTCATCCCGTCCAATCCCTGCGGACTCAGGCTGAGTCCGCGTTTGCGGGCGTGTTCACCCTCGTCGTCGGGGGTGCCGTCGGGGTCGAGGTAGCCCAGCAACTGGCGGGCCACCTGACGCAATCCCTCCGGAGTGAGCCCGCCGGCCAACCCGGCCAACTGGCTCTCGGCGGCCTCCCTGGTGCCCGCGTCGATACCGGTGGGCAGGGCGGCCAGGAAATCGCGGACCACCCCGACGTGTTCGGCGCCGATCTCCCCGCGGGCCTGCGCGGCCGCGGTGGCCGCCAGCAGCGGCTCCACCGGCTGGCCCGTCACCGTACGCCGCGGCCCCAGGTCGGCGGCCTCGGCCAGCCGCCGCCCCGCATCGGCGCCACTGATCCCCAATCGCTGGCAGAGCGCCGCCCGCCAGGACTTCGCACCGATCTCCTTGGCCGTGCCCTGGGACTGCGCCTGGACCAGCAGGGCGTGCTCGAGGGCGGGCAGCCGGCGGCGGTGGCGTTCCAGCCGATCCAGCACCGCCAGCGCCTCCAGGCTGTTCAGGGCCCCTACCGGCGCGGCGGCGAGCTTGCCCCAGGCGGCGTCGAGATCGTCGAGTGCGGCCAGCATCTCCATGATTCGAACACTAGTGCGAGGCCCTGACAGAAATCGGGCCCGTCCCGCCTAAGCTTTGATCCGGATCGGACCCGGGCTCCACAACCCGCTGCGCGTCGCGGTTCCCAGCTCCAACTCCGCCGGTGTGGCGTCTACGACGGTGTCGAACTTGCGTAGCGAGCCCCAGTCGCGGCCCCAGTCCTCGGAGAGGTAGGTCGCCATCACGTGAGCCCGCAGCAGCAGGTCGCTGATCCCGAGCAGACCGCCGTTGCGGCCGTCCTGCCAGGTGTCGGTGTCCTGTTTCTTCGCCGTGTAGTCGGGGGTGATCCGGAACTTCGGAACCTCGGTGACGCCGTTGGTGTGCAGCATCGGCTGTTGGCAGGGGAAGGCCATCCCGACCGCCCAGTCCATGAGAACCGGCTGGGTTGAGCCGACGAACTGCTGCACCGTCCGCAGTTCGGGGACCCGAGGCGGGGTCACCGCAACCCAGTCGCCGAGTGACAGCGACTTGTCCTCCGCAACGATCCGGACCGCGGTGGCGTCCGGTGGGATCTGAGCGCGCGGGTAGCGCAGGTTGCGCCATGACGGTGCCGGGCCCAGGTCGTAGGGCTGGACCCGGCCCAGGGCGACCGGCTGACCATCCGGGCCGGGCCGGCCGTACTCGAGTTCGACGGTCTGCCCCTCGGTGAAGTCATTGAGGACGCTGTTGCCCGCGATGGTTCCCGCCGCGGTCACCACCACCAGAGGGTGGCCGCCGTCATCGGCGGGCAGGGTGTACCAGGCCGATGTCAGCACACTGTCGCGCTGACCCGACTCCGAGTAGCTGCCGGCCAGCGGAACCCGGGCCGGGTCGAGCTGGTAGGGGAGCGGCACGGTCGAGCCGTTGACCCCGGGACGGGTCAACTCGAACGGACCCTGCCAGTCCGAGTCGACGCCCGGCATCGGGATGTTGACCCGGATCGCCTCGGCGACGATCTTCTCGGGCACCCCGTCGGGGGTGAAGCCGACCGGGTCGGAGCCCCCCAGCGGGCCCAGCGGCCCGTAGTCGCCCGCCAGCGGCGTCAGGAAGCCGTTGTTCGGATCCGGTTCGACGAGAACGTCGTCGGCGAGTCCGCATCCTCCCGCCAGGGAGCGAATGTTCGCCCAGGCGTTGGAGTAGGTCGGGTACTGGCGCACCACCCCGGCGGCCATCGAGGCGATGAACACCACCACCATCAGGCCGGCCGCGAACGGAATCGGTGCGGCGGTCACTGCCCGGGTCAGGGCGCCGCTGCCCTGGTCGCGGGCACTGAAGTGCAGCCAGGCGGTGTAGACCGCCGACACCCCCGCCAATGCGAGGAAGAGCGTGCTGATGCTGACCCCGGCGATGCTCGGCATCGTGTTGTTGAACGGCACCCCAAAACTTGAGACGTACCACCACCCGTTGGTGGTGGCGAAGGTGAGTGCGAGCAGGAACAGCACCGCCGTGACCACCGTCATCCGGTTGCGGGACCAGCGCAGGACCGCCGGTGACACCAGGACCGTGGCCAGCGCGGCCACCGCCGCCCCCACCGCTGCGAACAACCCGAAGTGGTGCACCCACTTGGTGGGCGTGAACATCAGGAAGAACATGGTCGCGAAGATGACGCCCATCAGCCGCCAGGCCGGCCCGCGGGCCACGCCGGGAACCTGCTTGCGGCGCAACATGATGAACATCGAGATGAACAGCGAGAGGGCGGTGATCAGGAACCCGAAGCGACGCGACAGCGACCCGTCCACGGTCGGCAGGATCAGGTAGTAGTAGCGGAGGTTCTCGGTGTACCACTCCTGGCTGGGACCGATATCGGTGCGTATCCGGGTCGCCTCCAGCACGGTGGCCAGGGTCTGGTCGGCGAAGACGACCGTCAGGATCACCGTGCCCGCCGCGAGTAGAGGCGCGATCAGCGGCCAAGTGCCCACAACTGCCTTGCGCCGATTCACAATCCGCAGGATCGGCCGGCCGCCGGCCACCAGGGCGGCGACGGCGATCAGCCCGGTCGGCTGGATTCCGAGTGTGAAGGCGGCGGTGATGATCGCGAATGCGGCCGGGGTCAACCGGCCGGTGGTGATCGCGCGCTCGATCAGCACGTAGGTGATGAGCGCGCCGGTGGCGATCTGGCCCTCCGGGCGCAACCCGTTGTTGAACGGCATCCAGGCCGCGAGCAGGACCAGTCCGGCCGCCCACAGCGCGGCCCTGCTGCCCGACACCGCCGGCCCGAGCCGGGGGAGCACCTCTCGGGACAGCAGCAGCCAACAGGTCAACGCGCACAACAGGTCTGGAAGCCGAATCCAGATACTGGCGTCGCTGACATGGGTCATCAGCGCCAGCACGTTGTAGTACCAGCCGAACGGGTCCTCCGGACTGCCGAACCAGCGGAAGTAGTTCGACATGTACCCGGCACGCTCGGCGACCCGGGCCATCCCCATGATGTAGCCGTCGTCGGAGGAGTTCGCGCCCAGGACGTGCCAGACCAGGAAGCTGCCGACGACGGTCACGTCCACGGCGGTGAAGGTGCGCCACCGCTGGGGGATCAGCCGGTGCATGCGGCGGCCGTCCATCCGGTCCAGCCGCCACAGCGCCGAGAGTGCCACCGCGGTCGCGGCGATCGCCAGCAGCATCGCGGCCAGTTTCAGGGGCGTCGGCGTGGTGGAGAACCTGGTGTCGATGACGGCGGAGACCTGCAGACCCGGCGGCGCCGGCCCGGTCAGATCGGTGAACACACCGACAACCGCCGGTCGCAGGTTGGGATCCTTGAACCCGCTGCGCAGATAGTCATACCCGGATTGAGCCGAATCCCCGTCCTCGTCGGTGGCGCCGGCGCTCTCGGTGTCGGGCGGCAGTCCGATGAAGCCGGCGAATGTGCCGTCGCTGGTCGAGGTGATCTCGATGCGCTCGCATGCGGGCGAAGCGACCTGGGCGCGGGGGACGCTGGCGACCACCACATTGCGGTCGGTGATGTCGACCCGTTTGGAGTTCACGGTCAGGAACAGCGAGTTCAGGGCGGCGTCCTTGCCCTTCTGCGGCGCCAGCCCCAGCACCATGCCGCCACCGGGGGGCATGGTGCGGATGACCTCGCAGGGCACCGTGGCCGACATCGACACCGGGGTCAGCGAGATCAGCGGCGCGGTGACATTGCTCAACTGACCGTTCTGCGGCCAGTTGAGCGTCGCGGTGGTCTGCACGACCGGCAGCAGCGGGGTCAGCACCGACAGCAGGAAACCGAGCAGTCCGGCGACGGTGGCCACCCACCGGGTGACGGTCACCTCAGAACCGGCGTCCCGGTTGCCGGCGGCTCGGGTCGGCAACGTTGTCGTCATGGAAGCGCCCTGATCGGTCCGTTGCGGCTCCACCCGAACGTCCGCTTGGAGCCCTGTTCGACGATGGCCTCGGGTGCCTGCTCGGCCGGTACGACACGGATGAAGCGCTCAATCGCTCCCCAGTCGCGGTACCAGTCGTCACGCAGATAGGTCGGCACCGTTGCCGTGCTCAGCAGGGCCTGGATGAACAGGAACGGGCCGCCCGCCCGCGCCGACTGCCACATGTTCGAGGACACCACGGCCTGCTTGAGGTTGGGCTGGATCCGGTACCGGGGCAGTTCGGCGATGCCGAGGTGCTGGCCCGACGGCCGCTGGCAGGGGAACTGGGCGGCGGTGGCGATGTCCATCAGAATCGGGGTCTCGGTGCCCAGGTACTGCTGCGCGGTCTGGAGCACGGGCACCCGTGGCGGGGTGAACCCGAACCACTGTTCGGTGCTCAGATTGGGATCGTCGGCCACGATGCGGACCGCGTTGGTCTCCGGCGGTGCCCACGCCAGCGGGAAACGCAGGTTACGCCATGCCAATTGCTCGATGGTGTCGATCGGCTGCACCTTGTCCAGTTCCTGGAAGGTGCCGTCCGGGCGTCGGACGCCCCACTGCAACTTCAGGGACTGCCCGTAATGGAATTCGCCCTCTTCGTCGTAGTACCAGATCGCTCCCGCGGCTGCGACGGTCACCAGGGGCCGGTCGGCGGGACGCTGCCCGGCGGCGAAGGGCAACTCGTACCAGGCCGAGGTGGCCTTGGCCGCGACGGAGTTCTCGTCGTAGGAGCCCATGACCGGGGTGGTTTCGGGGTCCAGGCCGAAGGGCAGGAAGACCCGTGAGCCGTTGACCCCGACAGGCCCGTACCCGCCCCCGGTGCCCCCGGTGAAACCGATGCCGACGTTGGGTTTGTTCGGTGAGCCGTCGGAGTTGACGGTGCCCGGGTTGGCGACGAACGGCGAGACCGGTTCGAGGTTGTCGCTGACGCCATTGGGGGTGAACCCGATCGGGTTCCGCCCGCCCAGCGGACCGTACCGGCCCCAGCGCTGTCCGGGTGCGGGTTGGAGCACCCCGGCGTTGGGGTCCGCCTCGACGAGGACGTCGTCGGCCATCGCGCAACTGCTCGGTGAAAGACCCGACCGCAGCGCGGCCAGGTTGGCCTTGCCGTTGGTGTAGGCGGGGTAGCGCTGCGCGAACCCCTTGGCCATCGAGCCCACCGCCAGCAACACCATGATGGTGGCGAACACCAGCAGCGGGGTGGCGGCCAGTGCCCGGTTGCGGCGGGTGTCTTTGACCTCGGTGTGTCCGGCGTAGTCGATGCGGAAGTGCAGCCAGCCGGCCAGCAGGCCGGTCAGCACGGCCATCGCCAAAAAGATCGTGGTGACCGGCCGGTGCAGCAGCACCGGTTGGCGGTCGTACCAGGGCACGCCGTAGTTGCTGACGTAGAACCAGCCGTTGATCCCCGAGGTCGCCCACGCCAGGACGAACAACAGCGCCGTCACGTAGAGCGCAAGGTTGCGGCGGTTGTGCAGGCCGACCCGGGCGAAGGTGAACGCGGTGACCGCCCCCAGCGCCGCGGCCAGGCCGGCGAACGCGCCGAACTGGACGGCCCACTTGGTGGGGGTGAAGGTCAGCAGCAGCAGGCCCAGCGCGGTGCTGCCGATCAGTCGCCACACCGGCCCGCGGGCCACCCCGGGAAGATGACCGCGGCGCAGGACGACCACGATCATCCCGAACAGGCACAGCAGCATGACCAGCACCGCGAAGCGCCGGGTGACCGATGCCTCGACGTTCTCCTCCACGGTCAGGAAGTAGTAACGCAGGAAATCCTGATACCACGAGATCGTCGGGCCGACAACGTATTTGATCCGCGCCGACTCGGCCACCGCGGCCAGTGTCTGGTCCCGGAACACCACCACGAAAACCGTCGAGAGGGCCGCGGTCAGCACGGCCAGCGGTGCCAGCAGTCCGTCCCGGGCGCGACGCTCCCGGATGATCCCGGCCACCGCTTTGGCGCCCACCAGCAGCGGGGCGGCCGCGACCAGCCCCTGCGGCGCCAGGGTCACGCTGAAGACTGCGACGATGATCGCCGCGGCGGTGGGAACCAGCCGCCGGGTGGCGATCGTGCGTTCCACCAGCATCCACACCGCGAGCACGCCGAAGGCGATCAGCGGCTCGGGACGCAAGCCGTTGTTGAACGGCAGCCATGCCGCCAGGAAGACCGCGCCGGCCGTTGCCACGGCCACCCCACTGCCGGACAGGCCGCCGGCACCCGCGCCCAGCCGCGGCAGTATCCGCCGGCTCAGGATCAGCCAGCTTCCTATCGCCGCCGCGGTGGCCGGCAATCGCATCCACACGCCGTCGGTGCTCACCGCGGCCAGTTGGGCCAGCACCGACTGGTACCAGTCGAAGGGTGCCTCGGTGGCGCCGAAATAGCGGTAGTAGTTGGCGGTGTACCCGGCCTCGCCCGAGATCCGGGCGATGGTCAGGTTGTAGCCGTCGTCGGAGGAGATCGCGCCGATCAGGTGCCACACCAGCAGGGTGCCGATCACAGCCGCGTCCACGGGCCAGTGCCGCAGCAGCGGCCGGCGCCGGGTCGGGACCCGGCGATGGCAGCAGCGCCGGTCCAGCACCCATAGCGCGGCGATCGACCCGGCGACGGCGAGCAGCCCGGCGACCATCACGGCGAGCTTGACCGCGGTCGGGCTGGTGATGAATCTGGTGTCGACGTCCACCCGGGCCGACAGGCCCGGCTGCGCGATTCCCTCAAGCTCCGTGAAAATCCCGCTGACCTGTGGCTTCTTATCTGGTGGAAGGACTCCGGCGGCACCTGGGATGCCGATGAAGTCCGCACCGGCAGCACCCGGGTCGGCCCAGACCCGCAGTGTGCTGCACACGCCGGAGTCGACCTGCTCGCGGGGCGCCACCGCGACCACCGTGTCGCGGAAGGCGACGCTCACCGAGTCCTCGGTGGCCCGCACGAACAGCCCGTTACGGGCCGCGTCGATACCGTCGGCGGGGTTGGTGGCGAACACCAGACCGCCCGCCTCGGGCAGGGTGGCCACCGCCGTGCACGGGATGGACGCCTCGAGGGCTTCGGGAGCGCCGGACACCAGCGGTGCGGTGATATCGCCGAGGACTCCGCCCTGCGGCCACAGGATGGTGGCCGTGGTCTGATTTACCGGCAATAACGGCGTCAGCGCGCACAGCAGCGCGCCGGTGAGCCCGGCGAGAACCGCCACGAGCCGCGCCATCCGGGCGGACACGGCTGGGTTGGCGGGCACGAGCGTCGATGTTAGGCGACGGGCACCGGCGTGCCCGCCAGCCCGCGGGCTATGTCGGGCGCAGCGGCGCCGGACTCCACCAGCCGCTGCGGGTCGCGGTGCCCAGGTCGAGTCGGGCCGGTACGGCATCGGGATAGAACAGAGTCAGCCGCTGCAGCGAGCCCCAGTCCCGGAACCAGTCGTCCTTGAGATAGCTGGGCACCGTGGTCGCCCGGAAGAGCAGTTCGCTGATGCCCAGCGGCCCTCCTCCGATGTTGTCCATCACCGGGGAGTTGGACTCCGCGCCGAACCGGTCGGGCAGAATCCGCCAGCGGGGCACCTCGGTGACACCGTAAGCGTGGCCGAACGGCCGCTGGCAGGGGAAGGCCAGGCCGACCAGCCAGTCCAACAGCACCGGGTCGGTCGAGCCGACCACCTGTTGCAGGGTGCTCAGCACCGGGATCCGCGGCGGGGTGAGGGCGATCCAGTGCTGCGGCGCCAGGTCGTCGTCGGTGGCGACCAGCCTGACCTGGGTGGCTTCCGCCGGGATCGACGACAGCGGGAGACGGAGGTTGCGCCAGGCGGGGGCCGGGCCGATGTCGGCGAGCGACAGCTTCCCGCCCGGCTTCCCCGCCTCTGCCCCGGCGTCGGTCGCCCACTGGACAACGATCTCGTCGGTATCGAAACGACCGGCGGCGGAGACCACCAGCAGCGGCGCCCCGGCGTCGCGCCGGCCGGGTTCGGGCAGGCGGTACCAGCCCGACCGCAGCGTCGCCGGCTGCTGGACGCCCGACCGCCAGCTGCCCATCACCGGGGTGGTCTCCGGGTCCAGCCCATAGGGCAGCCGGGCCCGCGACCCGTTGATCCCGGCCTCCCGGGCCGCCGCCTCCCCGGTGCCGGTCGCGGCGACAGCGCCGTCGCTGCCGTCGGCCTCATCCAGGAAGTTCCCACCGCCGGGCGGCTCGAGCACCGGGTCGGCCGAGACGTCGGCGGGGATGCCGTTCGGGGAGAAACCCCCGGCGGTGACTGGACCGAGTCCGGCCCCGACCGGTCCCCGGACCGGCTCGAGCATCCCGAGGTTGGCGTTCCGCTCGACCAGGACGTCGTCGGCCAGCCCGCAGGTCTTTCCGGTCAGCGCCTCCAGATTGGAGCGGCCCACCGACCAGGCCGGGTACTGGTTGACCATCCCCAGCGTCAGCGAGCCTACCTCGAAGACCACCATCGACCAGGCCGCCAGCGCCAGCGGCGATCTGGTCAATCGCGACCACCGGCGCCGGCCCGGCTCCCCGGAGTCCCGGCCGGAGAAGTGGAACCAGGCCGCCACGAGCAGGGTGGCCACCGACAGGCCCAGCAGGACGGTCGTGAAACCCAGCCGCCACTCCGGGAAGGCATTGGACCACGGCACGCCGAAGTTCGAGACGTACCACCACCCGTTGACGCTGGCGAAGGCCAGCGCGGTCACGAACAGCACGGTGGCGGCGAACACCGTCCGGTTGCGCCGCGAGCGCATCACCGCCGGGGCCACCGCGACGGCGGCCAGCGCCCCCAGCGAGCCGGCGAGGCCGGCGAACACCCCGAAGTGGTGGGTCCACTTGGTGGGGGTGAACATGATCGCCAGGAACGAGATGATCGTGATCCCGATGATGCGCCGGCTCGGCCCCGCCGCGGTGCCGGGGATGTGACCCCGGCGCAGCATCACGGCCACCGCGACCGCCAGCGCCACCAGCAGGGCCAGGACCGCGAACCGCCGCGCGATCGAGCCGTCCGGGGTGGCCATCAGCAGCCGTTCGTAGCGGGTGTGCTCGTCGAACCAGCTCAGGCTGGGTCCGACCGCGCGCTTGAGGGCGCTGGCCTGGGCGACCGCGGCGAAGGTCTGGTCGCGGAACATCAAGATGATCGTCACGGTGGCCGCCGCCAGGATCGGTGACAGCAGTGGCAGCAGACCGAACTGCCGGCTGCGCCGGTTCAGAATGGTCAGCAGTGGCCCGATCGCCACCAGCAGCGCACCGATCGAGGCGATTCCGGTGGGGCCGGAGAACAGTGTCAGCGCCCCGAAGATGCAGGCCACCGCCACCGGCAGCAGCCGGCTGGTGGCCACCCCCCGCTCCACCGAGCACCAGGTGGCCAGGATGCCCAGCGCGATGATCGGCTCTGGCCGCAGCCCGTTGTTCAGCGGCAGCCAGAACGCCAGGAACATGCCGGCCGCCGTCCAGGCTGCCGCCCGGCTGTTCTTCACCGCGTAACCCAGCCGCGGGATCACCTCGCGGCTGATCAGCCACCAGCAGGCCAGCCCCATCAGCAGGGTGGGCAGCCGCATCCAGATGCTGGCGGTGGACACCTGTGACCACAGCGCCAGCAGGTCGTAGTACCAGCCGAACGGCGCCTCCGGGGTGCCGAACCACCGGTAGTAGTTCGCCATGTAGCCGGCGTTCTCCGACACCCGGGCCATGGTGAGGATGTAGCCGTCGTCGGAGGTGTTCGCGCCGACGAAATGCCACCAGACCAGGACGGCGACGACGAGGCCGTCGAGCCCGGTCACCGACCACCATCTGGCCGGCAGGATGCGGCGGTGCCGGACCCCGTCGGCGGTGTCCAGGACGTGCAGCGCGATCAGGGCGATGACGGTAAGCAGCAGTCCGGCCACCATCACCGTGGTCTTCCAGGCGGTGGGCGCACTGCTGTAGCGGGAGTCGATGGTGGCCGAGAAACTCAGCCCGGGCGGCGCCGGACCGGACAGGTCGGTGAAGACGCCGACGATCTGCGGACGGAAGTCGTAGCCGCTGCGTTCCCCGCGCAGGGGCGAGCCGGGGTCGTCGCTGTCCGATCCCCGGGTCAGGCCGACGAATTCCCCGGTCACCTCGTCGGCCCGCGCGGTGAACCTCAGCTCCTGGCAGGCCGGACCGAGGACGTCGGCCAGCGGCGCCACCACCACCGGCGTATTGCGCACGACGACAGCCAGATCCTTGCCGACCCGCTGGATCAGCAGGCCGCGGTCGACGGCCTTGGGCGCCTGCTTGGGCACCGTGGAAAGCAGCACCGTGGGGGCGGGTTCCTCCGGTTCCGATCCGACCGCCAGGCCGGCTGCGGCACTGCACGGCACGGTGATCGCCAGATCCGTTGCCACGTAGCCGATCAGCGGCGCGGTGACGCTGCCGTAGGCCCCGTCCTGCGGCCAGTTCAACTCGGCGGTCGTCTGGGTCACCGGCAGAAACGGGGTGAGGATCGCGCAGGCCGCTCCCAGCAGGCCCGCGATCACGGCAACCAGGCGCGCGGTCCGGTGGTTCGCCCGCGTGGTCACGGGCCTAGATGGTAATTGCCGCATCGAGATGCACCATGCCCGGCGCGGGCCGGTCAGACCTGGGGGTTTCGGATCGCGAGGACGAACGGCCCGATGGTGCGCACGCTGAAGTGCGGCGGTGCGAACAGGCCGGCGTCGAGTTCGACGGTGTAGCGGCGCACGTTGGGCTGGTTGGGGTAGACGTCCTCGGCAAGTCGCAGCGTGTAGGTGCCGTCCGCCCCGGCCGCCCCGCCGCGGCGCATCAGGAACACCGTCGGCGCCTGCCAGGGCATCGCGTCCAACGCGGCGGCGAACTCATCGGGGTCGGTCATCTTCCCCCAGGACTCGATCGCCGCCGCGCGTTCGTCGAACTGGGCCAGCGGGTTGGCGTAGTGCGAGGTGAGACCCTGGAAGCCGAAGTAAGGGTAGAAGGACAGGAAGCTGTAGTCGGCGGTCATCACCACGGTCTGGTCGCGAGGTTTGCCGGTCGCTTCCAGGATCGCCGCATCCACCCTGGAGTAGAACTTCTCCGACCCCGGGGGGCGGCGGTCACCCCGCAGACCGTCGCCGTCGGTGTCGGTGTAGGCCACCGCGATGTCGGGCCGGAGCATGTGCGGGATGTCCTGGCTGAAGCCGATGGCGCCGACGAGACCGACGGCCACCGCGGCCGGTATGGCGCGCCGGCCCCACCGGTCGGCGGCCGCCCGGGCCAGGTCGATGAACCCGAACACCCCCGCGGTGGACAGCAGCACCGTCAGCGTGGGCTGCAGCCGGAACGAGAGCAGGGTGGTCCCGGCCAGGGTGGTCAGCATCGACAGCACGGACCAGGCGTAGAGCGAGAGCACCCCGATTCCCAGAGCGGCCGCGCGGACCGAGGACCGGGCTCGCCACACCAGCCAGACGGTGCCCAGCATGCACAGCCCGCCCAGCATGGTCGGCGCCAACATAGGGAAGTTCAGTACCGCGCCGTCACCGGGCAGGTAATGCTGCGCGCTGCCGGTTCCGCTGAGCGGGCCGCGCGCCGCCCGCAACAGCCACGGCAGCCAGGTGATCGCCGCGATCGCCGCGGCCACCGCCGCGATCACCGCCAGCCGCAGCAGCGGGCCCACTCCCCGCCGGACGGCCGCCGCCACCACCGCCATCACGGTGACGGTGAACGCGGTGTACGCCAGCAGCAGCGTGTAGAAGGTGGCCGTGATGCCCAGGAAGATCCCGACACCCAGCACCGCTGCCCGGCCCCCGCCCCGGGCGGCCCCGCGTAATCCCGACCAGGCCAGGACCAGCACCGGTGGGATCAGAACGGTAACGATGGCGCTGTAGGGCTCCGGCGAACTGAAGGCGATCGTCACCGCCGCGCCGGCTGTGGTCACCGCCAGCGCGTATTCGAAGCGCACCAGCTGCGACCACAGCACCAGGGCCAGTGCCGCGGCGACGGCGATGGAGGTGATCGACCACGGCTTGTACATCTCCCAGCCGGGTGTTCCGGTCAGTGCGGCGGCTCGCCCGCCGATCCAGAACCAGCCCGGCGGGTAGAACGGCGGCAGCCCGGCGTAGGTCATGTCGCGCAGTGCGGGACTGTCGGTGAGCCGGGTCAGGTACTCGGTGCGGAACTGCTGGTCCACCGAGATCCCGAAAAGGTAGAGCTTGGTCGCCCCCAGCGGCATCGCCAGAGTGACCACGGCGAAGGCCGACAGGAATACCGTCGCCACCGCTCGGGCCGCCCACGCCCGGCCCCGCCGCCACAGCATCGCCGCGCCGAGAATCCCGATGATGCTGCCGACCTGGCCGACGGTGGTCAGCGCGTGCAACTGGTTGGACGACGGGAAGGCCGGCCATTCGACCCGGGAGATCGCCGACAGCGCGACAACCGAAACCATCACGGCCACAGCGGCGGCCGCAGCCGCCTGTCCGGCGGTGGCCAGCGCGGCTCGCATGTCAGATGGGCAGCTTGCGGAAGACCGGCCGCGGGATGTGCCGCAGCACCGTCATCACGTAGCGGAACGCCCCGGGTGCCCAGACCAGGTCCTTGCCCTTGGCCGACGCGGTGACGGCGAGGTCGGCGACGTACTCCTTGTCGACGGTCAGCGGGGCCTCCTTGACGTGTGCACTCATCCGGGTGCGCACCTGCCCGGGCCGGATCACCAGCACCGAAACCCCGAACTCCTGCAACGCCTCTCCCAGCCCGAGGTAGAACCCGTCCAGGCCGGCCTTGGTGGACCCGTAGACGAAGTTGGACCGGCGGACACGCTCCCCGGCCACCGAACTCATCGCGATGATCCGCCCGAACCCCTGCGCCCGCATCTTCTCTCCGAGCAGCACGCCCACCGAAACTGCTGCGGTGTAGTTGATCTCGGCGATCTGGACGGCCTTGCGCTGATCCTGCCAGAGCTCCTCGGCGTCACCGAGCAGGCCGAAGGCGACGATCGCCACATCGACGTCGCCGTCGGCGAAGCATTCCTCGATGACCGCGGGGTGGCTGGCGGTGTCGAGGGCGTCGAAGTCGACAAGGGTCACCGACTTGGCTCCGGCGGCGCGCATCTGGGCGACGGCCTCCTCGCGGCCGGGGTCGCCGGGCAGGGCCGCCAGGATGATTCGGGCCGGGGCGTCGCGGAGGTAGCGCGCGCAGATCGCCAGGCCGATCTCCGAGGTGCCGCCAAGCAGCAGAATGGTCTGCGGGTTGCCGACCGCGTCTATCACCATGAATGCACCATTCAGCACAACTCCAGACGTCGGGCCATGTCCGAGACGAAGATCCCCTGCGGATCGACCTTGCGCCGCGTCGCGATCCACTCATCGATGCGCGGGTACATGGCATGGAAGGTCTCAGCGGTGGTCCGCGAGTCCTTGGCGGTGTAGAGCCGTCCGCCGAAGCGCAGCACCCGGCGGTCCAATTCGGTGACGAACTCGCTCAGGCCGGCCTTGATGGGAAAATCGACGCAGACGTTCCAACCGGGGATCGGGAAGCTCAGCGGCGCTTGGTTTCCCGGGCCGAACAGTTTGAAGACGTTGAGGAACGAGTAGTGCCCTGACGCCTGGATGTCGATGATGATCGCCTTGAACTCGTCGACGGCCTCGACCGGCACGACGAACTGGTACTGCAGGAAGCCGGACGGCCCGTAGGCGCGGTTCCATTCCCCGAACATGTCCAGCGGGTGATAGAACTGCGTCAGGTTCTGCACCTTGTTCCGGTAGGTGCCCGACTTGCGGTACCACAGTTCGCCGATCGGGCCGAAGGTGTACTTGTTGGCCAGCCCGTTGGGGAAGACGTCGGGGAAGGTCAGCAGTTGCGGCGCATCGAACTTCAGGGGGTTGCGCTGGAGTTTGGCGGGCAGCTGGTCCAGCCGGGCGAGGCTTCCGCGCGAGATCGCCGCCCGGCCGAGCTTGGGTGGGGGGCTGATCGCATCGAACCAGGCGCTGGAGTAGGTGTAGTTGGCTTCGCTGCCGTCGCTGTGGAAGGCGATGGTCTCGTCCAGTCCGGCGGTGACGTCGCCGTCGGCGATGAAGTAGGCGGTCTCCGTCGGGGTCATCTCGATAGTGGCGCGCAGGATGATCCCGGTCAGGCCGTTGCCGCCGACGGTGGCCCAGAACAGTTCCGCGCCGGGTCCCTCGGGGGTGACGGTCTGCACTGCACCGTCTGCGGTGAGCAGGTCGATCGAGCGGACGTGGTTGCCGAAGCTGCCGGCGCTGTGGTGGTTCTTGCCGTGGATGTCGCAGGCGATCGCCCCGCCAACGGTGACCTGGCGGGTGCCGGGAAGCACCGGCACCCACAGACCGCACGGCAGGGCGGCCTTCATCAGCGAGTCGAGGCTGACCCCGCCGTCGACGTCGACGATCCGCGTGGCGGCGTCGATCGAGTGGATCCGGTTGAGCGCGGTCATGTCGATGACCAAGCCGCCGCCGTTCTGGGCGTTGTCGCCGTAGGAACGTCCCAGACCGCGCGCGATCACCCCGCGGTGGCGGCCGTCGGCGGCCTCGTCGGCGGCCCGGCCGACAGCCTTGACGATGTCCTCGGGATCCGGGGTGGACAGCACCTCGGCCACGCTGGGAGCGGTGCGCCCCCAGCCGGTGAGCCGGCGCGCGGTCATCGTCTCGGACATCGCACTGAGGGTACCGCGCGGCACCCTCGCCGAACGTCACCGGCGATTACGCGCTCCGGCGGAAGATCACCGCGCGCTGGACGACGAAGTTGATCACCGTCGCGGTGCCCTGGGCGATCACGAACGCCGCCGGCAGCGCCCAGGGCCGCCCGGCGAAGAGGTGATAGCACAGGTGGTTCAGCCCCACCTGGACGGCGAAGGTCAGCCCGTACAGCGCCATCACCGCGGCGAAGCGGGCCCGGCTGGGCGCGGCCTGGAAGGTCCAGCGCCGGTTGATCAGGTAGGCGGTCAGGGTGCCGGCGACGAAACCGATCGCCTTGGCCAGGTCGAGTTGAACCCCGGCAGCGGCGTGCAGCAACGCGTAGAGGCCGAAGTCGACGACCGCCGAGAAACCGCCGGTGACGACGAACCGCAGCACCTGGGTCCGCAGGCTCAGCACGTGCGGGGCGTTCTCGACCATCGCGGGAAGCTTACGCATCCGGCCCGGCCGGGCAGCGGGGACGGCCAAGGGTCATTCGGCCCTTGCGCCCGAGGGTGTTCTCCGGACACCATCAACCCCCATGACAGGTGTGAACGGACCGATCTCGGTGCTCGGTGACGACGAGGCATGGAATCTGCTGTCCAGCGTGTCACTGGGAAGGCTGGTGACCGGCTTCGGCGGCCAACTGGAGATCTTCCCGGTGAACTTCGTGACCCAGCGCAAGACCGTGCTGTTCCGCACCGCCGAGGGCACCAAGCTGTTCACCACCCTGATGAGCGACCAGGTGCTCTTCGAGGCCGACGACCACAACGTCGCCGAGGGGTGGAGTGTGATCGTGCGCGGAACGGCGGCGGTGCTGAGCACCTCCGAGGAGATCCAGGAGGCCGAGCGCGCCCAGCTGATCCCGTGGGTGCCCACCGAGAAGCTGCGCTTCGTGCGGATCACCCCCAGCGAGATCACCGCCCGGCGGTTCCGGTTCGGGCCGGAGCCGCAGACCGGGGCCTACCCCAGCTGAGCCGCTGCCCCGGCCGGACGATCGAGGAGCACGTGCTTCTCGGCGCAGGCATCGGCGACGGCGGTGAGGATGTCGGCGGCCCGCACGATCTCCAGATCTGCCACCGTCACCGACCCGCGGTGCGCCCGGTTCTGGGCGGCCACGCGAGAGTCCCGCAGCCGCTCGGCGCGTTCCACCACATTGCGTGCGAACCGGCCGTTGTGCATGACGTCGATGCCGTGCCGGCCGTCAGGGGCACGGTGTTCGCGCAGCCGTTGGCAGGAGGCGGCGAGCGCGTCGCGGCCGTCCTCGTCGATGACGGTGGCTCGCGGTCGGCCGTAGCGAACCGCGATTTCGACCAGCTCGGCGGGACTGTAGGACTCGAATCGGAGCTTGCGGTTGAAGCGGCCGGCCAGGCCGGGGTTCACGGTGAGGAACTCGTCGACCTCCTTTTCGTAACCCGCGCCGATGAAGCAGAACTCGAACCGGTGCACCTCCAGCGCGACCATCAGTTGGTTCACGGCCTCCATGCCGATCATGTCGGGCCGGCCGTCGTGGTGGCGTTCGACCAGGCTGTAAAATTCGTCGCAGAACAGAATTCGACCCAGAGACCGGCTGATCAGCTCGTTGGTCTTCGGCCCGGAGGCGCCGATGTGCTCCCCGCAGAAGTCGGATCGACTCACCTCGATGATCTCCGGGTGCCGGACGATGCCGAGGCCCGCATAGATCATTCCGAGCGCTTGGGCGGTAGTGGTCTTTCCGGTGCCCGGCGGTCCGACCAGCAGCATGTGGTTGGTCTGATTGGCCACCGGCAGCCCATGCGCGAGGCGGAGGGCCCGGACCTCGATCTGGTCCTCGAGTTCGGCGACGGCCCGCTTGACCTCTGTCAGGCCCACCTGGTCCTCGAGCAGCGCACGGCCCTGGGCCAGCAACTGGGCTCTTCTCTCGATGTTCTCGTCTTCGGCCCGATCCTCCTCGGACCGTTCGGTGCTGGGATCCCACCTGTCGGATCTGCTGTTGATCCTTTCCTCGTCGGTCACGACAAGCTGTAGGCGCTGGTCGGTGAGGGCGGAGCGGGCGGGCTCGATCAACACCCCGTCGACGGTGGCCTTGGACAGCCAGAACTGCGCCCGCTCCTCGTCGCCGATCTGCCGGTGGGCCATTCCCCGGATATAAGCCAGATCCGCTGCAATGAGCGGAAATTCGATCGGACTAAGAACTACTTCCGGTTTTCCTGCGGACCCCAGCGAAGTTGGTGCTGAGGAGTCCTCGAGATGCCGGGCGAAACCGACACGGTCCGTCCAGTCAAGCGCCACGCGCGCCTGCCCGAGATGCGTGGCAGCGTGGGCCGCAAGGGTGTTGACTCCCGCGCTGAGCGCCGGCATGCGCACGGCACGAGTCGGCAGTGTACGCGCCGCCTCGGTGAGCAGGTCCGGCCAACGTTGGGCGGCGAACGACAGGTAACAGCGGACATACTGCCGCCACTGAGGGGTTTCCGCCGCCTCGGTCAGGGACGGATCAGAAAGCAGCCCTTCTGCTTTCGTGAATTCCTTACCCTCGATGTAGGCACTGGCCAGTGCGATTGCCGAATGCGCCGCCTCTGAAACCTGTATCGAGAGGTGTGGGCCGGCTTTGACCGGTGCCTTCAGCACCACCCCCAGGCGGTTGGACTCGCGATGCAGACGCGCCGCGCAGCCGTGCAACCCCTCAAGCGGCTCAAGCCCGTCTTCGCCGGCGGCCAGACGACCGAGCCACGCATCGGCCATCGACGGGTCGAGGTCGGTGGCCGCCCGAAAAAGCCCAAGCGCCGCAGGAGGGTCGTCGGGCAGCGCGGTCATGCCCTGATCGAATCGGCGCCGGGCGGCGTTCTGAGAGCCGGGGATCGTCATTTCTCAGTCTCGCTTCTGGCTGTTCGCCACCGTGGCCTCGGCGAGTACCTCAGGTGCATAACGCTTTTCCACTCGGAACAGGTCGACTTCGATCTCACTCTCGTAGTCAGGTGTCCTGACCCGGATCATCGCGGGTCCCGTCTGTTCGATTGACACCCGGAGGTCTAGATCCGAGGGCCCCACTGCCCCGACGACGATCACGGTGTCCGGGCGCGGTGCTGCGGTGACGGTCCCGTCCTGCACGCTGATGGTCGTCCCGGCGGCAGGCCGTGGGCGGCGCGTGACCTCCAGATTGGGCATTCGCAGGCTTTCCCAGCGAGCCGGGTCGGCGGAATGGACGGTAACGCGCTCGCCGGTCGCTGCGGCACGGATGAGCAGTCGTTTGGTGATCGCGTCGTCGGCGTCGATATGGATCCGACCGGGTTCGCGGGGATCGACCAATGGCAGCATGACGCGGCAGCCGTCGGCGGAGCGGCCCAGCAGCACCCCTGACGGGCCGATCGGAATGGCAATCCGAGCCGTCGGGCCTGCGCGGCGCTGGCCCCGGACCGGGTGCGCCGGTCCCACGAGGTTGTTCGCGGCGGCCCGGGCTTGCCGACCCGGAAGGGTTTGGAGACAGACCCGGGGCGGCGCGATCGCCGGCTGCGGGGTTCGGACGGTGATCGTGGCGGAGGCGGTTCGATCCGGGAACAGGGTGATGTTCTGGATGACACTGTCGGCGCGGAGGGTCCAGGCCTGCGCGAGGACCTCGGTGGTGATGTCAGTGGGCCGGTAGGCGTAGCTGGCCAGGCAGCCCTGTGCGTCGCGCAGGCTGCGCCAGGAACGGTGAGCCCTGTCCAGGGCGGCGGACCCAAGCCGGCGGTCGAGCGCAGAGATGTCGGCTGCGGTGGCCACCCGTGCCCGGACACCGCTGCTGCGCAGGCCGGCCGCGATTCGCTGGGCTGCGGCAACGACCGCGGCGCCAACCGAAGTTCGCCACTGGAGCGCTTCGGCGTTGTCGATCGAGCTGATTCGGAGCACCACCCACGTTTCCCGTCGACCCGCGTACGGGGGTGTGCCGATGAGGGTGTCGTAGACCTTCGGGAAGTCACCGATTCCGTGGTGTCGCGCCCCGGCGGTGATGACGCTCATGGACTCCAGACTGAGACCGAGGCTCTGCTTCATCTGACCGAACAGCCAGGTGATGTCGAGGGCGTTTCGGGTCTCCGGCGTCGATGATCCGCCGAAGAATGTTGGCTCGAAGGATTTCCCGAGTACCTGGATCGCCGCGACGGCTACGCCGTCCTGGTAACGCACACCCGCGGCTGACCGATCGTTGGCAGCCGATACCGGTTCGGCCAACTCGATCGGACGGTTCCGGGTGAGGTAGAGCGCAGCCCACGACCACAACGGCTGTTGCCACCATGGGGTGACGAGTGATGCGAAGCCCAGCGCCAGGCCGACGACTGCGCCGGTGATTCCCCCGGCCGCATAGCCGACCAGGAAGCACCCCAGAATCGCGCTGACGATCGAAAGGGTCAGACCTTGTCGCACAGTTTCCTCCCCGTGTTCATCCCCGTGGCCCTCCTCGCGCTGGACGCCAGCGCGGCGACCACGGCGCCGGCCGCGACCACTCCGGCGAAGATCAGCGCGGTATTGCGTGCCCGGTGATCCGGCGGAGGGGGCGGCGGTGATGGGACGATGACCCTGGTCGTGGAGCCGCCGGCCGCCGGACTGGTGCCCGCGACGTCGAAGGTCAGAGCGGCCACGGGGTCCACCAACCCGTATCCGATGCGGTTATCGACCCCCGCCGGCGGACTATGGGCCGTTCGAACGATCCGGTTAATCACCTGATCAGCCGATAGATCCGGGAATTTCGCGCGGACCAGCGCTGCCGTCCCGCTGACGTAGGCCGCAGAGAAGCTCGTTCCCCAGAAGGGGATTTCCTTCTCGCCCGCTCTGGGCGGGGGGTAGGCGTTGACCGCCTTCCCGGCGTTCGGTGACAGCCCGATGATCCCGGTTCCGGGTGCAGCTATCCGAACCCAGGGCCCGGACAGGCTCTTGTCCAGCGGCGCTCCGGTCGGGCCGACCGCGGCCACGGAAAGCACATGGTCGGAAAACCATGACGGGGTCGAGATCGTGGCGACGTGCCGCCAGTCCCGCTGGTCCACCGAGGTCAGTTGATCGCTGCCGGGGTTCTGCGCGCAACCCGCCTCGCCCTCGTTCCCGGCGGCGGCGACGATGACGGCGTCCTTGACCGTCGCCGCGTACCACACAGCCGCTCCCAGGGTGCGCTGGTCGAGACTCTCAGCGGCGGGGACGCAGGCGATGACACTGACATTGATCACTTTGGCGCCCAGATTCGCGGCATGGACGATAGCGCGCGCCAGGGTCGCGACGGTGCCCGCACGCTGGTGGCCTTCGGGCTCGCCGACGTGCGGTGCCTGCGGCCGAAAAGCTCTGGAGGACTGACGTATCGAGATGATCGTCGAATGCGGAGCCACGCCCACGACGCCATCGGATCGTTCGGCTGGTCGCGTCGGTGACTGCGAGTGCGACGGATTCCGCGCCCCGGCGGTCGCCTCGGCACCCGGTTGGGCGCCGGCCGGGGGCGGGAACGCCGGACGGAGCGGCCGCGCCGGCGGCATCGAGGTCCCGCGCGGCGCGGCGGCGATGATCGAGGCGATCACGGTGCCGTGGGCGTCACAGTCGGCCAGTCCGTCTCCGCCCATGACGTAGTCGCCGCCGCCGATCACCGGCAAGCGGGGAATCGGTTGAACACCGGTGTCGATGACGGCCACCGGGACTCCGTTACCGGTCGAGTGCTCCCAGGCCTTCGCGATGTTCAGCATCGTGAATCCCGGCGCCGGAAGTTCCGGATTCGGCTCGGCAGCCGAGATCGGCTGGGCGCAGATGCTGGTCTGCCGCATCGGCTGGCCGGGACCGGGCGGGCCGTCGGCGGGAACCAGGGCCGGATCGACCGCAGGCTGTGGGACAGCCTCTGCGGGGAAGATACCGGCGCTCATGGCGATGAGCGTCACGATCGCCGTGATGGCGCCGGCCCTGCCGGCGGGCTGGCGGGTCATCGCATGCGTACCCAGGTGAACAGACCGCTGATCCACGCCGCTAATGGCAGCGCCACGACGACCGCCGCGAGCTCAACCCACTCGACGAGCATGCGGACCAGCGGGGTGAACCGTTTTCCTGGGATGATCAGCGCGGCGGCCAGGCCGCCGACCGCAAAGCAACACATGATCGCGGTCGCCCAGTACAGCGCGGTTGTCAGGTGCTGCGGATCGTGCGTCACATAGCGGACCGCGCCGGCGCAAACCGCCGCCGCCGCCCCGCAGACCAGCGCGACCGCCTGCCGCCGGTCGGCGAAGGCGCGGCCCCGGCTGACGAATATCACAACCAAGAGCAGGCTGAGCAGAGCCGTCGCCAATCCTCGCGGACCACCTGGCATCAGGGTGGCCCAGACCGCTATCGGCAGAGTCACCGCGGCCGCGACGCAGATGCCGGTCAAAACACCGTTCGCGCGTCGTGCTGCTGTCACTACCGACACCCCGCGGGGGGTGGTGTCCTGGTCCGGTTCGGCATCGGAGTTGTCAGCGGGGTTGTCAGCGACCGGCACGACCGCGTCGGCGGGCATCCCGCCGCGGCGTTCGAAAAGGTCACGGCCAGTGACCGAACCGAAGTGCGGGGGGCGGATCCGCGCCGACCACAAGGCGATGGTGGGCGCCACCGTGATGAGCACCAGCAGAGTGACCAGCGTGCTGATACCGATCAACTGCATGGGTACCGGTTGCCACATCCGGATCAGCGCGGCCATTCCACCGAGGACGCACAGCGTGACGGTCGTCGCGGCGAATGCGGTGCCACGGTTGGTGACGGTCAACACGAGAAGGCTGGAGACCGCCAGGGCCAGCGCAACGACGAACAGATGTGCAGCACCGACCGGGCCGGGGGGTGCCGATCCCAATCCGACGGCAATAGGTCCGGCGGCAAGCCAGGAGAAGCCGGCGAAGAGCTCACGCTGATCGGGCCACCAGCGCCGCGTGATGTACGCCGCGCTCGCGATCATCACACCGAGCGTCAGCGCGATGATCGAGGGTCCAAGTGCTGTTGCGCGGAGCCGGACGTAGACGGCCAGGCCCGACAGCGTCAGGACGGTCATACCGAGAATGGCGAGCGCCGTCCGTGCGGCGGTCTGTGCGGTGACCGGTCCGAACAGTTCCTTGCCGGTTCTCGCCAGCGCGGTCGACAACGCTTCGAACTGAGGCGCGAACGATTCGCCGGATTCCACCGGCACCAGCATCAGGGTGGCACCGTCTTCCACCCCGTGTTCGTCAAGTGTCTTGCCGGAATCCAGCCGTGTTCCATTCGCCCGGTGCAGCTCGTAGCAGCCGCCCGCCTCCGGGGCTGTCGAACCGCGGCGGCGGAGTTCGTCGCCCAGTAGTTCCACGATGCTGTCGAGAAAGGTCTCGACGGGTACCGAGGCGGGGTAGACCTGAGAAACGAGTTGATCTTCGTAGACAACCGCGACCGCGCAGCGGGCTGGAAATGCGGCCCGGGTGCTCATCGCGGCCGGTCCGCGTCCGGGGTGTACTTGTCGGCGAGTCCCGCGGTGATCTCCAGTAGCCGCAGGCTCGCCGTTTTACCCACCTCATTGGCGGTGTCGACGATGCCGCCCTTGGCGAGATGCCGGTCGTAGGGCATGAACTCGACTGTTGCTCCGCACTGTTCGAACCGTTCAGTCAGGTAGCGCGCCGCGTCCTTGTCGGAGGCGTTGCGGTTGTCGTTGAGGATCACCGTGCTGCGGGAGACCAGATCGTGATAGCCCATTGACCGCAAGAGGTCGATTGCCCTCGTGACGGGCAGGGAGGTGTCGGCGGTCAGGCCTGAGACGAAGACAAGGCTGTCGCAGGCGTCGAGTACCGCTTTCATGACGGGATGCTCAAGGTCGTCGGACGTATCGACCAGAATGATGCTGTGCGACCGCCGGAGCCGGGACAGCACCCCGCTGAACATCGCAGGTGCCAATGGCCGCGGCTGGTCGGATGTGCGGTTGCCGGCCAGAACATCGAGGCCCGATCCGTTCTGGCCCAGATGTTCGCGGATGTCCGCATAACCCCGCACGTCGTCGTCAGCGAGCACCGCGGCGTAGTCCCCGGGAGGATTCTCGTCGATCCGGCCGGCCAGAGTGCCGAACCCAGGAACGGCATCGATTGCGACGACGTTCTCAGGCCGGCAATTCCGAAAGACGCCGCCGACGCAGGCGGTAAGGGTGGTTTTGCCGACTCCGCCCTTACCGGAGACGAAGGCGATCACATACTGCCTGCGGATATGCCTGCGGACACGGTCGCGTAATTCCCGCTGATGGCGTTCGCGCGGCGACTCACCCGGATTCATCAGCTTGAAGGAACCGGCATAGACGAGCTTCCGCCAACCGGATCCTGGAGGAATCCTACGGGGAGCGACCATGTCGGAGATACGTAGCGTGGTGGAGACGGATTCCTGGGCCTCCATACCGAAGCGCTCCGGGGTTCCGTTGCGCAGCAGCGTTTCTGCCGCGCTCACACTGGGGTTGTTCATTGAAGAGCCCTTCTGTTCTCATGCCATGTACTGCCGGCGGGCAAGCGCCGAAGCATCGTCTGCATTGCCGAGGCGATGCTGCTCCGCGAGCCGGGGGCGACGATCATCCAGCGTCTGCCATCCCGCTCGACCTGTTCGGAGAGCAGCCGGCCTTCCGTCGTGTCGATGATCGAGAATGCCTCCGGGCCGACGAACGAGCCGGCGGGTTCGGTCGGTAGTCCGGACTGCAGCGCGACGACACAGGCGTGGGCTGATCTCTGCGGGTCCGTCGCGGAGAGGAGCATTCGGATCTGATCCGCGTCGAGTCCCTGCCCCGCGAGCTGAGCAGGCAGGCTGTCCGGGCCCCGGACGCCGTTCACAAGTTTCCCGAGATCGAGAGTGGCGGGACTGAACTGCGCCGGGCGGTGCCGGCCGCACAACTGCTCGATGACGGAATAGAGCACGTCGCGGGCGGAATTCTCGGTCGTCGCGTTGCCGAGCCCGCCCAACCGGATCATCGAGCCGCAGCGTTGCAGCACGATCCACCAACGGGCATGTCGCGCCAGCAGAATCCGCTCGGGCTCCGATGCGTTCGGTGTCTGCACCCGCATCAGCAGCCCCACTTCGCGGCGGGCGAGCACGCTGAGCCATTCGAACACGGGAGTGTCGACAGCGCCTGCCTCGTCGATCAGTCCCGCGGCGCGGAGGTCTCGCGCGACGGGGTGGGACAGCGCGTCGTCGATGCTCTCCGCGCTGGGCAGATATGGGCGCAGGCCGAGTTCGGGTGCCAGCACCTCATACCCGGAGAGGACTTGGAGGGCCCAAAGCCCATCGAGTGTCGTTGTCAGCATTTTCCCCCCGACGTCACCGGTGGGACCGTCATCGAGGCCCCACCGGCGAACGGCTTCTAGAACAGATTTCCCATCATCACGTCGGTCTGGTGCGCGTTCTCGTTGACGCTGCTGATCGTCCGCCCGTGGTGGTTCATGGTCTCGATCAGGCCGCGGAGGCCGCTGAGCATCTGGAGTTGGGCTTCATGGAACGACGTCGCAGCGGAGCCCTGGAAGAAATCGGCGATCGCGCCGGTCCGGCGAAGGATGTCATCGTGGATTTCCATCAGCTGGGCCGAACGTGCTCCGACGTCGGAGGCGAAGTCCGCGACTCCGCCGTGGTGGTAGGTGATGTTCATGCGGGTGTTCCTTTCGTACGGGTGGTCAGGACTAAGGGGTCAGGCCCCGTCAGGTATTCGACGAGAAACTGGTGAGGCTGTGCGCGGCGTCGGCTTCGTGCTGCTCCATCATCGAGGCGGCCTGGCTCAGCCCGTGGGCGAGCCGGGTACCGCCTGTGATGGTCTGCTGCAGGTCATGGTTGATCTGGGCCGCGGTGTTGACCGATGCGAGTTGGGCCTGCCCGCCCCACACCGCCGAACCGAGGCCCTCGTGGCTGCTCAGGTAGCCGTTGGCGATCGCCGTCGCCTGCTGCAGTGCCGACTCGATCGCCTGCTGGGTACTTCTGAGCATCTCTGGTGTTACGACGAGCGCCACGGTGGTCTCCTTCGATTGTCGGTGTGATTCACCCCGGTTTGGGGATGTCTGAGTATTGGGAGCGGGACGACGCCTGTCACTTCACCTTCAGCAAATATCATCAGGAATCCTCAGATACCTCGTGGGATTAGCTGTTGCGCCTGACGAGGGGTCGGTCACCGGTGACCGCGACCCGGGTGCCGGCTGCTCCCGCTTTGCTGTCTTCAGGTTTGCCCCGGCTGAGCATTCCGGCGGGCGGGTGCCCGGCGGGCATCACCCCGGGGCCGAGCGTGGTTGGCCCACCCAGCTCTGCGGCACCGAGCAGGCCCGCCTTCAGGGTCGCGGGCCGGCCGGAGTTCTCCGGCCCGAAGGCGCTGGCCGGCCGGGCGTAACTGGTCAGACCGGCGGCCGGTGCGCCGCTGATGCCGGAGCCGGCGCCGGCCGCTCGCCCGCCCGAACCGCCCGGCTCGGGCGTGGGCACCGAACCACCGGGTCCGGGGTTCAGGGCCGCGCCCAGACCGAGGATGCCCGGCGCCCACCCTCCGAGTGGCTCGCCGGTCTGGCCGAGGCCGGTCGGGGCCAGACCGGAGAGCGCCTCGAACGCCTTCCCCGGCCCGGCGAACATGCCCGTCGGCAGCGGGCTCCCACTACGCGCGGAGCCCAGGGGCTGGGCGGCCTGGGCGACTGCTTGGGCCGGCGCGGCGGACATCGCGGCCGGGGTGGCCGCAACCTGCGCGGACTGACTCATCGCCTCACCGGCGGCAGCCTGTCCGGCGGTCTGGGCCGCCGCAGCGGCGGCCGTCACCGGAGCGGCCGCCGCGGTACCGGGTGGTGTCAGCGGCGGCGGAACCGCGAGGGCGGCGGCCAACCCGGCAAGCGTGGTGCCGTAGGCGATGCCGGCGCTGGCGTTGTGGGGCCAGTACTCGCCGAAATAGACCGTGTCCAGGGCGACGATCGCCGGCGTCAGCGCTCCAAGTACCAGCGGGTTCAGCGCCACGTTGGCGGCCTGCTCGGCGCGGTTGGCCAGAGAGACCTCGGCCGGAATCATCGCCGCGACGGCGCTCTGGTAGGCCTCTACCGCGGTGGCGGCGATCGGTACCTTCTGCTGTGCCCAGCCCGACAGCAACTGCAGTGCGGAGTTCAGCCCGGCCGCCCTGGTGGCCGAACCGAGTCCGCCGACGCCCTGGAAGTCGACCGCCGTGCCGGCGGCGTTGACGGTCGACACCGAGGCAGCGACTTCGTTGCCGGCTGCCACCGCTTGCCACGCCGCGACGCTGGCCAGGGTGCTGGCCGCACCGGCCGCCCCGGCTCCGGCCAGGCGCAGGTAGTTGGCCTCGGGCGGGGACGAGGCCCATGACGGATCTGGCATCGACCGGGCTACAGCGCCAGCGCCGCGTTGTTGACCACGTCGGTAGCCGTGTAGGTCGCGGCGGCGATCCCCTGGGATCCGGCGAACTCCCCCCGGCCGGCCAGGTGATCGGCGGCGGTTCCCACATACGTCGCGCCGGCGGCGTTGAGGGCCGCGGCGAAGGCCGCCGAATCCAGGTCCGCGCCCATGGGCAGTACGCCGGTCAGTGCCGCGGCCGCCGCGGCCGTCGTCGCGGCAACGCCGGCGCTGATCGCCGACTCGGTTGCCGCGGATGCGCTGACGGTTGCTGCGTTGACGTCGAGAACCATCGTTCTTCCTCCCCTTCGGCCGTGCTCCTCCACCCGGCACCGCGCAAAAGTAGCGGTTGCTGAGAAGTCTGTCTACTCGGATCAGGAATGGCCCCAGCAAACTGCAAAACTACGTCGGCGTAACTTTGGGTCGGGTCTCGGGGGTTTCGTCGGCCCTACACCGCCGCCGGCGCACCCAACGAGCCGAGCGCCTCGTAGACCGCGCCAATGGTGGTACCAGGAGTTCTGGCCCGCCGGCTCTACCTTGGCGCGCGCCAATTAGTCGGCGGCCACCAGGTTCAGCGACTCCTTGAAATTCAGGGCCCGACCCGGTGTGGGCGGGGCCGGCTACTCGCCGGTGAAGTGCGGGGCCCGCTTTTCGAACATCGCTGCGATGCCCTCCTTGAGATCCCTCGAGGGCAGGAAGGCGGAGTTCCACGCCGCCACGTAGCGCAGCGAGGCCGCCACGTCGTCGACGCGTTGCTCATCAAGGACGTCCTTGATGCCGGCCACGACCAGCGGAGAATTCGCCGCGATCTCCGTGGCGGTGGCGTGCGCGGCGGCCAGGCAGGCGTCGGCGTCGGGTAGCACCTCGTTGACCAGGCCGATCTTCTCGGCGCGCGCGGCGTCAATGTCCTTGCCGGTCAATGCCAATTCGCGCAAGTGTCCGTCGGAGAGGATGTAGGGGAGCCGGGCCAGGCTGCCGACATCGGCGACGATGGACAGCTTGACCTCGCGCACCGAGAACTTCGCGTCGGCGCTGGCATAGCGGATGTCCACCGCACTGATCAGGTCCACCCCGCCGCCGATGCACCAGCCCTGGATCGCCGCCACGGTGGGGGTGCGGCAGTCGGCGACCGCGGTGATGGACTGCTGCATCCGCTTGACGGTGGTGTGGAACTCCGAGCGGGGCCGGGCGCTGACCTCTCCGCCCCCCATCGACGGCAGCGTGCCGCCCATCGCCAGCAGGTCCAGACCGTAGGAGAAGTTGCGTCCCGAGCCGGTCAGCACGATCGCCCGGACCTCCGGATCGGCGTCGAGCTCGCCGAATGCCACCGGCATCTCCGCCCAGAACGCCGGCCCCATCGCGTTGCCCTTGCCCGGCCCGATCAGGGTGACCTGGGCGACGTTGTCCTTGACCTCGACGGTGAGGGATTCGTAGTCGCTGCTCATGGCAACGAGGCTACGACGCGGCCGTCGCCCCGTCGCCTCCGACCTCGCCGATCCAGGCCGCCGCGAAGTCCAGGAAGGCGTCGTTCTCCGCCGGCGCGCCGATGGTGACCCGGGCGCCGTCGTCGCCGTAGGGGCGCACCAGCACCTTGGCTTCGGCGGCGCTCCGAGCGAAATCGGCGGTGCGCCCGCCTAGGGGCAGCCACAGGAAGTTGGCCTGGGAGGGAGGGAACTGATAGCCCAGCGCCCCCAGTGCGGTGCCGACCCGGCGCCGCTCGGCGACCACGGCGTCGGTGCGGGCCAGCAGTTCGTCGGCGGCGCCCAATGCGGCGATCGCGGCGGCCTGGGTGAGGGTGCCGACGGTGAAGGGCACGTACACCTTTCCCAGCGCGCTCATCACCTCCGGGTGCCCGACGGCGTAGCCGACCCGCAGGCCGGCCAACCCGTAGGCCTTGGAAAACGTCCGCAGCACCACGACGTTGGGGTGCCGGCGGGCCAACGCCAGGCTGCCGGGCAGCAGGTCGTCGCGGATGTACTCGACGTAGGCCTCGTCGATGACGATCAGCACCTCTGGGGGGACCGCGGCGACGAAGCGCGCCAGCTCATCCGGGTCGACGACGGTGGAGGTGGGGTTGTTGGGGTTGCACACGAAGATCAGCCGGGTGCGGTCGGTGACGGCGGCGGCCATGGCGTCCAGGTCGAAGGTGTGGTCGCGAAGCGGGACCTGGACCGACACCGCCCCGGCCACCCGCACCTGCAGCGGGTAGACCTCGAAGCTGCGCCAGCCGAAGACCACCTCGTCGCCGACCGAGCAGGTGATCTGCACCAGCTGCTGGCACAGGCTCACCGAGCCGCAGCCGACCGACAGGTTCTCCGGGCGGACGTCCCCGGCTGCGCTGAGATGGGCCGCCAGGTGTTCTTTGAGCTCGACCTGGCCGTTGTCGGGGTAGCGGTTCAGGCCGGTCGCGGCCGCGGCGATGGCCTCCAGCACTCCCGGTAGCGGTGCCTGCACGGTCTCGTTACTGGCCAGTTTGATCGCGCCCGGCACGGTCCTACCAGGGGTGTAGGCGGGCAGATCGGCCATTTCGGGTCGCAGGCGGGCGGTCACCGGGCCAAGTTTAGGG
>Ga0180435_10000644_pt1 | contig 36820 bp, 38 predicted proteins | sample SS_ome_3_FD_132467 | JGI IMG/M metagenome (GOLD analysis project Ga0180435, IMG submission 132467) | Hypersaline lake sediment archaeal communities from the Salton Sea, California, USA - SS_3_S_1 metaG | ecosystem: Environmental > Aquatic > Non-marine Saline and Alkaline > Hypersaline >... | reverse complement strand
TTAAATCTACTTTATTCAATACTCGAAGATATTGAAATCAGCATTTAGTATCAAATTTATTGGAACAGGAAAGACACAATATGAAAACAATAAAAGCATATTTACCATACTTCACCGGAGTCGGTTTTGCGCTGATTTTCGGTTTTTCATTTATGTTCACTAAAGTGGCCTTGGATTATGCAACAACGATGCAGTTGATGGGCTTGCGCTTCTTAATCGCAATCATTGCCATGATCATACTAAAAGTGCTTAAACTCATTGAAGTGAAATTGAGCTTTAAAGACATTATCGCAATTTTACCCATCGCAATCTTTCAGCCGCTGCTTTATTTCATCGGTGAAACATACGGGGTCTATTATACATCTGCTTCGATGGCAGGAATTTTTATGGCTCTGATTCCGGTTCTGACAGCAGGAATATCCTTTTTTATGTTAAAAGAGAAGTTGAGTTTTATTCAATTGCTGTTTGTGGTCCTGTCACTGTCAGGTGTGGTTCTGATATCGATTATGACACTGACCGATGCTCCGTCATCGCTCGCTATCGGTGTACTTTTTTTGCTTTTGGCGGTCGTGGCAGGGTCATTTTACACTGTACTCACACGAAAAGCGACCAAGACATATTCACCTATATCTATCACCTTTGTTATGATGGCATTTGGAGCAATAGTTTTCAATATCGCAGGCTATACCGATTCATTGATCAATGACTACTCCTATTTAAAACCATTTTTAGAACTGAGGTTTCTTGGGGCTATTATGTTCTTAGGTGTTCTTTCGTCCGTCGGTGCTTTTTTCTTGATGGTCTATACGGGTTCGAAAGTATCAGCTTCTCAGAATGCACTATTCGTAAACCTTACCACTGTCGTAGCAATTCTGTCGGGAGTAATTTTCTTAAAGGAACAGATATTCATCTATCAAATTATCGGCTCGGTGATGATTATTCTTGGGGTTTGGGGTGCAAATTTCTTCTCGGAGCATAAAATTTCAAGGAGAAACAATTAGCTGGGAGTTTCAATTTTGAATATCGTGTTCTCAGGATTCTCCAATCGATAAGAACATCTGATTTGTGATAATCAAACAATTCTGTATGGGTTTGTACCTTTTTTGTACTTTAGTATTGACACCAAATATTATGTTTGGTATACTTTTGTGAAATATAAAGGCATTGAAGGAGAAAAATGCGCTTCGGAGTACATATTAGAGAGCCGATGGTTGGTGCAAATCGGTATTACCCGAAATTTTACGCAGAACTCGCTCCGGAGCCGTTGCTTCGAAAATGAAGATTATGTATAAGTAGATGCAGCCGGGACGTCCCGTTAACGACGGAGAACTTGATTGAGTTCGATTAAGAGGTTTTTGACTACATGGTTAAAAGCAATTAGAGTGGTACCGCGAGGAATTATCCCCGTCTCTACATGCATATGTTGAGATGGGGTTTTTAATTTATATTATGAAAGATAAGGAGTTGAAAAGGTTATGAAAAGAAATGTAATTTCCGTACTCGTAGAGAACCATCCGGGTGTTTTGTTCAGAATTTCCGGATTGTTCAGCAGAAGAGGATATAACATCAATAGTTTAACAGTCAGCTGTACCGAGAACCCGGAGCTTTCGAGAATGACAGTTCTTTGCACAGGGGATGACAGTACTGTTGAGCAGATAATGAAACAGCTCAATAAGCAGGAGGATGTAAAAAAAGTCATGCTGCTAGATACTGAAACATCTTCTCTCGGCGACACTGCTTTGGCCAAGCTCAATGCAGAAAACGGGAGTCGAAAAAAAGTAATGGATATCATAAACGAAATCGGTGCAAGTATAATCGATATGGGAGACAAAACCGTAACCATACAGATTACAGGCTCCTATCACCATGTTGATGAAGCGCTTAAAAAGCTATACGCAATAGGAGTTGTGGAAGTCGCAAGAACTGGACTTGTCGGACTCGAAAGAGGCGATGGCAGACTTATCGATCACGAAGATTAGGCAAACAATTAAAAAATATTATTAATTTAAGAGAGGTATGAAAAAATGGCAAAGATGTTTTATAAGGACGATTGTAAACCGGAAGTACTGAAGAGTAAAAAAATCGCAATCATCGGTTATGGCTCTCAAGGGCATGCACATGCACTCAATCTGTATGAGTCCGGATTCGATGTAACAGTCGGCCTTTATGAAGGAAGCAAGTCTTGGACACAAGCAGAAGCAAAGGGCCTAAAAGTCAAAGTCGCTGCAGATGCTGCAAAGGACGCAGATGTAATTATGATTCTTATCAATGATGAAAAGCAAGTCGCTCTATACGAAAATGATATCAAACCGAATCTATCTGCTGGAAACTATTTGGCTTTTGCACACGGGTTCAATATCCACTATAACCAAATCGTACCGCCGGAAGACGTAAACGTATTCATGGTTGCGCCAAAAGGACCGGGGCACACAGTACGTACACAGTTTGAGCAGGGCAGAGGGGTACCTTGTCTTGTAGCTGTATATCAAGACCCGACAGGCGACACTTTTGATGTTGGTTTAGCATATGCACAAGGTATCGGCGGAGCGAGAGGCGGTATACTTGAGACCACATTTAAGGAAGAAACAGAAACCGACCTTTTTGGAGAACAGGCAGTTCTATGCGGCGGAGTGACAGAGCTTATGAAAGCAGGATTCGATACTTTGGTGGAAGCCGGTTACCAGCCTGAAAGTGCATACTTCGAATGTGTACATGAGATGAAACTTATCGTTGATATGATAAACGAAGGCGGATTCGCAAATATGCGTTATTCTATAAGTGACACTGCTGAATACGGCGACTATTCGACAGGAAGACGCATAATCACGGATAAAACAAGAAAAGAGATGAAACAAGTACTCTTGGAGATCCAAGAAGGAACTTTTGCTTCGAAGTGGATTTCTGAAAACAAAGCAGGCAGACCGGGCTTCTTGGCTAAACGTCGAGTTGAAGCTGAACACCAAGTTGAAAAAGTTGGAAAAGTTCTTCGAGGTATGATGCCTTGGTTGAAGGACAAAAAATAGTATAGCCACTATTAAATAAAATTGAAGTTTTTAAGAAAGCGAGGGATTAGCTTGGACAGAAAAATCAGAATTTTTGATACTACACTTCGAGACGGAGAGCAAGCTCCGGGTTGCAGCATGAATATAAAAGACAAAGTGAGGGTCGCACGTCAACTCGAAAAGCTTGGTGTTGACGTTATCGAAGCGGGTTTTGCGATAGCATCACCTGGTGATTTCGAATCGGTTCAAGCGGTTGCTGCCGCTGTCGAAAAACCGATTGTGGCTTCCTTGGCGAGAGCCGTTAAAGAGGATATCGATAGAGCATGGGGTGCCGTTAAAGAGGCAAAAAACCCTATGATTCATACATTTATAGCGACATCCGATATCCATATGGAGCATAAGCTTAAGATGACACGCGAGCAGGTATTGGAAAGAACAAAAGAGATGGTCTCTTATGCAAAGAGTTTTTGTGATAACGTTGAATTCTCGGCTGAGGATGCGAGCAGATCCGAACTGGATTTTTTGTGCAAAGTGTTTGAGGTAGCTATTAAAGCCGGCGCAAATGTGCTGAACATACCTGATACTGTAGGTTACTCTACCCCAGGTGAGTTTCAGGAATTTACGAAATACTGCATGGAAAATGTTAAAGGTATTGAGGACGTAATCGTATCCGTACATTGTCATAATGATTTGGGCTTAGGTGTTGCAAACTCTTTGGCTGCTGTTGAAGTCGGAGCTACACAAGTCGAATGCACTGTAAACGGACTTGGTGAAAGAGCCGGAAACGCTTCTCTTGAAGAAATTGTGATGACTCTTAACACGAGAAAAGACTACTATGGAGTCTCGTGCAATATAAATACTGAGCAGATTTATCCTACAAGCCGAATGGTAAGCTCGACCACCGGACAGCCGGTTCAGGCAAATAAAGCGATTGTAGGAGAAAACGCTTTTGCACACGAAGCAGGAATACATCAGCATGGCATATTGGCAAACAGAGCTACTTATGAGATAATGACACCAGAAAGCGTCGGTATCCAAGGACATAAGATGGTACTCGGAAAACACTCAGGCAAGCACGCCCTTGGCGAAAGACTTTCAAGTATGGGTTACAATTTGGATAAGGACGCTCTTTCCGGAGTATTCGCGGAGTTCAAAAAGCTCTGTGATACGAAGAAGAATGTTGACGACAGAGATCTCGAGGCCTTGGTTGGAGAGTTTACGCATACGGAGAACCAAATATATCGTTTGGAGAGTTTCGAGACAACCAGCGGAAACATGATTGAATCCAATGCTGTCGTTACTCTTACAATAGAGGATGATGAGATTACCAAGCAGGCAAAGGGAGACGGACCCGTTGATGCCGCTTTTAAAGCGATTGAAAAGATCTGCGGCAAGGATTTTCTGCTTGAAACATACCGAATACATGCCGTGACCGAAGGCGAGGATGCCATGGGCATGGTTGATGTCAAGATGGCGATTGACGGAAGGTCTTATAAAGGCAGAGGTGTCAGCACGGATATCATTGAATCCAGTATAAGGGCTTGTTTGGATGCTCTTAACAGAGCAAGGTAGTTTAAGACTTAAGGCGAGGTGAATTTTTTGGCAACTAAAGAGAAGATATGGGTGTTCGATTCAACTCTTCGTGACGGCGCACAAGCCAGAGGGATAACTTTTTCCATGGCTGACAGAATCAATATGATGGACTTGCTCGACGAAATCGGAGTGGATTATATCGAAGCGGGAAATCCTGCCTCGAACCCAAAAGAGAGAGCTTTTTTTGAAAAAGTCAAATCGTCGAACTTAAAAAATGCTAAGCTGACAGCTTTCGGCAGTACGCGAAGAAAAAAAATTAAGCCGGAAGATGATCCTGGTGTTCTTGCAACATTGGCCGCAAACACGCCTGTTGTAGCGATTTTCGGTAAAAGCTGGGATCTGCACGTAACCGAAGTTATTCGAGCCGAGCTTGAAGAAAATCTTGAGATGATCTATGATACCGTAAAGTTTTTTAAGGATAGAGGGATCGAGGTTGTCTATGATGCTGAGCATTTCTTTGACGGATATAAGAACAATCCGGAATATGCTATGAAAACACTGAAAGCTGCTGTGGACGGCGGAGCGGATAGTTTGGCTCTTTGCGAGACAAACGGCGGAGCTCTGCCGATGCTCATAACAGAAGCGACTAAACGGGTATGCGATACTTATGATGTAATGTGCGGTATTCATTGCCACAATGACGGCGAGATGGCTGTAGCAAACTCTCTTCTTGCAGTGGAACGGGGAGCAAGACAGATTCAAGGTACTTTCTTAGGGTTTGGAGAGAGATGCGGCAATGCTTGCTTGACATCGCTGATAGCAAATCTGCAGCTCAAAATGGGCTTCGATTGCATACCTGAAGCGAGTATGAAGCAGCTTTATACCAAAGCTCACGAGGCGGCGGAGATTGCAAATCTCACTTTAGACGAGAAAATGCCGTTTGTCGGGCGGGATGCTTTTGCTCACAAAGGCGGAATGCATATAGATGGTGTAAACAAAGTGTCGCATTCATTCGAGCATGTTAATCCTGAAAGTGTCGGCAACAAAAGGACTTTCCTTTTATCGGAAGTAGCAGGACAAACCGCTATAGTCATGAAGTTATCCGAGCAGTTTCCGGAGCTTACAAAAGGCGCTCCAGAAACAAAAGAGCTTATTGAAAAGCTAAAAAATTTGGAAGCGGAAGGATATCACTTTGAGGGAGCCGAGAGCAGTTTTGAACTTTTGGTGAAAAAGCATCTTGGTAAGTTCACTCCGTTCTTTCATATAGAACACTTTAAGATAATAGATGAACCGGCACTCGGAAAGCAAGAAGGTCTTAAAGCATACGCTATCGTAAAAGTGAACGTAAAAGGAGAAGATCATATCACGGCAGCGGAAGGAAACGGACCTGTTAATGCTCTTGATAAAGCTTTAAGAGCGGCGCTGATGAATTTCTTCCCGCAGCTTTCGAAGGTGCATTTGGTGGACTACCGCGTTCGTGTTTTGGATTCATACCACGAAACGGATGCTACTGTGCGGGTTATGATCGATTCGACGGATGGTTCAACGTCTTGGACCACACTCGGGGTTTCATCCGATGTAATAGAAGCTTCGCTTCAGGCTTTGATAGATTCTATAGAATATAAACTTATGATTGATAGCAGTAAATAATATAAATTTTTTAACACAATTGATGGAGGTATTAAAGAATATGGGAATGACAATGACCCAAAAGATTTTGGCTGACCACGCAGGAATGGACAGTGTTTCCGCCGGCGAGTTTGTGAACTGTAAGCTAGATCTTGTGCTGGGTAATGACGTAACTTCGCCAATGGCGATCAGTGAGTTCAACAAAATGGGAGTTAAAGGTGTTTTTGATAAGGATAAAATTGCTATAGTTCCGGATCATTTCACACCGAATAAGGATATAAAAGCCGCAGAGCAATGTAAAATAGTACGTGACTTTGCAGGCGAACAGGAAATCACCAACTATTTCGAAGTCGGTGAAATGGGAATTGAACACGCGTTGCTGCCGGAAAAGGGCTTGGTGGTTTCGGGCGATGTTGTAATCGGTGCCGATTCACACACATGTACATACGGAGCATTGGGTGCTTTTTCTACAGGAGTCGGAAGCACAGACTTAGCAGCCGCCATGGCAACAGGTATGGTATGGTTTAAAGTGCCTTCAGCGATTAAATTCGTTCTTAAGGGAAAACCGGTCAAGCCGGTAACCGGCAAAGATATCATACTTCATATTATAGGAATGATTGGTGTGGACGGTGCACTATACCGCTCAATGGAATTTACCGGTGACGGAATCGCTTCTCTTTCGATAGACGATAGATTCACCATGGCAAACATGGCTATCGAAGCAGGCGCAAAAAACGGAATATTCCCTGTGGATGACGTAGTTCTTGATTATGTGAAAGAACATTCATCTAAAGCACCAAACGTTTACGAGGCGGATGCGGATGCAGAGTATGACAGAGTTATCGAAGTCGATCTTGCAGAAGTTCCACTGACTGTCGCATATCCTCATTTGCCGGACAACACCCGTCCTGTTTCGGAAGCGGGCGGCGTATCAATCGATCAGGTTGTAATCGGGTCCTGCACAAATGGGCATATCACCGACTTGCGTCAAGCGGCAGAAGTCTTTAAGAACAGAAAGATCAAAAAAGGTATACGTGCGATAATCATTCCGGCAACACAAAAGATATATCTGCAAGCCATGCATGAAGGATTGTTCGATATCTTCGTTGGCGCAGGCTGTATCGTGAGCACACCGACATGCGGACCTTGTCTCGGCGGACATATGGGCATCTTAGCAGCGGGCGAGCGAGCAGTCGCTACCACGAACAGAAACTTTGTTGGTCGTATGGGACATCCTGAATCCGAAGTGTACTTGGCAAGTCCTTATGTTGCGGCAGCTTCTGCTGTAACAGGATTTATCACATCACCGGAAGATTTGGACTAATAGGGAGGATTATTTATTAATTATGAAAACGAACGGAAAAGTATATAAATACGGCAATCACGTGGACACGGATGTAATCATTCCTGCAAGGTTTCTAAACACATCCGACCCGGGTGAGCTTGCCAGTCATTGTATGGAAGATATAGATAAGGAATATATCAAAACGGTCGAAAAAGGCGATGTTATCGTCGGTGGGGAAAACTTTGGATGCGGGTCTTCCCGCGAACATGCTCCAATAGCGATCAAGGTTAGCGGTGCAGGATGCGTTATCGCAAAATCGTTTGCAAGAATTTTCTTTAGAAATTCGATAAATATCGGTCTGCCGATTCTCGAATGCAGCGAAGCTGTCGATGGGCTTGAAGCAGGAGACAAAGTTGAAGTGGATTTCTCTACAGGCGAAATCAAAAACCTTACGAAAAACACGGTTTATAAAGCACAGCCTTTCCCGGATTTTCTGCAAAGAATTATCCAAGCAGACGGGCTTATCAATTATGCTAAAGCTACCAGGGAGGGCAAATAATGAAGGCAAAAATCGCACTCCTGCCCGGAGACTATATCGGGCCGGAGGTTGTGAAAGAGGCTGTAAAGGTCTTGGATGCGGTTGCAAAAAAGTATTCTCACGAGTTTTCTTATGAGGAAGCACCAGTGGGATGCACCGCAATCGAAAGCCACGAAGATCCTATGCCGGAAATCACTTTGGAGGTATGTAAAAGAGCAGATGCTGTTCTGCTCGGTGCTGTCGGCGGACCCGTCAGCGGTTCGAAATGGACTGAGCTGCCGGGGCATATGCGGCCGGAGGCAGGACTTTTGAGACTTCGTGCAGAACTTGGGTTATATGCTAACTTGCGTCCTGCGATACTGTTTTCTGAACTTAGAGACGCCTGTCCTTTGGCAGAAAACGTCGTTGGCGACGGACTCGATATGATAGTAATAAGAGAACTCACCGGAGGTATGTATTTCGGTCCGAGAGGCAGAAAAGATACTGAAAACGGAGAAGCCGCATGGGATACTCTTATCTATGACGAAGTTGAAATCGAAAGAATTGCAAGAGTCGGTTTTAAAACAGCGATGATGCGAAACAAGAAGCTTACGAATGTCGATAAAGCAAATGTGCTCGAAAGCAGCAGGCTTTGGAGGAGTGTTGTGGACAGAGTGGCAAATGACTATCCTGAAGTGGAACTTGAACATATGTATGTGGATAACACCGCGATGCAGCTCGCATTAAATCCTCGTCAGTTCGATGTTTTGGTGACAGGAAACATGTTTGGGGATATTCTTTCGGATATCGCAGGTGCCGTTACAGGCTCTATAGGAATGCTTCCTTCGGCAAGCCTGGCAAAAGGGACTTTTGGACTGTATGAACCCGTCCACGGTTCTGCACCGGATATTGCAGGAAAGGGTATCGCAAATCCGTTAGCTACTATACTGTCTGCGGCAATGATGTTGAAGTTTTCCTTCGGTCTTGAAGAGGAAGCGGATGATATTGAAAAAGCTGTACAGCGGGCATTAACGGACGGACTTCGTACCGGAGATATTGTAGCAGAAGGAGAAACATCTATCGGAACCGTCGAAATGGGCGATGCGATAGTAAAATATATCTTGAGTTAAAAAGATGATTCAGCAATTTATACTTATAAGTTTATTAGAAAGGATGCGATAAAATGAAATTAACAGGTTCTCAAGTATTGGTTAAATGTTTGTTGGAGCAGGGTGTAGATACCGTCTTCGGATATCCCGGAGGAGCCGTACTGTTCATTTATGATGAGCTTTATAAAAACAAAGATAAGATCACTCATATCTTAACAGCGCATGAGCAAGGTGCTGCGCACGCCGCAGACGGATATGCAAGAGCTACTGGAAAAACCGGCGTCTGTATCGCAACATCAGGACCCGGAGCTACAAACCTCGTTACCGGGATTGCCACAGCTTATATGGATTCGATACCTTTGGTTGCGATAACAGGAAATGTACCTGTCGGCCTGCTTGGACGAGATAGTTTTCAAGAAGTCGATATAACAGGTATAACGATGTCTATAACCAAGCATAACTATATCGTGCGTGATGTTACAAAGCTTGCAGGAGTTATCCGAGATGCTTTCAGGATTGCAAAAGAAGGCAGACCCGGACCGGTTTTGATCGATATTCCAAAAGACGTATCAAAAACACTTTGTGACTTCGAAGATCTTCCGGTGCAAGAGCTTTCACAGCCGAAAAGCGCAAGTAAAGATAAGATGGAAGAGGCTCTAAACCTTATAAATGCTTCCGAGCGACCGATTATCTATTGCGGCGGTGGTGCGCTGAAAGGCGGAGCACAGGACGAAGTTGTGGATTTCGCTCACAAAATCGATTCTCCTGTCGCTTGTTCGCTGATGGGGCTTCCTGCCTTCCCGGGCAGAGATGAACTGTTTACCGGTATGGTTGGTATGCATGGAACAAAAGCTTCCAATATGGGCTTTACACATTCAGACCTTCTTATCGTTCTCGGGGCAAGATTCTCCGACAGAGTTGTCGGTAAGATGGATAAATTTGCACCAGGTGCCCAGGTTCTGCAGATAGATATTGACCCTGCGGAAGTAAACAAGAATATTGCTACACATCACCATATAATTGGAGACGTTAAGACTATTCTTTCCGAGCTTAATAAAAAAATCAAAGATACCTCTCGTCCCGAATGGATAAAGAAGATAAATGGCTGGAAGGAAGAGGACTTTAACAAAAGAGCTAAAAACCACATGGCAAGGCATATAATACAAGTATTAGATGATCTTGTTGATGATGATGCGGTTATCTCGACAGAAGTCGGGCAGCATCAAATGTGGGTTGCACAATACTTCAAGTTTAAAAAGGGTCAAACCTTCCTAACTTCCGGAGGTTTGGGCACAATGGGATACGGCTTTGGAGCATCTATGGGTGCGAAGTTCGGATGTCCCGACAGACAGGTTATCAATGTTGCCGGAGACGGGAGTTTTCGTATGAATATGAACGAGATGACAACTGTGGTTAGATATAATCTTCCTGTGAAAATCGTTCTTATGGATAACCATTCTCTGGGTATGGTTCGTCAATGGCAGAACATGTTCTATGACGAAAGATATTCTCACACTACATTGATGGAGATGGATTTCTGTAAAATCGCCGAGAGTTTCGGAATCAAAGCCCTGACGATTGAAAACGAAGCGGAAGCGGAAAGCAAGCTGAAAGAAGCTATCGATTATGATGGTCCTGTGCTGGTCCATTGCAGGATAGACAGCGATGAAAAAGTTCTTCCGATGGTTCCCCCGGGGGATTCCATCGACAGACTTGTTATGAGTGAACACTCAGAGTAAAGAACAATAAATCAACCAGCCGCCTGAAACTCAGGCGGCTTTTTATTTTTCTTGAAAGCTCTTTGGATATATAATAGAATCAAATTGCACTACTATGCTTTTGGAGGATCATAATGAAAAAAACAACTATATTCTATTTCTCAGGCACAGGCAATACGAAGTGGGTTACTGATAAGATTGCTGAGAATCTGAAGAGCGCAGACAACGAAGTAAAAGCAATATCTATTGAATCGATAAATAAATCCGATGTTGAAGATTATATCAAATACTCCGAGGTGATGGGGCTTGGATATCCTATATACGGCTCCGATTTGCCCGAGCCGATGAAGGATTTTATCGATGCCTTGCCGAAGCAAAAAAAGCCGATATCTGTTTTTGTTTTCTGTACCCAGATGATGTTCTCCGGTGATGGTGCTTTTGTGTATAAAAAAAATCTCATGCTTAAAGGATACACGATATCACACACAGCACATATCAATATGCCCAACAATATCTCGATTACGCCTTTCCCTTTACGAATACTGCCTAAAAAAAAGCATGAGCAGGTCATAAAAAAAGCTGCAAGAAAAATCGCAAGATTTTCGAAAGCTATAGTATCAAACAAAAAGTTTTTCAACGGAAAGTATGGATATCTTTTGGGTATAATACAGCGCGGGCCATACCGTGCCGCTTATAGTAAGATGCAGAATCTTTTAAAGACAGACAAGGACAGATGTATTAAATGCAACAGGTGTATAAGGCTTTGTCCTGTCGGAAACATATCGTTAAAAGATGAGTACCCGGATTTCCAGGGGAAATGTGTTCTTTGCATCAGATGTTATAACTTCTGTCCAACCTCTGCAATTATGTATAACGGCAATCTGCACAACGACAAAAAACCTCTGTATAAAGGACCGGTGAGCGGCTTTAAACCGGAGGAACTAAAGAAAAACAGATAAAAAAAGAACTTATGGATATAGCTCTAGACATCCATAAGCCCTTAAAACCATTCTATCTATTCAGAGCTCTCATTAGCTTTGTTTTTTGTATCCTTTTTTTCAACAACCAAACGAGAAGCAAAACTCCGGCAGCTATCAGCACAGCCTCCGCATTCTTGAAGATCACAACGTTCCCGTTCAGCACAGTATCTACCCATTCTCCACTGTATACGCCTGCTTCCAGCATCTCTATGAATCCGATAAACACACCCAAAGTGATTATCGGCTGGACAACAAACCCAACAATCATCAGCCAAGTTCTATCCGTTCGCAGAGCAACATCTTTCATATACATCATAAGCGGAACAGTTAGAAATGCAATCATGCAAAATAGAATTACTGTGGATACCTCCACATGCGAGTCAAAGAATCCGGCACCTGAACCTAGATTGCGGAAATATTCATACAGCTGGACGAATACAAGATATAATATGCAATACTGCAAGCCCGAAAGGGAATATACAAAGTAACCGTTTTTTGCACCATGAGCTTCTATTATATCCGCTGCAAAACCTTCCATATCCGAACCTATAACGTCCTTCAATGACTTATTGTCTGCAACAGCGGAAGCAAAGAGATCCAATAAATCCTCTCTTATCTCTTTCTTATTAATCCTGCTCATGTTTGAAGTTCCCACAATAAGCATTATATCGTCAATAGCTTCTTTAAACTCCTTGTTAAGCATAGTATATTTTCTTGCTCTTATTTTCTTCGCAATAACGATCGAAAATACAGCAATCAAAGCAAGAAGCACCACAACAATTGCTACAACTCCCTCACCTCGGCTTAGCCCCCCGTCCTGAGATGCTTTAAAAAGATACAGTCCCGTTGTTGAGATCAAAAACACAGTCAATATGATTGTTGTAATCATCAATACATTCGATTTCTTATTGATTTTCATAATATCACTCCTTACCATCACAAAACTCTAGAAAAAATTATCTATGGCACTTTGGATGCTCTTCCACTCTTCCGAAAAAGCATCTAAATATTTCTTGCCTTCCTTTGTAATCGAAAAATACTTTCTCTTTGGTCCTAAAGGCGATTTTTTTGACGTAGAGTTTATATAGTTTTTCTTTTCCAGCCGAATTAAAATAGGGTATACCGTACCTTCACCAATGTCGTTAAATCCGCCTTTTTCAAGGTCTTCGCATATTTTATATCCGTATGTCTCATCGGCATTTATAAGCCTCAATATACAACCTTCAAGCAATCCCTTTAAAATCTGAGTATTAGGTTTCATCTCCCGCCTCCCGCTACTTTGTATTGTCAAGTAGTAAGGCAATTATACTCCTGCTACTTTGTATTGTCAAGTAGTATTTTCAAAATTGTCTGTGCTTTTTTTCTTTGCTATAATCTAAATATTCCTAATAAGGCAGGCGAAGTATAAATGAATGCAGAATAAAAAGAAAACAGCCCAGATCCTAAAACGGATGTGGGCTGTTAGTTTTATACTATTAATTCATTACTATTTGCTCGCCAAAACTTTCTTTAGCTCAGCAAACTTTGGTAGTCCGCCTTCGAAAGGAAGCTCTGAATCCCCTTGAATCAGCGGCATAACATAATCGATATATTCTTGTTTTAATCCTGTTCCGTCTTCAGTAATCCACTCGTCAGGAATCTTTTTTTCTTTGTTTGCGACTTCATCCAGTTTGATAAGCTCAATATTGCATTTGTATTCTTTGTCACTTCCACGATTAAAGGCAACCATATAATCGGTCTTTCCTTGGACAGCAAACTTGACTGCAGATTGACCTGCAAGGAACGCTTCATCGATATCTGTTTTTGATCCTAAATGAGCAGCACATCTTTGCAAAAGGCTGAACTCAATAGCTCTGACTTTTGCTCCTGTTCTCTCTTTTACGAATCCTGCCAAAGTATATGCAAGTCCGCCGAGCTGGGCATGTCCGAATGAATCGGTTGTTTTTGATGTCGAAGCACCGTATTCTGAGATGTACTTTCCGTCTTTGTCCTTTATTCCTTCTGATACTGCGACGATAACATGATTGTCCTTTTTATAAAGCTCTGAAACACTATTTAAGAAATCGTCCATATCAAAATCAAGCTCCGGCAAATAGATCAAGTTTGGGCCTTTGCCTTTATAGGCTGCAAGAGCAGTTGCTGCCGTGAGCCATCCTGCATTCCTTCCCATAACCTCGAGAATTGTAATCGTACCTGTATCATACACTCTTGCGTCGTGGTACACTTCCATTGTGGACGTTGCCACATATTTCGCTGCGCTTCCGTATCCCGGGCAGTGATCCGTTCCCCAAAGGTCGTTGTCAATTGTCTTCGGAACTCCCATAACCCTGCATTCATACCCGACTTTTTGCATGTATTTGCTTACTTTATTGCATGTGTCCATAGAGTCATTTCCACCGTTGTAGAAGAAATATCTGATGTTGTATTTCTCAAAAACCTCAACAATCCTTTTATAATCCGTCTCGTCCTCATCCGCATCTTTCAACTTATACCTTACAGATCCCAGGGCAGATGATGGTGTTGTCTTTAAGAGTTCAAGCTGCTCTTTATCCTCTTTCGACATGTCATAAAACTGCTCGTTCAAAACACCTTTAATTCCGTGTGCTGCGCCGTATACTTTTGTTATACAACCTTGCTTCAAAGCTTCGGTAAAAACCCCTGCAGCACTCGAGTTTATAACCGAAGTGGGTCCTCCGGATTGTCCAAAAATACATGCTCCTTTTAATTCACTCATGCATAACTCCTCCTTATAGCTAGTAAAGAAATACTAGAAATTTAAAACTTTTTATCTTTAACATTATAACAGGTCTTTTTCACATTTCAAGAAAAAATCTTATAATGAGTATTATGCCCGCCTTTCACTTTTTTCTCTGTTCCTCGCGGCGATTTCCGACGGCATCCAAGGCAGGTACATCAAAAAACACATTGTCATTATCGCAGTTACAAAAATTATCGTGTATAGAGGAAAGACATTTATACCCCTTGCCCATTCGATATCAACAGGCAGCCTTACAAGGTACATGAAGTTTTTATCAAATATGAGGTCTATAATCAAAACCATGCCGACAGCAGCAAGACAGAATTTCATCGCTCGCACAAAGTCTCGAAACTCGATCCTATACCCCTTCACGGATATGCAGTATGAGCATACCCACATGAAGAATATGTGATTCAAAAAATAATGATAATATCTGAATCTATCCGGTCCCAAAAACATCGTGCTCGGATAGATCATAGTGAGAATTCCGCCTATAGAGCAAAAGTATAAGAGTTTAAATAGTTTTTTGTTTTCGCCGATAAACACGACAAACGAAAGATAGAGTGAAAATCTGCAAAGACTTATCGTCAAAAGGGCGAGCAAAACGGTCTCAATTCCGTTTATGACCTTCCAAGTATGAAAAAGGATATCAAGCCCGATGAAGAAAGCTACTACCGCGACCCTGATTTTCTTTTTTTTCTCCAAGCCCTTTAACTTTTTTCTGTACACATGCGTAAGCCAAAAAGCAAGAAGGCAGAAAACAACTGCAGTGGCATGCCAAAATCCAAAAATCTCCATCTTCAACTTTCCCGGATTGTTTGAGAAAAAACCACTCAAAACTTTCACCTCCAAAAGCATTATGGATGCATTAACCTTTCTGTTTTTTTCTCTCCAAAATTTCTGATCGAATCCAAGGCAGGTATAGAGCAAAACTCATCAACATTGCTACAATGCTGAATACAATTGTGTAAAGCGGGAACCCTCCCAAGGCCTCAACCCAAGTGAGTTCAAAGGGCAGTTCCATCAAGAACATAAAGTTATAACCGAAAATTAAATTTGCAGTCAGAGCCAGCGCTGCCAATATCGCTAAATAACCCATAGCTTTTAAGTAATCCATAATTCTGATTTTATAGCCTTTTACGAAAATACAGTAAACGCATACCCACATGAAATATATATGTATTATGTAATAATGGTAGTATCTGAATCTATCCGGTCCAAACCCGCCAAAGTCCGGTACAGCCAAGCTCAAAAACCCGCCGAAAGCAAAAAAGTAAGTTATCTTAAACAGCTTTTCGTTTTCGTTGATAAACAGTATTATCGCCATGATAAGGGTTATTCTGCAAAGGTCGAGCGAGAAGAGCGTCTCCGCAACACTGTCAAATCCAAATATGATATTCCAGATATAGAAGCCCAGTTCAATCAAGAGAACTGCGACTGAAATCGATATCCTGAGTCCTTTGTTCCTTTCAAAAAGCTTAAGCTGATTCCTTCCAAAATACGTATACATGAAAAGCAACACACAGAATGCAATTGCGAAAATATACCAGAAGCTCATAGTATCCACAGTTAGATTCCCGACAGTGCCAGAAAAAAATGATTTCATAGTTTCTTCCCTCTTTAAATAATATGAATCAATATGTCGATTTTTGTTCTTTATCCATTTTAAAATCAGACTCATATATATGTCAAGCTTCTGGCAATTTTTTCTCCATAAAAAAAGTGCCTGATACATTGTTTCAAGCACTTTTAAATATCTATCCTCTACTCAAGGGGTTTAAGAACAACAAAGTCCGTAACTTCTGCATTCAGAAATCCTTCACTGTAATAGTAGCATGCATATAATAGGTCATCTGCGCCTAAGTAGAACTTGAATCCCGCCCCTTCTTCATCGGGTTCCTGTACACAGTGAGTGTTATCCACTATCTCATATTTGCTCTCATCGACTCCTGGTATACCGATAATGTCCGCATAAATCTTTAATTTGCCGTCCGGATAAAACACAACTGTGTATGCTGTATCCTCAAAGTCTTCAAGCCTGAAGTTTGCTTCTTCTTCATCAATCAGCGATGTTTTTCTCGAGTTTTCTGCCAAACCCACCATATACCACACGGGTTCCTTCTTCAAGAAATTCTCAATCGTAATCTCGTTGCTGAATTCTGGTGTTGAATAGTTCTTATAGACCACATCACCTGCGCTCTTCGGCACAATCGCATCCAGCGTCTCGCTGTCCACTTCGATTTCTTCCTCCACAACCTTCTCCGCAGTCGGCTTCGGCGTTTGTACCTCTTCCGGTGCTTCTGCTTCGTTCTTCTTACACGCTAAAGTCCCGCCGAAAGCTATTGTGATAACCAGCAATATAACGAGCAAGCCAAAGCTTATTTTGCTGGTTTTTATTTGTTTGCCTTTATTCTTATATTCCCGGAGGGGTCTAATACTGGATTTCTTATTACTCATCAGTTTATCATCTCCTCTTTTATGTTTCTAAGACTCAACTCTTTCGAGAGGTGTATATTAATTATCACTGATATTATAACAGTATTCTATTGTATCCTTCAATATTTTTAAAAAATGGACTTATTTATTCAAACATTTTCTCGGCACAAATTTTTTCGTTCTCATAGAAAAATACTCTGTTCCCATTATTGCATTCAAATATAAAATCCTCAAGACTTTTACTCGAATATTTATTGAAATCTCCGACTATACCAATTTTCATATCATAGTTCGAAAATTTCTGTAAAATCTCGCCTGCAAATCCGGTTTTTAGGTCAAAGAACTTTTCACCTAGATTTTCGCTGTAAGCGATTAAGCCGATACATCCCTGGTACCCTGCATTCACCATTAAATCCAAAACTTCTTGGGTAGTTAAAATCTCATCAAATTCCCTTCCCAGTATTGCAATTTTCCTTCCATCTCTGCTCTCTATTCGCATTTCTATCCAACCTCTCCTGCTAAAAATTCGTTTATTCTTGTTGCCGTATTATATATTACATGACCACAGCCCATTATTATATCACTTACAGCATTCTCAACGTACCTGGTCATCTTTTCGGCAGATTTTTTTGTGTCCACAGTCACATCTTTTTCTCCGCCCAAATACAGCACAGGCATAGTGAGTTTTTCAAGCTGCTCCTCATCAAAAGAGGGTAGACTGCCGACTCTCGGATTGAAGTTTTTTAATATTAGACTCGATGTCTCTATGACCTCTTTAGGTATATTGTTATTTCCGAAAATCATTCTGTTCAACGGCTCAATTCCCTTCTCGCCTTTCATCGTATAGAGGATCGACTTTATGACGAATGACATCTTCGGTGGCAAGATACCTGACGAGGCTATCAAAATAAGATTGCTTACCATTTCAGGAAAGCGGGACGCAAATTTCAGAGCGGCCCAGCCCCCGAATGAGTTTCCCGCAATTGAAGCTTTTTTAATATCTAGCCCTTTCATTACTTCCTTAATCCAAAAAGCAAAATCATCGTTTTCTGTGCTCAATCTTGTCTCGGCGCTTTTCCCCGGTTCTCCCGGGATATCCACAGCAATAACTCTATAATTTTTGCTAAGAACACCCATATCTCCAAGCCACATCGTCGAATTGCTGCAAGACCCATGTATCAGAATAATCGGCTCTGCATTCTTTTTCCCTGCTGTGAGTATATGTGTTTTTCCAAACTCTGTGTCCACATACTCCCCGGAAAATTTTGCTCCGTGTGTTTTTAATATCATGTCATAATGATCTATTATTTTCTTTTTTCCTTCTTCACTTTTATATACCGATATTTGCTTCATCTATATCATCCTCTATCCTCTGTCAGTGCATTTAACGAACTCATCATGGCTTCAATGAACTGCGTCGTTCCCCAAAGCATCACACGAACCTTGTTTTCTGCCTCTATATACTGAGTCGTTATTGTCGATTTTCCATATGAAGGATCTTTACTGACTAAAATCGCTGTCATCGTATTCGATATACTTGACGCCTCGTCGGAATCGAAAACTTCAATATCCGCTACTGCCGAGACCATAATTCTGTCTCGGCTATTTTTTCCCTTCGCCTCAGCATCCTTAATAATACTATTGTCCCTCCTTGAGTCGTTCTTTCCTTCGATAAAGACACTCAAGTCGTGCCCGCTAACGCGCCACCCCTTGCCGATTTTGTTAGCCCGAAGTTTCCCTTCTCTGATAAATCTTTGAATTGTCTTTGGATGCATATCAATTATTTCGGAAATCTTCTCAACTGTATAGTATTTTTCATTCATTCCTTATTGCTCCTTATTATTCCCTTTTGTGGCATTATACGTTATTTTAAGTAATGTGTCAAGATATTTAATTGAAACAAAAAAGGATGGCCGAAACCATCCTGAAAAATATGATTTTACTTTGTATTTGCGATTCTCACAGGCTTGCCTTCAATATATCCTCTGTACCCTTGCGGTTCAAGTTGGAATCTCGGGGCTTTTTCGTCTGCCCAAGCGAAACCGTAGAGCGAAGGATCATACTTATCTATCACTTCCCAAATCTCACTTATCGCTTCTTCGAAATCCTCATCATCAAACGGCTGTCCTTGAAACACCATCATCTTGCACGGAGCAAGATCGATTATATCAAATCCTTCCGGTATATCTCCGTTGAAATCCTTTGGCACTTCGACTCCTTGAGCATAAACTGAAGTCCCGGGTTTTATGAGATTCTTCGGCATCCAAAGCCCCATCGGCTCATAGAGCGCATCCTTTATGCTGGAAAGCAATCCCCAGACATCACACGAAACTTCGTCACAGTATTCGTAATAATCCTTTGCTTTTACTCCTCTTTTCAAAATCAGTTTTCGTGTCGGTTTTTCGATCACCTGCACAAACACTGTATTCGGTTCTTTTTTTTCACTCATTTTCTTTTCTCCTTCCCTTTCCCTTTTGGGATACTCCTGCACTAAATATGGCATAAAAAGCTTTATCGGAGGCGTAGTCTTTGAATACTTTTTTGGGCTTATTCCGAACTGCTTGGAAAATGCCCTTGAAAAGCCTTCATGAGTATCGAATACGAAATCGAGTGCAACGTCCAGAACGCATGCTTTTTCATCACGAAGCACTAATGCCGCAGAGGAAAGCCTGAGCGCACGAATATAGTCGAAAAGAGCAGTCCCCGTATGTTTCTTAAAAATCTTTGAGATGTGCCACGGCGAATATCCCGTGATTTTTGCGATATCATAAAGAGATATCTTTTCTTTTAAGTTCTCATTGATATATTTTTGCGCTTTTCTTACAGCATTCATCTGTTCACGATTTTCCGTATTCCCCACCTCCAATACGAAGGATAACATCATCCGAAAATATTTTCTTGACCGCAATTGTCCTGTTTTCTGTTTTCAATCTATCATATTTTCTCTGCTTTTAGAAATAAAATTTATTAGTTATTGACATATGCCCATATCTGTGTATAATAAAAGTATCGGACATATGTCAAAAACTAATAAGGAGGTGATTTTAATGCCAAGAAGAGACAGAACAGGACCACACGGATATGGAGCAGGTACCGGCAGAGGTTCAGGAGGATGCTGCACTGGCGCAAATGCTTTGAGTTATCGAAGGAATTCAGGTTATAGGCGAAATATCTGCTGTGCTCCCAGAGAGGACTTTTTACCGCAGACACAAAAGGAGTTTTTAAAGCAGGAAAAAGATTTTTTGAAAAATAGACTTGAAATTGTCAGCAAAGAATTGGATAATATATCTAACGAGGATAACCAGAATACTTAAAGTCTTTTTTAGGAGAAGAATTATGCCTAGACCCAGAAAGTTCAGAAAAGTCTGCTGTATGCCGCAATCCACACTATTCGGTCCAATTAACACGCCTTACTCAGAATCTGATATCATAGTCATGTCAGTTGAGGAATATGAGACGATTAGACTCATTGACTTTGAAGGCATGATGCAGGAAGAGTGTGCGGAGAGCATGAATGTTGCAAGGACAACCGTCCAGCGGATCTATAACGATGCCAGAAAAAAGCTTGCGGAATACTTAGTTTGCGGTAAGGTTCTTAGGATTCAAGGTGGCGACTTTCAGATCTGCGGCGAGAACCACGGACAACATTGCAGCCATTGTAACGGGCGCTATGGCAGAAGGGGCTAGTAAAGTATGATTTTTTAAAGATTGTTTAAAAGCAAAGAGCAGCACTTTTGCCTTCCGAAAAGCATAGTGCTGCTTTATTTATTTCTTAATTACAGTTTCAATTTTTTTAACCATCAGCCAGTCATCCATGTTTCCAAAATCGCTTTTATCGATAGCAAATTGAGTGGTTTCTTCGGCTTCTTTGATTTCAATCAAAACAAGATATCTTTTCCCCGCCCAACGCTTTGTTTGTGCGTTTGAAAGCATGAGTTTTGGCTGGTTTTCTTCGACCAGAGCGACCGACTCCGGTTCTTCCATCTTTTCGGAATTAAACACACTTGCTACTTCAGCCTTTGCCCGAATCAAACCATCACCGTTGTTTTCAATTAAATAGAGAATGTCTCCTTCAAAAACCCTTCCATACGGCATCTTTCTTCCGGCAGCTCCCCTGATAATCATCTTCTTTTTGCCGCTTATTATATTCTCCAATTCCTTCGCTTTGTGGTCCAAGTACACAACATGATCCATAATTTCTCCTCCGAAATTTTCTCTACTATATTCTATATCAATTATCACATCCATACAATATCTATCCGTATTAAAAAAGAAAAGCCCCGACTCTCAAAATGCCGGGGCCGATAGCTTTTGATCCTATTGTTTATTCCAGGCAATAGTTAACTGCCCCTCCTGCCAGCTAACGGTCAGCTGAATTCCGTCCTTCGAACCCACATAGGTTATTTGGTCTTCGCTTTCCATCTTCATCATCTCTTTCCATCCAGAACTCTTTAGGTCTTCCAAATAATCACTGGCGTCTTTATACTTATCGCACTTTATGTTTAGTATCGTGTTGCCTGCCATAGTTGCAGATGATTCAATCTTCCCTTTTTTAAACTCAGGCACTACCTTTGGTGCATCGTTCGGCCATTCGGATTTTGGACCGATAACAATATCGCCTTCTTCAGATTCTATTGTTATGCTGTCGCCTTGCTTCTCAATATCAACATCAATACCCTGCTTTTCAAGCCTCTCCTCGATCATCTTTTCCGCTACTTCCTCTCTTGCTCTTCTGCATCCCGCAAAAGAAACGACAAGACATAAAACCAGAACTATTACAATGATCTTTTTCATTTCCTATTTCATCTCCTAACTTTGATCAACTCTTTTCACTACTATTCTACACCTATATTATATCAAATTATACCAAAAAAGCCCAATGCATAAAGTATTGGGCCCATAGTTTTTTAAATATTCTGCTCAAAAATCATATTTTCTATAAACTGATTCTGAAAATCTGGATGCTTCGAAAGAAGAAAAACCTCTATTTTATTGCTAAAATTATAAATCCGTATTTTTGCTTCTTCACAGATTACCGACATAACCGATCCTTTAAGAGAAGTATTCCCTACAACTTCAATATTCTCATGCTTGAACGGCAGTATCCCGCATCTAAATAGATTCTCAACTTGAAGATGGCTTCCGAATCCCCCTGCGATATATATCGTATCGATATCACTTGGGTTAACCTCGTGTTTTTCAATTAGCATATCTATCCCTGTACGAATTGCTGCTTTGGCGAGCTGGAAGTTTCGAATATCTTTCTGGGTCAAATACACAGATTTTTTCTCATCTTCGAAAAGAACAATGCAGTCTTCATCATCGATTTTTCTCAGTCTTCTTTGAATATTTGGGATTTCAGAAACCATGCTGAGCTTTCCTGTTTCGTCTATTAAGCCGAGCTTTAACAAAACAGCCATTATATCGATAAGTCCGGATCCGCATATTCCCTTCGGACTTTTTTCGTCTATCGTCTCGAATACAATATCTTCATCATAACCAATTTTGCATATAGCCCCCGAAAGCGCACTCATCCCGCACTCAATCTCCGCTCCTTCAAAAGCAGGTCCTGCCGCAACCGAACATGCAGCAAATCTGCCCTGCCTTGCAAATATCATCTCACCGTTTGTTCCAAGATCCATAAACAAAGTCGTGTGCTTTTCTTCTTCAAGACCGAGAGAAACTGCTCCTGCTGTTATATCCCCGCCGACAAACGAAGAAGCAGCAGGTGAAATATGAACCTTTGCGTTTTCACACCGAAGCCCGATATCTCTTCCGATGAAATCATTCGGAGCTAGGAAATCCGTTTCGAAAGGGGCAAAAGCGAGTTTATCGACTTTTTCCCCAAGCAGCATATGAATCATAGTAGTGTTTGCCGAGATAGCCATATTCGATATATTAGTTGAATCAATGCCGATTTCAGTGCACATATTCTCAAGCATCATGTTTATTTCACTTATAACGGATTCTTTCAGCAAAAGTCTGTTTTCTTCACTTTCAAGGGAGAAATTTAATCTTGAAAAAACATCAGCCCCGAATGCTTTTTGTGGATTGAGTTTTACACTCTTTATTATCTTTTCTTTGCTTACAGCATCAATTATCACGCCTTCCAGAGTTGTGGTTCCGATATCCAAGGCAAAAAATGCATCTTCAATATCACTTTTCTCTATAAGTACTACTATACCCCCGAAGTCTTTTGTATTGTCAAATACCCTAATTGACAAATCTTCTGAAACTATTATTTTACATGCTAATCGAAACCCTCTTTCGATTTCTTTTGGGGTAAGGTGTTCAACATCTGACTCAGTCGACGGGGTTGCGTTTTCGATTATTTCGATTTTGCACTTGCCGCATTTACCTCTGCCTCCGCAGGGAGCGGAATCAATAAACCCTTTTTTCGCAAGCTCTTCATATAGGTTTTCCCCTTTAGACACCAAAATCTCGGATTCAATATTTCCTTTTATAACGGAAATTCTTTTCATCTATTCCTCCGAATATATGCTCATCAATAAAAAAGCACCATCAATGCAAACCCATCGACAGTGCTAAAAATCCAATATCAATTATGACAGCAACTCGATCGCCTTGTTTGCAGCGCTCGCAGCATCATCAGTATAAGCATCAGCACCGATTTGTTCTGCATAAGCCGCAGTCACCGGAGCTCCGCCGATCATTATCTTTACCTTATCTCTTAAACCTTCTGCCTCAAGCGCATCTATTATATTTTTCATCTCCGGCATAGTGGTTGTGAGCAAAGCACTCATGGCAATTATCTGCGCCCCTTCTTCTTTGACAGCATGGATAAATTTATCAGGACCAACGTCCGTTTCAAGATCGACAACCTCGAGTCCGCTGCCTTCCATCATCATACAGACAAGATTTTTCCCGATGTCGTGCAGATCTCCTTTGACCGTACCTATCGCAACTTTGCCCTTTGACTTAAAATCTTTTTTAGCCAACAATGGCTTAATTATATCCAGCCCAGCATACATAGCTCTTGCTGCAATCAAAACTTCAGGCACATATACTTCGTTATTTTTGAATAATACACCGATTTCCATCATTCCTGTAATCAATCCATTATTCAAAATCTCTTCCGGTTCAACACCGTTTCCGATAAATTCTTCTGTAAGTCTTTTTGCCTCACCCGCATTACCGCTTTTCACCGCCTGGCTTAATTCTGCAAACATAAACATAACCCTCCACAATATTTTTCGTTAATATTTTATCATTATAATACGGTTTAAAAAATGTACTAAGCTGCGCAAAAAGGTAATATTATGCTTCATCCCCCCTGCGGAATTTCCCGGGTGTCAGTCCAACTTGTTTCTTAAAAACCTTACTGAAATATCCGGATTGGTCGTATCCCACCATATCCGCAATCGTCGATACTGAATAATCCTCGGTTAGAAGCAGCTGTTTTGCTTTTTCTATACGTACTTTGGTTAGGTATGAAGAAAAAGTGATTCCGAGTTCTTTGCCGAAAAGATGGCTGATATGTGACTCGCTCACAACAACATGCCTCGCAACATCCTCAAGAGTTATATCGGTATTATAATTATCTCTTATATACTCCATCGCCTTGGAAAGCAAGGATGAGTTCTTAACATTCCTCGTTTGGTAGATTGTATCCATCATCTTATCAAGTGTTTTCGAAACCCAAGTACAGAGTGTCTTGAATTCGTCGATTTCTGCCAAGGCGGCGATCATCTCAAAATTCAGACCCAGCATATGCTCCAAGCCGGCCCCGGTTTCAACAGCGGCTCTTGAGATTACCACAACAAGCTCTAAAACCCTCGCCTTTAGTATTTCCAAGTTGCCCGCACCATAGAAAAAGACATGGACTAAAATCTCGTTTAAAATATTTTTTGCTCCGCTCCTGTCCCCGACTTTTACAAGACCGATAAGTTCTTTTTCTTTTTTAATCGGATAATGACTGTCCTTCTCGCTGTCTTCTAGCACTTTTATCATACTCTCCGTCTGCTTTTTTTTGTGCAGCAGCTCAGCAATCCTAGCCTGCTGAAGATTGATTTCCCGGTTTTGCTTTAATATTCCTGCTTTGTTTTCTGCCAAGGAGTCAGCTATACTTTGGAGCATATCGGCAAGTGAGCCTACCTGTTCGGATGTCTTTTTTATGAGCTTTTCTCCGGTCCCAATAAGCTTATTAGCATCTATCCCAAGGTCTTTCGCCAAATCTCTTATTTCACTGCGTGCAAACTCATCGAAATCCCACATTATCACCGGTCCGCATGTTATTGCTCCGATGCATCTATCCTCAGTAATCAGCGGAGCAAAGCAGATCGTAAGCCCGGCATGACACCTCGTTATATAACTCTCGCCAAGACTGATGCACTGCAGGCTTGCCTTTTCGCGAAATTCGCTGCACCTCTTTTCGCCTTCTTCGACTGTGTGCACAAGGCGGCAGAACTTCGAGCTTTCGAGTTCGGATTGGCAGCACGATATATCGGAGATTTTGCTTAAGACATCCGGATTGTCAGAAAAATCCTTTGCGCTTCCATATCTATAAATCGAGGCATCTACTCCCGTCGCAAGAGAAAAAGAGCGTAAATTTTTATCGCTCTTGATTATGTTTTCTGCTTCTTTCGAAAAAAAGTCACTCATGGTATTCTCCTCGGACAATTCGCTATAATCAATTATACCACAATCTTCGGTGACTTTTCACCAAATACCTTTTTCCATGTATTTTCGATTTTCCGCTTCGCCGTTTCCTTTGCATCCTCAAAGACAATTATTACGAGTTCATCCGGTTTGTCTTCTGTGCAATCCTTTATACTGATATATGGCGGAACGATGTCCACATAATTTTTCTTTTTTTCTATAGTTACAAAACCTTTGATACGTACACTCAATGGCAGCATAGTATTGATAAACTCTCTAAAAGCTTTTTTATCCAATGATTTTTCACACAATATAGTGAAGCTTCTTTCGGATATCGGTTTCGGATCAATACATTCAAGCTCAGAGTTTAGGTCGCTTAATGCCGTTATTCTATCCATATCAACATCGCACATAACGCAAGGGATAATCTCAGCTTTGCTGTTGTGTTCTTTTATCGCTTGAATCGCTTCTAGTTTTTTCTCTTTGCCCACATTATCGATTTTGTTCAACAGAATAATATTTGAGCGCTGAACCTGTGACACTGCTGCAACGGATGCTTTTAGAAGCGCCGCTATTCTTTCGGCATCAGTAACACAGACAAAGCTCTTTATTGAAATATCCTCTTTGGTTTTCTTTAGAGAGTTTAAGTCCTCCATAATTTTCGCGATACTCGAAGGATTGGAAAGGCCGCTGGATTCGACATATATTTTGTTAATTCCCATATCGATAAGGCTTAGGATAGATTTTATAAAAAAGTCAGACTTGCATGCACAGAAAATTGATCCGGAGTTAACCTCCATAATATCAATATCTCTATTGTTCTTTAGCCTTTCACCATCCACGGAAACAGACCCGAACTCGTTTACAACAACTCCGACTCTTTTTGTTTCGTCCTTTAATATATGCTCGAGCAAAGTCGTCTTGCCCGAGCCCAAAAAACCCATTATCATTATTATCTCTGTCATCAGATTTACCCCCTATAGATTACAGCAAACCTTCAATCTTCTCGAAAAGCTCTGATTTTGGCGGTATCAGCGAAATGTACTCAATCTTCCCTCCAATAACCATAGTAGGTAAGTTTGCAATACCCATCTTCATCATCATAGGCACGGTTTTTTTATCCAGCATCTTATACTCCACTACATCGACCTTCTCACCATAGTGATCCTTCGCCTCCAGAGCAGCATTCAGCATGTAGGTACAAGCCGCGCAGCTCGCTGAATCCAGAGTATAGACTTCGATTAAAGGTCTTTTAAGGTTTTTATAGTCCGGAATCTCAACCTCTATATCCTCTTTTTTAACCTCGTAATTTTTAACAATCTCCCGTGTTCCTTCCGGATTAGCTATCGCTTGCTGGACTCCTATTGTGTTTTCAACCGGAACAGCATAAGGCATATCACATCCGGGGGATATTATAAGATTTTTATGCGAAAGAGAATCTATCATGCCAAGAGTGTATATCATGTTCTCCTGCTGGGTTCCGTTGAGCATCAAAGTCGCAAGAGGTATGTTTCCGGAAAGGATGATATCATACCTGTCCGTAATCTCTTTGGCCTTTTTCATATCAACGTTTTCGTCGACAGCAACCATATCGGGTTTTGTCTGACACATCTTTTCGATATTGTTCGAAGCATTGCCGCAAACAAAGAAAGAACCGTGCTTCCCTTTGCTTCGAATGGCCTCGAAGAAAGCAGAAAACGGTTTTGAGAGAAACTCTTCAAAGTGTGCCGGCGATATCTGTGATACCAGCGGATCTACAACGGCGATAATGTCCATGCCCGCGTCGATATACATATCTGCAACAGCGATTGCAACATCCTTGGTATAATCAACAAGCTCTTTTACATAGTCGGGATTCAACATCATATCCATAAAGATATTCTGCCCTCTTAAGTGTGAAGCAAGAGTGAAAGGACCGCAAACCAGACCGAGAAGTGCAGTATCCTCGCCTTCCTCTGCTTTAATCCGTTCCATCGCTTCAATAAAAACAGGCAGCCTTCCGTCTGTTTCTTTCGGAATTCTTCTTTCGAACTCGACGGGGTCGGTTCCGTCCAAAGGATGGCTTTTTACACTCGGCGGTGAGTTCTCCGACCACATAAGCTCGCATCCGAGTATCTCCGCTTCGATCTGTAAATCGAAATGTATCGGCATGCCGTCCGGATTATAGACCTTTTTCACTTCTTTTAATGCTTCCACCAAAACATCTGATTTTGTCAATATTTCCGTTGGGCTTGCACCGATAAGTTTTCCTGCATGAATACCTGCAAAAGGTATCCAGGGGATTCTGTCAGTTTCCTTCTTTTCGAACAAATTATTGAGTCTTTCCTTACCCGTCATCTTTTTATTCCTCCATAAAAATACTATTATAAAACCATTATCATTTTACTACCCACAGTATACCCACATGCAATAAGCATTAATATGTTTTAATCAGCAAAAAACTGAACAAATATGCTCTTTAGCTGTTTTTTTTATATTTTATTTTTGGATTGTGTTATTATTATATCCGTTAAAGTATCTTTACTTTTGCAAAATTTTTTATAGCTTTGACACGGGAGATTTATATTGGAATTTAAAGAAAAGTTTATCGAAAAGGCAAGACAGTCAGGATACACGAATATCGCTCCTGTAGATATCGGAAGAATTGAATTCGAAGAGAGTCTGCGCTCCATGTGTGAGATGAACACGTGCGGTCATTACGATAAATCATGGGTATGTCCTCCTGCGTGCGGGACAGTTGAGGAGCTAAAGGACAAAGTGCTTTCTTTCAGTGATTCTGTACTCCTGCAAAAAGTATATAAAATCGAAGATTCCTTTGACTTTGAAGGTATGATGGCAGGACAAGAGGATTTTGATAAACTCTTCACTGAAATGATGGATTATACTTGCGAAAAAATAGGCAGTGATTATTATTCTCTCAAAGCCGGCTCGTGTCATCTTTGTGAAGAGTGTACTTATCCGGATACTCCGTGCAAATATCCGGAAAAAGCAAGACCTTCTATAGAGGCTTGCGGTATAAACGTTACCAGCCTTTGCAGCTCTTGCGGAGTGCCTTATATAAACGGCAAGAATACCGTTTCATACGTTGCCCTGTTTCTGTTTTCTTAAGTTTTGCAAATCAGAAAAGAGCAAACATATTGTCCGCCCTTTATATTTAGGAATCTATCCTTTTTTCTTAATCTCCTTCAAACGCTTCATAACGTCATTTGCGCCCGTTCCGAAATAATCGTGCAGTATATCGTATTCTGCATAAAGCTTATCGTATACTTTTGATGCGCTCTCATTCGGAGTGTACTCTATATCCTTTAGTTTCCCCATCGCCTTAGCTCCTGCGTAGATATCCTCGTATGCTCCTCCCACAACAGCTCCAAAGATTGCAGACCCGAGAGCGGGCCCTTGCGCACTGCCGGAAATCTTAATCGGTCTTTTTACGATATCAGCATATATCTGCATTACAGCCGGACTCTTCTCCGCGATTCCGCCTGCTGCATAGAATTCATACACCGGAACTCCATTGCTTTCGAAATTTTCTATAATCTTTCTTGTGCCGAATGCAGTCGCTTCAACAAGTGCGCGGTATATCTCCTCCGGTTTCGTCGCAAGTGTCATACCCACAATCATTCCGGTCAAGTCAACATCCACAAGAACGGATCTATTTCCGTTCCACCAATCAAGAGCAAGCAAACCGCTCTCCCCCGGAGAGTATTCCATCATCTTCTCTTGAAGGTATACGTGGATATCCTTTCCCTCCTCTTTTGCTTTTCTCATATATTCAGAATTTATGCAGTTGTTCACAAACCATGCGAAATGGTCACCGACACAAGATTGTCCCGCTTCATATCCGAAATATCCGGGCATGATACCGTCTTCAACATACCCGCAAATTCCCGGAACCATAGCCTCTTTTTCACCGAGCAGCATATGACATGTCGAAGTGCCCATAATTGCAAGCATCTTTCCGGGACCATCGATTTTCACTGCAGGCATACATACATGTGCATCCACATTAGCAACAGCTACCGCTGTCCCTTCTTTAAGTCCTGTGATTTTCGCCATCTCTTCTGTAATTCCGCCTGCCTTTTCTCCGAGAGAGGTCACCTTGCAGTCGAGCTTGGTGGATACGATATCCTCCATTTTTGGATTCAGAGCTTTAAAGAATTCCGGCTCAGGGTATCCTTCCTGTTTATGCCAAATCGCTTTATATCCTGCTGTGCAGGAATTTCTGGTGTGATTCCCGGTCAGCTGCCATATTACCCAATCAGCAGCTTCTATGAAATAGTCCATTTCATCATAGACTTCCGGCTTTTCTTCGAGAACCTGCCAAACTTTAGGGAACAGCCATTCCGAAGAGATTTTGCCGCCATATCTTTCGAGCCATTCTTCTCCCGTTTTTTCTGCAGTCTCGTTTAGCATGTTCGCTTTGTCCTGTGCTGCGTGATGCTTCCAAAGCTTCACATATGCATGGGGTTCGGATTTATACTTTTCCATAAAACAGAGCGGTGTACCGTCCGCTTTTACCGGCATCACCGTACATGCAGTGAAATCGATACCCAGTCCAATAACATCCCCTGCATCGATTCCGCTTTCCTCGATGACTTTCGGAATAACCGTCTTGATTACATCAAGATAATCCTCCGGATGCTGCAAAGCCCAGTCGAACTCAAGCTTTGTACCGTCCGGCAGTTTTTCGTCCATAACGGCGTTTTTATAATCCAAAACACTGGTTGCAACCTCTTCCCCCGTTTCGACATTTACGAGAAGGGATCTTCCCGATAGTGTGCCGTAGTCCAATCCAATAGAATACTTAGCCATTGATATGCCTCCATATAAAAATAATATTTTAAAATATGATAATTTTAATCAAATTAATGTACTGCTCGTATAAGAATTGTACATTTTGAAGATTTTTCTGTCAATGTAATTTATCCAGTTGGTCCTAAATATTCAGATCCCGTCTTGGATATAAAATATAGGTTCCGATGAAACAAAATGCGATTATACAGACTGAGATAATGACATATATGCTTTCAAACCTGCCTTCATTGATTATCAAGACTGGCTCAAAGTATTTAAACGGCGTTGCATATTTTAAAAACTCCAGCTTCTCGCTGAAACCTATAAGAACTGATATAATATATGCCCCGATAAATACACCGACGGCATATGACCCGGACTTCTTATATCTCTTCATTATCGAGGATATAAAAATTCCTATCGAAAAAAATATCATCTGCACTATAAAAACCGCAGCTGCCGTATCTTTTATCGCTTCGAAGAAAAAGGCGTTCGGTTCATACTGCATAGAGTTTATAACAACGACAGAAATCGAGACCGCCAAAAGCAAAACACAGATTGTAATACCTGCGAGCATCTTATGGAAGACGACTTTATTTCTTTTAACAGGCAGGGAATATAAAAACTCCGCCGTTCTGCCCCGCTCCTCTTTGGCGAGTATCGAACTTCCGAGAAGTACGGCGTGAATACCCAAAAGTATTATCACATATTGCATCACCAATACAATAAAGCCGGAAAGCGTCGAAAGATTCAAGGTGTGCATACTGAAAACCTTGAGCATAGCTTGAGGTACGGAGTCCAAAATACGAGTCAGCTCGGGATTTCCGTGGAATGCGGAAAACTCCATAATCCATATCGTAAACAGAGCGGAAAGGCATGCAGACCAAATAAAAAGCGATTTCAGATTTGATTTTAATTCTCTGAAGTAGATGTTCAATCTTTTCCTCCTATACCGTATGAATATTTCTATTTCTATACAGAATATAGCTTAGCCCAAAACAAACAGCTATAATAACACAACTCAACAGTGTCATCATAAGATTATACTTTCCATGCAGTGAAATATACGACGGATCATAGTGATAGAACGGAGAGATTACTCCAAGGTTCACCGTGTCAAGCACTTCGCCGATTGTGAATATTGCATACATCCCGAAGGAAAGCGCCATCGAAAAAGAGAGTACACTTCTAATCTTTTTCACCAATACAGAAATTATCATTCCGATCGATACGAAATACAGCTGGAAAAGTATATTAGCCGATAGAATTAGCGATATTGTTTTAAAGCTATACTCGTTTCCATTGTTAAAAATCAGAATGCCTCCTATGCTTGAAAGCCATACGAACAAATTTGTAATCGTAAGCGCAGTCATCACCGCAAGAAATTTTGAAAGAATAATTCTGGTTCTCGATATCGGTCTTGTCATAAGAAAATCTGCCGTTAGTTCTCTCTCTTCGACAGAGAGAACTCCGATTCCGTAGTTTGCACTTTGCATTGCAAGAAGAAGCTGTACAAAAACAAAAGCAAATGCGAAAAAACCGACTACAGATGAAATCGAAATCGCTCCCGCCATTCCAAAAGCTTTTAAGAACTCCTCAGGGAAGCTTGCAAGAACCTGATCCATAAGCTCTGCATCGGACATCATACCCGGATAAAACGACATAACCATAAATATAAATGCAGATATGGCAGCTGACCAGAGTAGAGCCGATTTTAAATAGGTTTTTAGTTCAAAAATATAGATATTCATCTTCTCACCTACTTGTAGTAATGCAGGAATATCTCTTCCAACGTCGGCTCCTCAATCAACACATCAGAAATCTCCTGCGATCCGATAATCTTTGTTATTTTGTTTATATTCCCTCTGTAGAAGAATTTTAGTTCGTCTTTATGGATTTCAATCTCCGATGTGCCCGATATATTGAACACGCTCTTCTTTAGCTTCTCGCCCCGAATAGTGATTTTTTTATACGTTTCCTCCCGTATTGTTTTCATGCTTTCAAGCTTTATGATTTTTCCTTCTTTGATAATCGCAACCCTGTCGCAAAGCTGCTGCACTTCTGAAAGAATATGTGACGAGAAAAGTACCGTTGCCCCTCTTTTGTTTTCCTCTGCGATATAATCGAAAAATTTTTGCTGCATAAGCGGATCCAGTCCGCTCGTAGGTTCATCCAAAATTATGAGTTTCGGTTTATGAAGCAGTCCTTGTACAATACCGACTTTCTTCTTGTTCCCATATGAAAGGTCTTGGATTCTCCTGTCAAGATCGAGCTCCATAATTTTAGAAAGTTCCGAAATCCTTTCGCTGTGGTCTCCGGAATAAAAGCTTGCCGAATATTTCAAAAGCGATTTGACTTTCATTTTATCGTAATAAAAGATTTCCGAAGGCAAGTATCCAATATCCTTCCTGATTTCAGGACCGTACTTAATACAGTCCTTTCCGAAAATCGTTGCGCTTCCGCTCGTTGGGAAGATCAGACCCAAGAGAAGACGGATCGTAGTGGATTTGCCCGCTCCGTTCGGTCCGATAAACCCAAATATCTCCCCTTCTTTCACTTCGAAGGAAACGTCCTCGATTCCTCTCGCCTTACCGTAATATTTCTTTAGATTCTTTATCTCTATAATATTCATAGATTTCTCCCGGACTAAGGATTTTCTAATTCATTTCTTTGTTGTACTTATATAGTATTCTATTTTCGAAGCATGTTTACCTTGTTTAGACTACCCGTCATGTATAAGTAGTTTTCGGTATGTTCGGTCGACTCCGACAGCTCCGAGCGGTGCTGTTATCATAATCGCAAGAACCGCAACAGACAGAATCGTGTTTCCGCTTGTGACTCCGGCAGAAAGCGGTATTGCACCGATAGCCGCCTGTACAGTCGCTTTTGGCAGATATGCTATAGAGCAGAATAATCTTTCCTTCTTATTAAGGTCCGTCCCTATTAAAGAAATATACACTCCGGCTATTCTCAAAATTAAGGCTGCAAAAACTATTGCAACTGACAATAGCCCTACATCGGCAAGCGAGCGTATATCCACAGCCGCACCAATAAGTACAAAAAGCAGTACTTCCGCACCTACCCAAATTTTTGAGAATTTTCCCATGAGCCTTTTTGCCAAAGGTTCTCTCGTTTTTAGAATCGTACCACCGAGAGCCATAACCGCAAGCAGAGCAGATATCGGCACAAATTCTTCAACAGCGTTTTCCAGAGCCACAAAAAGGAAAGACACACTTAGGATTACCAAAACCTTTACGGTATCCCGCATATGGAATCTTTGGAAAAGCCAGACCAAAATAAGTCCGCAAAGCACACCGACAAGCAGTCCCAAAACAATCGATATCGGCACTGTGATAAGGCTTACAGCTTTGAACCCTTCCCCCTGATACATGCCGAGAAAGGCGGTGAAAAGAACAATTACGTATATATCATCCACACTCGCCCCTGCCATAACGAGATGCGGTACTCTTTTCTCTCTGCCATATCCGCTCTCCATAAGTTTTATCATCCTCGGAACCACTACAGCCGGAGAAACCGCGGCAACAACGGAACCCATTATCGCAGCTTCTATATATGAGATACCGAAAAAAATCGGAGCGAGAATCGTTATCGCCGCAATCTCCAAAGTTGCAGGGATAAAGCTCATCAGAATTGCGGGTCTTCCGACTTTTCTCAGATCCTTCAAATCCAGCGTAAGTCCTGCTCTAAGCAAAATTACTATAAGTGCAATCTCCCTTAAGTCGACTGAAATCTTCAAGATATCGGGAGATATAAGATTTAGAACATATGGACCCAATACAATTCCCGTTATTATCATTGCGAGCAATCCGGGAATATGGATTTTATTGAATATACTTGAAAGCGTGAAACCTATTATCAGTATCAAAGATAAACTGAACAGCATAACTTACTCCTTTTATTAAAAAAGCTGATTACCCCGTGAAAAAAAATATCACAGAAGTCATCAGCCTGTTAAGCGGTTTTAGCATAAGCTATGGGAGAACCTCATTCCCATTTTTTTAGATAATACCACATAGTCTTTGCTTTTTCAAGTGATGTCCGTTTGGTATTAAGTATGCGACCGCCGACTTTCAGCGGTCGTTTTTTTAAATCCACGATAATTGTTCTTTAATATATCCTTTTTTATAGTCGAATATTATATCCCTCATCCTGAATAAAAGACCGAGTTTCCTGCATTCCCTTTGGAACAGTTCCTTTAACTCTGAATATTTTGGCGAGGAACAACCATAATCACCGCCGAATCTTTCGATATATCTGTTCGACATCCCAGGAAAGTGTTTATCCAGCTCATCATAAAAGTACTCTCTTTGACCGCTTCGAAGAGTCATACCGAAACTCGGATATATAAATCTCGCTCCGCTTGCTTTCGCCTTTTCCACGATTCCGACGACATTTTCTTCCGTGTCTTCGATAAAAGGAAGCATAGGCATCAGCAAAATTCCCGTATGAATTCCAGCATCGGAAAACTCCTTTATTGCAGCAAACCGTTCGCTTGAAGGGCAAACATTCGGTTCAATCTTTTTGCTGAGAACATCATCAGCAGCCGTAACCGTCATCATAACACTCACCGGAGAATGCTCGGAAATCTTTTTGATTATATCTATATCTCTGGTGATAAGACTGCTTTTGGTGAGAGGAGAAACACCGAAACGATATCTTTCTATCAGATTCAATGCTCCTCTGGTAAGCTTAAGTTTTTCCTCGAAAGGATTATAGGGATCACTCATCCCGCCTGTCGCGATAACGCCTTTTTTTCTTTTCGATCGTAGGTTTTTTTCGATTATCTCAAGAGCATCTTTTTTTGCACGCACCCTTGAAAAATCCTCAATCTGATAACATTCGCTTCTGCTGTCGCAGTATATGCATCCATGACTGCAGCCTTTGTAGATATTCATATTGTATTCGCACCCGAACCACCCGTTATCCGAATATCCCGATACTATATTTTTTGCCGAAATATACTCCATATCTTTTTCCTCAAAAAGCATTAATACTATCTTTAGATTATATCATAAGCAAAAGTCTATTCTTTCCGTATCAGCGATTGTTTATCTTTTGTTCGCACAAAAACTTTATAGCCTCGCTCATCGTCCTTGCTGTTCCCTCACCATATTTATCTAAATTCTTTTTAAACCTCTCGTCTGATATATACATTTCTCCCAGCCCTAACAACATTTCATAAGAGCAGTCATAATAATACTTTGTAATATGCTCACGCCAGATTTCAACTAAATCACAAAGCCTTTTATCCTCCGACGAAGCATTGGTTAGTTCAGAAAATCCTTTGAGAATTTCCTTGCTTTCCGAGTTTATTCTCTTCCAATCCTCTTCGCTGTATTTCGAAGTCTTTTTCTCACTTTGTTTATAGCTTTCCGTGTAGCCCCATCTTTGCTTTGCTTCTTCACCGTACTTCCGCTTTGCTTTCTCAATATCTCTCATATCAAACTCCTTAAAACTCGCTTTCCCATGCTTTTCTATCCTGCTTTCAACCAAGACGATAATCCTCTCCAGTCTTTCCTTTTTTGCAACCAACACATCCTTGTGGTTTCGATACAGTGTTTCTCTGTTCGTTTCTGTACCGTCTAATATATTGCTTATATCTGTAAGGGAAAATCCCAATTCCCTGAAAAGAAGGATCTGCTCAAGTCTTTTGAGGCAGCTTTCATCATAAATCCTGTACCCATTTGAACTTGTCCTCTTTGGACATAGCAAACCTATCTTATCATAGTGATGTAACGCCCTTTTGCTTATACCCGAAAGTTTTGCTGCTTCGATTATCGTCATAATTCATATCCTTTCGTACCGAGTATAAACTATAACGTAACGTTATTGTCAAGAGAATTGTATGAAAAACGACCCGACAATATGCCAGGCCGTCTTTCTATAATAAAAGTATCTGTTTTGAAGAGAAAAAATGAATCCTTATACTTTTAATGCATCCAAAACTTCATCGGCGTGAGTCTTCGGTGTGACCTTTGGCCAAACTTTGCTCACCACTCCTTTTTCGTCTATTATATAAGTTATTCTCTTGATTCCCATAAAGGATTTCCCATACAACTTCTTTTCGCCCCAGGCTCCATAGCTCTCGGCGATCTCATGTTCGGTGTCTGCGAGCAGATGAAAAGGCAGTTCGAATTTCTCTCTGAATTTGACGTGCGATTTTTCATTATCCGGACTCACACCCAAAACAACCGCACCTAATTTCAAAATTTCATCATATACATCTCTAAGACCGCAAGCTTCTGTAGTACATCCCGGTGTATCATCTTTCGGGTAGAAATATAACACGACCTTCTTGCCTGAAAAATCCTTGAGACTTATATCATTTCCTTCTTGATTCTTTACTCTAAAATCCTTCGCTTTATCTCCAACTTTAAGCATTTATATCATCTCCTTTGAGTCACTGCTAATCTTTAATT
>Ga0180435_10000643_pt1 | contig 36836 bp, 35 predicted proteins | sample SS_ome_3_FD_132467 | JGI IMG/M metagenome (GOLD analysis project Ga0180435, IMG submission 132467) | Hypersaline lake sediment archaeal communities from the Salton Sea, California, USA - SS_3_S_1 metaG | ecosystem: Environmental > Aquatic > Non-marine Saline and Alkaline > Hypersaline >... | reverse complement strand
TGTAGAGGGCTTCGGCGATTACGCCGTGCGGACTGCAGCAGGCGATCTGATCCCGCAACTTGCCGAGATCGAAGATGCCATCCGGCTCCGCCGGAGCGAACCCAACGAAGCCGAGCAATTCCTCCAACAGCTACTCGGCCTGCGTCTCGATCGTCACCAAGCAGGCGACGCCGCCGAATTCTGCGCCGATATCCAGCGACGATGGGGCGCGGCGACGCTGGAACGGCTCTGGGAGGAACCCGACAAGCTGCCCCGGCTGGCCGAGTTCACGGATCCGGTTGGATGGGCGGCGCGCGTCCTGCTGGACTGACACGTCGCAGACACTCAATTCTGCCGCTATTTTTCCGGCTTGCGCCAACGAAAGGAAAGAAAGTGCTAGTTGGAAGCCCGGCACCGCCGTTCGAGCTCCCCGATCAGAACAAGGACATGGTCTCCCTCGACTCGCTCAAGGGATCGAAGAGCCTCCTCGTCTTTATTCCATTCCCTTTCACGGGTATCTGCGATGACGAGGCCTGTGCTATTCGAGACGGCCTCGCCGGTCTCAACGATCTCGATGCCAAAGTTGTCGTCATTACGGCGCATGCGTTCAACACAACCAAGAAGTGGTCTGATGAGAACGGCTTCGAGTTCCCCGTGCTGTCCGACTACTGGCCCCATGGTGCGACCGCACAGGCGTACGGAGCCTTCAACGACACTGTTGGAGCGGCCAATCGATACACGTTCGTCCTCGACGAGGACGGGATCGTCCGTGAGGTGATCAATACCGAGGCGTTGGGCATCGCAAGGGAGTTCGACAGCTACGCGGCAGCCCTCAGCAAGATCTAGATAATCGAACTGGAAAGCGGGGCTGGCCGTCAAGCCAGCCCCGCTTTCTCTGATTCTGGCGCACTCGAGTGCCGCCGCATAGGGCAACGGATCTTCCCAAGAACGGGAATCAGCCGAAGATGCCGTTCCAGAGGCGGCTGAAGATATTGCCTCGCGACGGCAACGGCAACTCACCGAGCACGGCTTCGAGGTGATCGGGGGGAAGATCGCCGACCAGCACATAGGTGCGCCCGCCGCCGCTCCACTGCACCCAAAGGTCCGCGGGGGTGAGAATCCACCGGTACGAGCCCGAGTCCAACTCGATCGTCTCGGCATCGACAAAGGGACCTGTCGCCCCTTCTCCGGCGATGACGAAGATCGAGAAGGAGAACAGACCGTCCGAGTAGTACGCGTGCGTTGAGTCGTCCGGGCCGGCATATGTGTCGACCTTCGCGTATCCGCCGACCGTTTGCGGAAGAGCATCGGCATCGGACACCACCACGAGGTCGTAAACGGGTTCATTGTCACGTAGGACCGAGTAGATGCGCCGCGGATTGGGATCGAAATCCAGCATCCAGCTCAGCCGGAACAAATCCTCATTGCCGTCGTATACCTCTGAGCCCAGGGCAGCGTGGGTATCCCGGTCGAACCAGATGCGGGCCCGCATCTGGCCGCTTTCATCCACAGTTACAACGAGAACGTCTCGTCCCAGCCGGTAGGCAGACTCGACCTCGGCCGCTTTGTAGCGGGATGCCAGATCAACCGGCGACCAATCGGCAAGGGCAACGCCGATACCGGTTCCGTGAGTCGATGCCGTGCCTCCCCCGAGAACCTGGGCCGAGCCCTCAGACTCCAGCATCACCATGCTTCCGGCGTACTCAACCGACACAACCGAGAATTTGGTCTTGCCCCCGAAACTGCACCAGGTCGCCTGCTGGCCGGCATAGCTGGCTTTGGCGGCGTCGTCGAGGAAATCCTGGAGCGAGTCATCAGCGACGGCGGCCGCAGCGGAGAGCATCAGCACTAGAGCCGTAGCCGATGCAACAAAGGCGACCCGTCTCGTCTGCCTCATGGCGAATCCCCTGCAGGAGCGAAGGCTGGGATTACGTTGAAGCCGGCATCGACGGATACGCGGGCCTGGTGCTGGTCAAACAGCGGAGTTATGTCGAGATCTCCCGACTCGTTCGTTGGCCCCAATATGCCAAACGCAAACGCCGCGGCTGCTGCGATGCCAACTCCGGCAGCGACCACCCGGCGCCGGGTCCAGCGTTCCCGCTTGATCCGCTCCTGATGGACGGTCAGGAACTCGGGTGGCTCCAACCCGGGCAAAGAACGAATTGCTGTACGCGCCGAGTCGAGTTCGTGCAACTCCAGGCGACAATCGGTGCAGAAGTCGAGATGGGAGATCACAAAATCATGCTCAGACGTATCGAGCTGCCCATCCAGATAGGCAGAGAGCTGCTCGCCGAGATGTGTGTCCGGGAGGAGACGTTCCGGCATCTCGAGGAAGGGCAGAGTGCGCAATGCCGCCCGAATCTCCTTCAGCCGGTGGAATTCCTCGATGCAATCGGCACACTCGCCGAGGTGAGCCACGACGGTGTCCAGCTCACCGGGAAGGAGCTGACCGTCGAGATACGCGCTGACCAGTTCGGCGGTCTCACAGGATCGGGATGCCTTCACACGGGCCATGTCAGCAACTCCCTGAGCATCTTGCGGCCCCGATGGATTCGGCTGCGCACCGTGCCGACCGGCGACTCGATTGCCTCTGCGATCTCCTCATACGTGAGGCCGACAACGTCGCAGAGCACAACACACTCCCGGAAATCCAGAGGGAGCTTGAGCAGTGCGCTTTGAATGTCCTCGGAAAGCCGCACCGATGCCAGCACTTCGTCGGGCGACGGGCTGGTGGCGAGCACGTTGCGGTCGTCCTCGGGAAGAGGGCTGGTCGGACGCCGTTTCTGCTTGCGCACGCCGTCGAGGAATGCGTTGCGGGTGATCCGCCACAACCATCCATCAAACGAGCCGGGGGTATAGGAGCCGAGCCCCTTGCGAACCCGCAGCAGGACCTCCTGGACCAGATCTGCGGCGTCGTCCGGATTCCCCGTGAGGCGGTAGGCAAAGTTATAAATCTTGCGCCCATAGACACGCGCTACGTCTTCCCAGGTTGGGGTTCTCTCGTCGGCCATAGCCTTCCCCGTCTCCTAGGTGACTAACGCATCGATGGGGTTTGCAGTTCCCGCCGTCTGCAGCGAAGCCACGAGAGTCAGTTCGTGTTCCGCGCAGCTAGTCGAAAAACCGGCCCTAGGCCGATTCCCCGTATCGCGAACGAGTGCGGAGAATGAGCGCCATCCTCTCGTTCTTCCGACGGACAATGAGGCTACGCCTCTTTGTCCCCATCGTCTTCCTCTTCGCCCATGCCGCTGTCGAGTCCCTTGCGAAACTCCTTTGCGGAGGCACCGATCGAGCGTGCCAGATCCGGTAGCTTCCTGGCGCCAAAGAGCAGGACGATGATCAGCAATACGATGATGATCTCCCACCCGTTGATGTTTCTCAGCACTCTTGACTCCTTGTTCCGCTCGAGCCCACGGCAGAATCCGTTCGCCGTTTGAGCAGGTGAGCAAAGGCCCACAGGGCTCGGGCTCCACGCCGAATCCTACTCGCCGCCTATCGCAACGGCCACGGGGACAGCCTTCACCGGTCTACAGCAACCGCATCGACAAAGCCCTGCAGGCGCTCTCGCGTTACGAAGACGGCCTTCGGGTTGGCGCGTTCCTTTTGATAAATCATGTAGGGACCGTACTTGTCCGTGATCAGTAGAGCCCGGTCGGTCCTGGCCCCGGCGAGCGCAACGAGGAAGGAGTTCACGGCTCTTTCCGTCAGCTCCGGGTGGTCTCCCGGCTCATGGTCGACGGTGACGACCAGCAATGTTGATCCGTGGCCGACCGCTTGATAGCCATCTGAACGCTCGGTGACCCGATAGCCGCTGAGCTGAAGCAGCCCCAATGCCAGATCTGTAGCGGTCATTTGCTCCGGATCCACGCCCAGCGATCTGAGACCGGCAGCAACGCCGGCGGTGAGCCGCAGCTCCTCGGCCAGCGGCGCCAGGTCGTCGGTACGACCGTCGGGACTGGGTGTCGCTCGGCTCTCGAGTGTCTTCTCGAGCTGCGCCAGGGGGTCGTAGCCTGCTGCTTCGGGCTTCGGCACCAGGTCGGGGATTTCAATGTCGATGCGTTCGATCGACCTATCAAGTTTGATTACCGCCACTTCGTGCGGCTCGCCGCGGCGGAGAGCGGAGATACGGGCCACTGGAATACCTTCGAGCGGTTGCCCGCGCTGCTTGCGATCTTTGATGATCTCGATTGCGTGATGCTTCAGCAGGTCTGCCAGAACTTCGTCCGCGCCATCCGATGCCAGTGGCACCGCAAAGTCGATGAGTATCTGATGATCTACAACCCGAAAGTCATGCTCGGGATGTCTCTCTGCCGGCGGCGAGTTGGCCGCGGATCGTTTCGTGCGTTTCCGGAAGATAGGCATTTCGAGTCTGCAGACTAGGAGACCTTGCGCCGCTTGGCGGCGTCGGCCCGCTCCCGTCTGATCTTCCTTCGCTCCCGCTCGGACATGGCTCCCCAGATACCAAACTTCTCACTGGAGACGATGGCGAACTCGAGACACTCATCTCGGACAACGCACTGGCGACATATCGACTTGGCGGTGCGGGTCGAGGCACCCCGCTCTGGAAAGAAGAGGTCCGGGTCTGCACCCCGGCAATTGGCAAGATCGTGCCAAGACAAATCTTCGGTTTCCAGCACCTCGAGCAAACGGGCGAACAACTTGCAACTCCCTACACATGTGTAATTACGTAAGTGTGATTCAACCAACCCCGCGCGCGCGTGTCAACCTGGAAATCCGTTGCGGCACTTAGCAGGTGGCCGTGTCCGGCAGCCACATCCCATCCACCGCGCGCTCAATCCGGTGCATATGCATGATCGAGCCTGCGTCGCACCAGAGTCATCGGTCGGCAATAATGGCGACAGCAGCGGAGAAGGAGGTAGACGGTGACCACCACCGGCCGCCGGGAAGACACCAAGCCGGTCAGGAAGTTGCCTTGGATCCTCGAGTTCTATCGCTCGGATGTCGCCAAGAAGTGGACCATGGCGATCAGCGGGGTCATCCTCCTCGGCTACATCGCCGCCCACATGGCGGGCAACATGAAGATCTACTTTGGGCCGGAGGAGATCAACCACTACGGCGAGGCACTACGAGAATTAGGCGGAGACCTCGTACCCGACACACACCTGCTGTGGATCATGCGCATCGGTCTCACTGCTGCGTTCGCCATTCACATACATGCCGCATATTCGTTGACCCGCAAGAACTTACAGGCACGGGGTCGAGTGCGATATGGCGTACCGCGTGAGTACCTGGCAGCGAATTACGCGTCCCGCACCATGCGCTGGTCGGGCGTCATCGTGCTCTCTTTTGTGCTGTTCCACCTAGCCGACCTGACCTGGGGAACTACCAACCCCGACTTCATCCGCGGCGATGTGTACCACAACATGATCGCCAGCTTCGAGCGAGTCCCGGTCGCCATCTTGTACATCGTGGCCAATCTGGCTCTCGGCCTGCACATCCTCCACGGCGTGTGGAGCCTGTTCCAAAGCATCGGAGCCAACAACCCGGTTTACAACAAATGGCGCCGGTACCTCGCCTGGGGATTCACCGGCGCAATCGTGCTCGGCAACCTGAGCTTCCCGATCGCAATCCAACTCGGAATCATCTCCTAAGGAGGCCTCGTGACAACACCCGATGCGAAGGTCCCCGCAGGACCGATCGAAGAGAAATGGACGGCACACCGGTTTGATAGCAAATTGGTCAATCCGGCCAACAAGCGCAAGTACGAGATCATCGTCATCGGCACCGGCCTCGCCGGTGCTTCTGCCGCCGCTTCATTGGGCGAACTCGGCTACAACGTAACGGTCTTCACCTACCACGATTCACCGCGCCGGGCGCACTCGATTGCAGCCCAGGGCGGAATCAATGCGGCCAAGAACTACGCCAACGACGGCGACAGCGTATTCCGACTCTTCTACGACACGGTCAAAGGTGGTGACTACCGATCGCGGGAGGCCAACGTCTATCGCCTGGCCGAGGTGGCCAACGAGATCATCGACCAGTGTGCAGCTCAAGGAGTTCCCTTCGCCCGTGAATACGGGGGACTGCTCGACAACCGATCGTTCGGAGGAGCTCAGGTATCCCGAACCTTCTATGCCCGGGGCCAAACCGGGCAACAGCTCCTGCTCGGCGCCTATCAAGCGCTTGCCCGCCAGGTAGCCCTGGGAAGTGTGAAGCTGTACAACCGCACTGAGATGCTCGACGTTGTGACTCACGACGGACGGGCAGTCGGAGTCGTGGTCCGGGATTTGGTAACCGGCGAGATCAGCTCGCATTCGGCGCACGCCGTGGTGCTGGCCACCGGGGGTTACAGCAACGTCTTCTACCTTTCGACAAACGCAATGGCCAGCAACGTAACTGCCGCGTGGCGGGCCCATCGGAAAGGGGCGTTCTTCGCCAATCCCTGCTTTACGCAGATCCACCCGACCTGCATCCCGGTTCACGGCGACTTTCAATCGAAGTTGACGCTGATGTCCGAATCATTGCGCAACGACGGCCGGATCTGGGTGCCCAAGGTTGCTGATGACACCAGGGCTCCCAACGACATCCCGGAGGAAGATCGCGACTACTACCTGGAGCGGATTTACCCGTCGTTCGGCAACCTCGCTCCGCGCGACATAGCCTCGCGGGCAGCAATGCGCATGATTGAAGAGAATCGGGGAGTTGGCCCGCTCAAGAACGGCGTCTATCTCGATTTCGCTGATGCAATCAATCGCCTCGGCAAGGATGTCATCGAGGCTCGCTACGGCAACCTATTCGAGATGTACGAACGCATCACCGACGAAGACCCCTACGAAGTGCCGATGAGAATCTACCCCGCCCCTCACTACACAATGGGTGGGCTCTGGGTGGACTACAACCTGATGACCAGTGTGCCGGGCCTCTATGCAATCGGCGAAGCGAATTTCTCCGATCACGGCGCCAATCGGCTCGGGGCCAGCGCCCTGATGCAGGGCCTTGCCGACGGGTACTTCGTGCTCCCGTACACCATTGCCGACTATCTCACCGACTGGCTGAATGTCGCTCCGCTGGCAACCGACCACGAAGCCTTCCAACAGTCGGAAGCCGAGGTGGTGAGCCGGCTGGAGAAGCTGCTGTCGGTCAACGGCACCAGGACTGTGGATTCTTTTCACAAGGAACTGGGCCACATCATGATCGACAAGTGCGGACTCGCTCGCAGCAAGGAGGGTCTGGAGGAGGCTCTGGACCGGATCCCGAAGCTCCGCAAGGAGTTCTGGGCGAACGTCCGAGTCCCCGGCACCTACGACACATACAACACCGAGCTGGCCAAGGCAGCCCGCGTAGCCGACTACTTCGAGCTGGGCGAGTTGATGTGTCGCGACGCTCTCGAGCGCGAGGAGTCGTGTGGCGGCCACTTCAGAGTCGAGCATCAGACAGATGAGGGTGAGGCCAGGAGAGACGACGAGGACCAGGCCCATGTATCGGCATGGGAGTGGAACGGATCCGGGAAGACCCACACCCACCACAAGGAACCGCTGACGTTTGAATACGTCGCCCTGGCGCAAAGGAGCTACAAGTAATGGATCTCACACTGAAGGTGTGGCGCCAGGACGGCCCCGACAAGCCAGGCGAGTTCAAGGAATACGCAGCCAAGGGCATCAACGAAGAAGCGTCGTTCCTCGAGATGCTCGACATGGTCAACGAGCAACTCGTGAAGGCAGGAGAAATCCCCATCGAGTTCGACCACGATTGTCGTGAGGGTATCTGCGGTAGCTGTGGTGTGATGATCAACGGTCATCCGCACGGAAACCAGAAGGGCACTGCCACCTGCCAGCTCCACATGCGCAAATTCAACGATGGCGACCGCATCGTCATTGAGCCGTGGCGGGCGACGGGCATGCCGGTGGTGCGTGATCTCATCGTCGATCGATCTGCTCTGGACAGGATCATCGAGGCCGGCGGCTACATCAGCGTAGATACCGGAGGAACTCCGGACGCCAATCTGATCCCGGTACCCAAGGAGGCCGCCGACGCAGCAATGGACGCAGCAGCCTGTATCGGGTGTGCGGCTTGTATCGCGACTTGCCCGAACAGCGCAGGGCAGTTGTTCACCGCAGCCAAGCTGGCGCACCTGAATCTGCTTCCCCAGGGACAGCCCGAACGCTACGACCGCACGATCGCCATGGTCGAGAAGATGGAGGAGTTCTTCGGCTCCTGCACCAATCATGGCGAATGCGAGCAAGCGTGCCCGAAGAGCATCAGCATCAGCAACATTGCCTACATGAACCGTGACTACGTGGTCGCCAAATTCAAGGACCGCAGGAAGGTCGGCCAGACGTAACCCACTGGGAGGCCCTGCATCAACCCCAGAGGGTCTCGATGTCGATTGGCGCGCCGGCGACTCTCAATGCGAGGTCGATCGACCTCAGGTAGTTGCCTTGTTCCATGGCGATGATCGTCTGCCTACTGACATCCGCTGCTTTGCCGAGAGCCCCTTGGCTGCGACCCATTTCCCTGCGGTGAGGTCCTCTCTACTGTCGAAGCTTCTTTACTCACCCGCCCTCTAGCCACACCCCATATTCGACTTTGACCGAACACTCAAATTGGCTCGTTTCGCCTACAATGCCACGGACCCAAGAGGGAAAGGGCCTAATGAGCGCGAAGTTTCTCAGTGAAGATCACCTGGCGGCCGCAACCGAAGCATTGAACGCAAATGATGACTTTGTCGGTTCGATTGCCAACATCGATATGGGCATCCAATTCCAGGTATCGGAGGCCCCCAAGGGCGACATCAGCTACTACCTGAAGGTCGGCGATGGGTCTGCCGCAATGACGCTGGGCGAGCTCGAGGATCCCGACGTTGTCATCAGCAGCACCCACGAGACGGCATTGGCTCTCTTCCGGGGAGATCTCAACACGCAGATGGCATTCATGACGGGAAAGATCAAGGTTGCCGGCAACATGGCGGTCCTGATGATGAATCAGGCCGTGATCAACAAGTGGGCTGCGACGGTCTCCGAGGTTGAGATTACCAACTGATCCTCGAGCGATAGGTACGCAGATCTGCGTCAGTCGCCCTTGGTCACTGCGTCCTTGAAAGTATTGCCCGGCCGGAATGCAGGGACAATCCGGGGCGGAATTGGAACTGCAATGCCGGTGCGCGGGTTGCGACCCGTCCGTGCTTTCCTCTCTCGTGGCTCAAAAGTCCCGAAACCACTCAGCGTCACCGAACGATCAGCGGCAACTGCTGAAACTATGGTCTCCATCACTGCCTCGATGGTTGCCGCCACAGTCACCTTGGTCTGTCCGGTGCGAGCGGCGACTTCATCGACCAGATCCGCCTTGTTCACGAGTCAGCTCCTAGTCCCGGTGCCTCCTGCGGGGACGATACCGAGCAATAGGCGCTCACCCAAGGATGCGCTGCCCAATCGAGGAGGCAAGCCGGAGCCGACACGGTCGACGATGAGACCGGTAAAGTGGCCCGAACCGGAGGAAAGGCACTGAGTGAAACGATATCGGCCACAGATGATGCTGGTGGTTGGGTCGCTTCTGACGATGGCATCAATCGCCTGGGAGTTGACTCGAATGCACCCCCAGACCTCCTACTTGATCGAACCGTGGTCGCTTCGCGGATTCGAGACAATCCACGGTTCTGTGATCTTCACCATCGGCGCTCTCCTTCTGGTTGCGGGCCTCTTGACCACATTCGAGTTTTCCCTCAACGCGGCCTATAGCCGCGGTATCGCGCTACTGATGGGGGTTGGCGCAGTTGGCGTCGCGGCCATCTATGGGACCGACGATCGTGCCATGGGAGGAGGCATAATCGGCTGGGCGCTGGCCATCCTGGCCGGCTACATCCTGCGCAAGGCTGTTGCCAAGGTGCTGCCCAACCTTCTCCCCGAGTTGTCGGCAACCATTCACTCGCTCATCGGTCTGGCGGTATTGGTAGTCGGCGCGCTGGTCCTCAACCTGCTTCTCTTCGGTGGAGAACGCACCGCCAAACCGTGGGTTTGGGTTGCGATCGTCGCCGCATTGCTTGCCGGTCTTGCCGTTGTCGGACAGCACGCGGAGCTCTCAGCCAACCGCATGCTCATTTTTACAACAGTCGGAGGTTGGCTCACCATTGCCTTGTCGGCAGCCGCTGCTCGTGTGAACCTGCTCGATGCCCAGTTGGAGGAAAGCCTGTTGCAGGGCCAGTACAAGGACACCCAGATAACCTCGGGTTACTTCATTGCCCTGCTGGGGATGCTCATTGTCTTCGTGGGCGCAGTGTCACTGTGGGCCAAGCGGCGAGACGTGATCATCAACCGGCTCAGGGCAGAGCGCCAGCGTGAGGCAGCAGAGGCGAGCGCTGCTGAAATCCAGGCTGCACTCGAAATCGCTCAGCAGCACCAGCGTGAGGCCCGCACCGGCCGATAGGAGGACCGGAGTTGAAGAAGGGGACGGGCGTTGCCCGTCCCCTTTACTTGCTCTGAGTGGCCCTAGATCTCGATTTGCTTCAGGTCGGCCACTTTGGTCTTCACAGCCTCGGCAGCGTCGACGAGGGCTGCTTGCTCTTCGTCGGTAAGTGCCTCCTCAACGATGTGGCGGATACCACCGGCCCCGACCTCGGCCATCACACCGAGGTATACGCCATCGATGCCGTACTCACCGTCCATCCAGGCGCAGACCGGCATGTGTTTGCCCGAATCCTCAATCACCGCTTTGGCCATACACGCCGCCGCCGCCGAAGGGGCGAAATAGGCACTCCCCGTCTTCAGGAGGGCGACTATCTCTGCTCCACCATTGCGTGTTCTGTCAATCAGATCGTCGATCGTTCCCGGTGCCAGCACCTGGGTGAGGGGCTTTCCCTCGACCCGGCACAGCGACGGCACCGGCACCATCGTCTCGCCATGGCTGCCGTAGGTGAATGCCTCGATCGATTGGATAGCTGCCCCGGTAGCCTCCGATATGAAGTGAGCGAATCGGGAACTGTCGAGGATCCCCGCCTGGCCGAACACCCGGGTTCGCGGAAACTCAGAAACCTCTGCGGCCAGCGTTGTCATCTGATCGAGCGGATTGGTCACGATGATGAGTACCGCGTTCGGCGAGTACCTGACGACCTCTTCGGTAACGCCCTTGACGATCTTGGCGTTGACTTCCAGGAGATCCATGCGCGACATACCCGGCTTCCGCGGAAGCCCGGCGGTGATGATGACCACGTCGCTTCCCGCAGTGTCTGCGTAGTCGTTGGTACCGATGACGAGGGTGCTATTGCCCATGACGGGACGACTCTGATTCATGTCCAGCGCCAGACCCTGAGGCAAGCCCTCGACGATGTCGGTCATCACAACTTCATCGACAATGTCCCACTCAGCCAGTCGCTGCACGGTGGTCGACCCGTATTTGCCCGCTCCGACAACTGTGATTCTGCTCATCTCTCCTCCAGTCCTACATCCGTTCGATCATGGCCGCGGCGAATTCTGAGGTCTTCACCTCGGTAGCTCCCTCCATGAGGCGGGCAAAGTCATAAGTCACGATCTTCTCGCCGATGGCGCTCTCCAGTCCCTTGACGATCAGGTCCGCAGCCTCATGCCAGCCAAGATGGCGGAACATGATCTCGCCGGAAAGGATCACCGAACCCGGGTTGACCTTGTCCATCCCCGTGTATTTGGGGGCCGTGCCGTGAGTCGCCTCGAAGATGGCATGCCCGGTCACGTAATTGATGTTGCCACCGGGAGCGATCCCGATACCGCCAACCTGAGCGGCCAGAGCATCGGACATGTAGTCGCCGTTGAGGTTCATTGTCGCGACGACGTCGTACTCGGCGGGACGAGTGAGAATCTGCTGGAGGAAGGCGTCGGCAATTACATCTTGGACCAGCAGCTTGTCGCCCGGATCGCCGCCGCAGTCCTCCCACGATACCGCCACATCGGAGAATTCATCACGAACGAGTTCGTATCCCCAGGTACGGAACGCACCTTCGGTGAACTTCATGATGTTCCCCTTGTGCACGAGGGTCACAGAGCGCCGGTTGTAGTCGAGGGCATACTGGATGGCGGCTCGGATGAGCCGCTTGGAACCCGTTGCCGACACCGGCTTGATTCCGAGTCCGCTGTCGGCGTTGATCTTCCAGCCGTATGTTTGGTGCAGAAAATCGAGCAGTTGCCGGGCCTCGGGCGTGTTGGCCTCCAGCTCCTTGCCGGCGTACACATCCTCGGTGTTCTCGCGAAAGATCACCATGTCGACCAGTTCTGGCTGCTTGACCGGAGAGGGGACGCCGCGGTACCAGCGCACCGGCCGCAGGCACACATAGAGGTCGAGGATCTGACGGAGGGCAACGTTGAGGCTCCGAATACCACCACCGACCGGCGTGGTCAGGGGTCCTTTGATGCCGACGAGATGACTGCGGAAAGCTTCGACGGTCTCAGCGGGCAACCATTCTCCGGTTTCGTCAAAGGCCTTCTGACCGGCCAGAACCTCGGTCCAAGCTACCCGCCGGCCGTCGTCGTAGGCCTTGGCGACCGCGGCATCGAAAACGGCGCGAGAAGCCGCCCAGATATCGGGCCCAATCCCATCACCTTCGATGAAGGGAATTATCGGCTCGTCGGGTACCTCCAACCCGTCCGCGCCCATCGTGATTGCTGTCGCCATCGGCCAACTCCTTAGGACTCTCGGTTGGCAGGAGGGTAGTTGATTCGGACCCCCGCATTCAGGAACCCGCAAGCATTTGCGCCGGGATGGTGGCGCTCAATCGGTGGCGTGCTCCGCGGCCCTGACGGTGTTCGCTAGTAAAGAAGCCACCGTCATCAGCCCCACTCCGCCGGGGACCGGGGTGATTGCCGACGCTACGTCGACGGCACTGGCGAAGTCGACGTCGCCGACGAGCCCATCGTCGGTGCGGTTGATGCCAACGTCGATTACCACTGCTCCAGGCTTGATGTGATCGCCGGAAATGAATCGGGGCCGGCCGATTGCGGCCACGAGGATGTCGGCCCGACGGGCTAGATCAAACAGGTTCTGAGTGCGCGAGTGCGCTTGCACCACCGTGGCGTCGACGCCCTTCGCCCCGAGCAGGAGAGCCATCGGCTTACCGACGAGGAAGGAACGTCCCATGATCACCGCGAGCTTCCCGGCGGTTTCGATGTTGTAGTGGTCCAGGATCCGCATGATCCCGCTCGGCGTAGCTGGGCGCAGGTGGCCCCGCTCCATGACCAGCAGACCGAGGTTGTATGGGTGGAGACCATCGGCGTCTTTGGCCGGATCGATTGCCGCGACGGCCTCATTGCCATCGAGCCCGGGGGGCAAGGGCAGCTGAACGATAATCCCATCGACCCGGTCGTCGCTGTTGAGTTTCCGCACCCTTGCTTCGACCTGCTCCTGGGTTGCATCGGCCGGTAGGTGAAAGTCGAACGAGAGCATCCCCGCCTTCTCCGCAGCGCGGTGCTTGCTCCGGACATAGACTGCGGATGCCGGATCCTCCCCCACCATCACAGTGGCGAGTCCCACCGTCTTGCCGCGTTCCTGCAGCGCAGCAACCCGCGTTGCCACTTCGCCCCGAACGGCGGTCGCAACTTCTTTGCCCGAGAGAATATGTGCGCTCAATGCTTGAAGTGCCTCTTGTTGGTGAACACTATTGCGATGCGATGTTCATTGGCGGCCGCCACGACCTCGTCGTCGCGAATGGACCCGCCCGGCTCAACGATGGCAATCACACCGGCCTTGCCAAGTTGGTCGATGCCGTCGCGGAACGGAAAGAACCCGTCGGAAGCGACAACGGCCCCATTTGCCCGATCTCCTGCTTGGGCGAGCGCCCGCCCGGCGGCGCCCACGCGCGATTGATCCCCGGCGCCGATGCCGACGGCAGCGCGATCCTTGACAACAACGATGGCGTTGGACTTGGTATGTGCAACCACCGTCCATGCAAACAGCATGTCGACGAGTTGATCTGCATCTACGGGGCGCTCCCCCACAGACTCCCAGGTCTCGGGCATTCGCGGCGGGAACGGTAGCTCGACTACGTCGCGCCTCTGGGCAACAAACCCGTGCTCAATCCGGCGCAGATCGAGGTCGGATCCGTCGGGAGCGGGAGCAACGAGCACCCGAAGGTTCTTCTTCCGCCCCAGGACCGCCCGAGCGTTCTCAACCACCGCAGGAGCGATGACGACCTCTACGAAATTCTTGACAATCAGCTGCGCAGTCGCTTCATCGAGAGTCGAGCTGAGAGCGATGACGCCGCCAAACGCAGAGAGAGGATCACATTCCCAGGCTGTAGCGAAGGCTTCGGCAATGGAATTGCCGCTCGCCACGCCGCAAGGATTGGCATGTTTGACGATGACTGCGGTCGGCTCGCTGAACTCATTGGCGAGACGCCAAGCAGCCTCGGTGTCGAGGTAGTTGTTGAAAGACATCGCCTTGCCCTGGAGCTGCTCCATGGCCAGCCACCACCCCGACCTTCCCCGCTCGGCAAACACAGCCGCCTCTTGGTGGGGGTTCTCGCCGTAGCGCAGCTCGCGGACCCGGTCGAACGCAAGAACCATCCGTTCCGGAGTGGCACCTTCACCCAACTCCAACCATCGAACGATTGCTGCGTCGTAGCGGGCGGTGCGATAGAAGGCTTCTCGCGCCAGGTCGCGCCGCAGGTCGTCATCCAGTCCGCCGGCGGCGAGGGCATCGAGTATCCGGGAGTACTGATCCGGTCCGGTGACAATCCCCACCCAACGATGATTCTTGGCTGCCGCCCGCACCATGGTGGGACCGCCGACATCGATCAGTTCGACGAGATCCGCATCGCCGAGATCACCCCGAGCCAGGCCTTCCTCAAACGGATACAGGTTGACAACAACCAGCTGAATGGGATCGATGCCTCGCTCATAAAGCTGGTTGCGGTGTTCGGGCTTTCCAACATCGGCGAGGATTGCGCCGTGGATGTTGGGGTGGAGAGTCTTGACCCTCCCGTCGAGCATCTCAGCTGCGCCGGTCACCGACTCGACCGATGTGACCGGGAGCCCGGCAGCGCGGAGTGTGGCGGCGGTACCTCCCGACGCAACCAGTTCGACCCCGGCGTTGACCAACGCGCCGGCGAAATCAACGAGATTGGTCTTGTCGCTCACCGACAGGAGAGCGCGCCGCACCTTGGTTCGATTCATGCAACCCACTCCCTACTCGACACGGGGCGCGATTCCCTCGCCCGGCAGCATAGGACAACGCCACCGGAGCCGTTGCCTCCTAGGTGCCGGCGCCTGCCAGGGCCTCCAGCATGGTCGTGCCCATGTCAGTCGGGGTGGGTGCGATGGTGACACCGGCTGCTTCCAGCGCGCTGATCTTATCCCTCGCAGTTCCCTTGCCACCCGAGATGATGGCCCCGGCATGGCCCATTCGCTTCCCGGCGGGGGCAGTGGTCCCCGCAATGAACCCGGTTACCGGCTTGGTCATGTTTGCGGCGATCCAGGCCGCAGCCTCTTCTTCGGCTGTGCCACCGATCTCACCGATCATGACCACACCCTCGGTAGCCGGATCGTCGTTGAACATGCGCAGACAGTCGATGAAGTCTGTGCCGTTCACCGGGTCCCCGCCGATTCCGATGGCCGTTGTCTGCCCCAGGCCCACTTGGGTCAGCTGGTGTACGGCTTCGTAAGTCAGAGTGCCGGAGCGGCTCACGACACCAATGCGGCCGGCCTTGTGGATATACCCCGGCATGATGCCTATCTTGCACTCGCTCGGGGTGATGACGCCGGGACAGTTGGGACCAACCAGGCGACAGTTACGACGGGAGAGGTAGCTCTTCGCCCGAACCATGTCGGCAACTGGAATCCCCTCGGTGATGCCGACCACCAGTTCGATGCCGCCGTCTGCAGCTTCCATGATTGCGTCGGCGGCAACCGGCGGAGGCACGTAGACAACGCTCACCGTCGCTCCCGTTGCGGCCACCGCTTCCTTGACGGTGCGGAAGATGGGAAGCTCTATTGAGTAGCGGTCGGGCCGACCCGGCACGCCGGAATGGTCCGTTTCTCCCTCGAACAACTCGGTCTGGCCCGCCCGGGAAGGATGAACCGCCCCGACCATCTGCGTACCGTAGGCAATTGCCCGATCCGTATGGAAGCGGCCGGTCTTACCCATACCCTGGATGATGACCTTGGTGTCTTTGTCAACCAGAACGCTCATGATCTCGTCGCCTCCAGGATCTTCTGCGCTCCATCCTTCATATCGGTCGCGCTGAGGATGTTCAGACCCGACTCATCGAGAATCTGCTTGCCCAACTCGACGTTGGTGCCCTCGAGACGCACCACCAGCGGCAGCGAGAGCCCGACCTCGGCGACTGCATCGATCACCCCCTGGGCGATCGTGTCGCACTTCATGATTCCTCCGAAGATGTTGACGAAGATGCCCCGCACACTGGGGTCGCGGGTGATGATCTTGAATGCCGCAGCTACCTGATCCTTCTCTGCGCCGCCACCGACATCGAGGAAGTTTGCCGGCTCGCCTCCGACGTACTTGATGATGTCCATCGTCGCCATCGCCAACCCTGCCCCGTTGACCATGCACCCGATGGTCCCGTCCAGCTTGATGAAACTGAGTCCGTATCCGGATGCTTCGATCTCGGCTGCGTTCTCTTCACTGAGGTCGCGCATCTCCCGGACTTCGAGATGCCGGTAGAGGGCGTTGGCCTCGAAGCTCATCTTGCAGTCGAGCGCAACTACCGAGCCATCCTTGGCCACGACCAGCGGATTGATCTCAACGAGATCTGTGTCGAATTCGTCTGCGAAGGCAGCCAGCGCCTGGATGAACTTGACCCCGTTCTTGAAGGCCACCCCTTCGAGGCCGAGCCCGAAGGCAATATCCCGGGCCTGGAAGTCGAGCAAACCGAGCCCCGGATCGATCTGCGCTTTGAGTATCTTCTCCGGCGTCTCCTCGGCTACCACCTCGATCTCTGTACCCCCTTCTGTGGAGGCCATGACTACGTTCTTGCTCGTAGAGCGATCAAGCAGCACCGACAGGTACAACTCGCGCTCTATGTCGATGCCCTGCTCGACATAGAGCCGGCTTACCGGCTTGCCGTGTGGGCCCGTCTGCACGGTGACGAGCGTCGAGCCAAGCATCCTCCCGGCCAGTTCACCCACCCTGGCCTTGGCCGCTTCGACTCCTCCTTCGATGCCGTCGCGGACTACGTTTACCCCACCGAGCTCGGGATACTCCTTGAATTGTCCTTTGCCGCGCCCCCCGGCATGGATCTGCGATTTCACAACCACGACCGGGGTCCCGGTCTCCTCGACCAGTGGAGCTACGGCACCGATCGCCTCGGAAACGGAATTTGCCACCCGACCGACCGGTACGGGTATGCCGCGGGACTTCATCAGCTCCTTGGCTTGGAACTCATGGATATTCAAGTTGGCTCCTCCTTTGCCGCGGCGGCCGCGACCGACGGGGACGATAGAGCATTTAGGCGGTCAGCTGCTGCGAAACCCAATCGGTGATCTCACCAAGAGGAGTTCCGGGGGTGAAGATCATCGCTAAACCGGCCTCCTCGAGCTGCGGGATGTCGTCGTCGGGGATGATGCCGCCGCCGAACACGGTGATATCGTCGGCATCTCGCTCCCGCAACAGCTCCACGACCCGGGGAAACAGGGTCATATGTGCACCGGAAAGGACCGAAAGGCCGATTCCGTCGACATCCTCCTGGATGGCAGTTTCCACGATCTGGTCGGGAGTCTGATGCAAGCCGGAGTAGATGACTTCACATCCTGCATCGCGTAGGGCCCGCGCTACGACTTTGGCGCCGCGGTCATGGCCGTCCAGGCCCGGTTTTGCTATCAGAATGCGGATCGGCATCGCATCGCTGACAATAGTCGGATGGGCCTCTCCCCACGGGCTGAGTACGGCTGAGCCATACTCAAACGTCGCCTCAGGCGAGGCGAGGCCTAAACCTTCTCCAGCGGTGCCAGTTCGAGGTGGAGGTGCTTGGTTCCCAGTCCCGGGAAGTCGACGACTGCCTCCACGCCGGCGACCCTTCTGATGGTCCCTTCGCCCCATTTGGCATGGCGCACCCGGTCCCCAACATCGAGGTCGCCCGCCTTGACCGTGACCCGCGCTGTGTTGGAGACCACCGCAGTGTGCTTCTTCTTCCGCCGCACATCCTGGATCAGCCCGGCCGGCAGCTCTTTGAGGAACCGGCTCGGCGGGTTGTAGTTGTTGCTGCCGAACATGTTCCGGCTCCACGCCCGGCTGAGGAAGAGGCGTTCCATGGCCCGGGTGATACCGACGTAACACAGCCGGCGCTCTTCTTCGAGCTCGTCGGGGTCACCGAGCGATCGCATGTGGGGAAAGACGCCGTCTTCCATTCCGACGATGAACACCACAGGGAATTCGAGGCCCTTGGCGTTGTGCAGCGTCATCAGGGTGACGACGTCGGTGTCCTCGAAGCTGTCAACATCGGTGACCAGGCTGATCGATTCGAGGAAGAGCTCAGTCTTGCGTAGGCCATCGAGGGCAACCCACTCGTCACGGCCGTAGGCCACGGGGCCGTTTTCCTCGAAGTCGGCGGCTGCCGATACGAGCTCTCGCAGGTTCTCTTCCCTACCCATGGCTTCGATCGACCGCTCGGCGCGCACCATGTCCAGATAGCCGGTTTCCGAGAGGATCGCTTCGAGGGCGGCGGTTGGGCCTTGTTCGGCCAGGAAGGTGAGGTGGTCGATGAGGCCGACGAACTCGAGCATCGCCCTTTGCGCCCGGCCGGTGAGACGGGCGTTCTCTCCGGCGGCGCGGAGCGCGTCGAAGAACGATACCCCCTTGTCCTCGGCATGCCGGTCGGCATGGCCGACGCTGGTGTCACCGATGGCGCGCTTGGGGACATTGATGATGCGCTTCGCTGCAACGGTGTCGTCGGGGTTGGCTACTACTCGCAGGTACGCCAGTACGTCCTTGACCTCGCGCCGGTCGTAGTACTTGACCCCGCCGACCACCTGATAGGGCTGACCGTGGTTGACGAATGTCTCTTCGAGGACACGGCTCTGGGCGTTGGTGCGGTAGAACACCGCGATGCCGCGAGCGTCCCGGCCCTGCCGGCGAAGCTCGCCGACCGCTTCCGCAACGAATGTCGACTCATCGTGCTCATCTTCGGCCTCGTAACTGATGATCTTCTCGCCGTGGCCGAACTCGGTCCACAGCCGCTTCGGCTTGCGATTCGGGTTGTTCGAGATGACGGCGTTGGCTGCCTGGAGGATCGTCTCGGTAGAGCGGTAGTTCTGCTCCAGCATGACGATCTGTGCGTCGGGGAAGTCCTTCTCGAACTCGTTGATGTTGCGGATGTCGGCACCGCGGAACTTGTAGATGCTCTGATCGCCATCGCCGACGACGCACAGGTTGCGGTGCTTCTCTGTGAGCAATCGCACCAGCACATACTGGGCGTGATTGGTGTCTTGGTACTCGTCGACCAGCACGTACTCGAAGCGGTCCTGATATCGCTCCAGCACCTCTGGATGCACCCGGAACAGATCGACGGTGAGCATGAGCAGGTCGTCGAAGTCCATCGCCGACGCTTCCACCAGCCGCTGCTGATATAGCCGGTAGACGTCCGCCGCCTTCTCGTGATAGAAGCCGGTGTCGGAGGCGGCGTAGGTCTCGTAATCGATTAGCTCGTTCTTGGCGTTGGAGATGGCGGCGCGCAGGCTGCGGGGAGGGAACCGCTTTGGATCGAGGTCGAGGTCCTTGACGCACATCGTCACCAGGCGAAGCGAGTCCGCCGAGTCGTAGATCGAGAATGCCGACCGATAGCCAAGATGATGGGCCTCCCGGCGCAGAATGCGGGAGCAGGCGCTGTGGAAGGTAGAGACCCACATGTCACGGGCCACGCCACCGACCAGCGCCTCCACCCTGTCCTTCATCTCGGAGGCAGCCTTGTTGGTGAAGGTGATAGCGAGAACTGCGAACGGCGAGACGTCGTGATCCCGGATCAGATGCGCAACCCGCCGGGTGAGCACCCGTGTCTTGCCCGAGCCGGCGCCGGCAACCACCAACAACGGACCATCGACAGCTGCGACGGCCTGACGTTGGGCAGGGTTGAGACCTTCGAGAAGGGGGGATTCGGACATGGCAAGAGAGTATACGGGGAACGGTGGCCGTGATTACAGCTGTGTAGTTCGTGGGTCGTACAGCCCTGCAATGCTGCTGCATGGCGGCGGACAACGATCAACCGGCTGGGAAGTCCCCGCCGGAGATGTGCCGTTCGAGGACACTGCGCGAGATGCGTGTTATCGAGCACATTCTTCTAGTCGGCACGGGTTGCCAACAATCGGATGCGCTAGGGAACACTCCCCGCAGGCACGATCCATTCGGCGGGTTGGTCAGTCACTGATGCGATGAGGTCGAAGTCGTGGTCGTAGTGGAGTACGACCAATCCAGCAGCTTCGGCCGTGGCAGCGATAAGCAAGTCGGCGATCTTGGCGCCGCGTTGCTGGCTGCGATCAGCAAGGATGTCCTGAACCTCCACGGCGCGATCCAACACCGCCTGGTCCATCGTCACCAGAGGCCACGCGGCCCGTAGCCGACGCATCGCCCGATGCGCATCCGGGCTGAGGGACGAGTAGCCGGCTTCCAGATCGGTTGGGGTGCACCGGGCAACCAGCCCCGCCTCCAGCAGCGGAGCCAGCCGTGGAGCCACGCCGGGATTACTGAGACGGGCAAGCGCAGAGGTGTCACCGAGGTAATACGGCTTCAACCCCATGCGGCGTGGCGGATGTTTGGGTCGGCGAGCTCACTCACGTCGACACCTCTTTCGGCCAGCAGCTCCTTTCGCCGCTGATCCAACGCCAGGACCTCGTCGAGCGCGTCATTGACTGTTGCCTTGAGCGTGGTCGTGCCCAACAGCGTCTTTACGGCTTCGAGCTTGTCGTCGTCTACGTCGATCAATCGCTTCGTCATACCCGCAGGATATCCAATCCCGTGCGAAAAGATAGCCCGCTGTCGGGAGCTCATCAGCTCTGAGCTCCAACTGCCACCCCCAGTAGCCAAACACCCCAGCGCACCGGTGCCGTTCTTGGGCACCCACAGAGATGTGCGTTACTGCTCGGATATCGCTGATCTGTGCGGGAAGTTCAGCGGCGTTGAGAGTTGAGACAGAATCCGTGCCGCGTGTCATGGGCGTCAGTCGATGGTACAGAACATCCCGCCCGTAGCCACCAACCACACGAGCGTGCCCACAGCGCTCACAATCGAAAGCAGTACAACAGCTGCCTTGACCACATAGCCAAGCCAAGCGTGTTCCGCCGGGTGTCGCCACGCCCAGATAGCGGCGCCTGTGGCTCCATATATGAGAAGCAACCCCGGCAGCGCCTCCCAGCCGTTAGAGGAGCATCCCCGAGGGAAGCCCGGAATAGTGTCAGCCAGCCAGGATCCGAAGCTTCTACGCAAGGCAAAGTAGGTGGCTACCAGGAGCAGGGCCGCAATTCCAAGCGCTCTTGCGTTCGCCCGCGCCCCCTCTCGACGCTTCGATTCTACATACCTCGGATTGGGCATGCTCCGGAGGCTCGATCCGCAGCGTATGTCGACCAGATGGCGGCCGCACAGCCCGGGGAGTGGCGGCACGAGGGACAGGCGCCGCGTCGAGCAGTGGCCATGAGCAACGTACGCGTGGCGATGGGCGTGTGTGCCGGTCCATCTCCGGCCGTCTATTCGGGCGGATTGCGGCTAGCGATTTCTTGTCACAGCTGCTTGATATGTTGTCGGCATGTTGGATACCGACTTCGACACCACGACTGACGAGCTGGAACAGGATGTTCTGGCCTGTGAGCTATTGGTCACCAGGCTTCGTGCTCGTCAGGCCAGGAGCCTGCGTGAGCTCGACGCTCGCCAGGTCCGGATGCTCGATGGAGCTCGGTCGCTGCAAGAGTGGGTACGGGCTCGGCTCGATGTTTCGGATACCACCGCCCGCGATCTAGTCCATGCTGCTCGCTCTCTGCCCGAGCACTCCGAGCTCGAGGAGCTGGCTGACGAAGGCGGCTACTCGTTTGACCGAATCGTGGCCACCTCTCGCCTCGCCGTTTCGGGAGCGGACGACGACACGATCGACCGCTCATTCGGGTACGACATCAGCGGTGTCACCCGTCTCCGCCGCCGCCAGCGACGCATCACTTCGCAAGACGAGGCCGACATCTTCAACGACCGCCGCCTGTTCATCCAGGACACCTTCGACGGATCCGGTGGGCGCACAACCGTCGAACTACCCGGGTTCGAACACCGCATCCTCACCAAGGCGCTCGAGCAGCGGGCAGATATGTTCAACGATCTGCCCGGGCCGCCAATCGCCAAGTGGCAGCGCATGGCCGATGCAGCAGTCTCCATCGCACAGGACTCTCTAGACGGCTACGAGCCCGCCGGGTCGAGTCCGCGCTGGGACCCCGTCGCGACGGTGCTCGTTGATGCCCCGCTCGCAGGCGATACCCGAGGCGAAGCGGGAGCGGAGATTGCCTATGGGCACCGAGTCGGGCCGCAGACCCTGGAGCGGATTCTCTGCACTGGTCGGGTGCAGATCGTCGGCCTCGAGCACGGCAAGCCGGTGAAGTACTCCCCGGCGACCCGGGGGATCCCACCAGCGACCCGCCGGTTCGTGGCCTGGCGCGACGGCGGCTGCACCATTGCCGGCTGCAACAGCCGATATCGACTGCAGCCACACCACATCACGCCTCGTGTCGACGGCGGAAATCACGACCCCGACAACCTGACCACGCTGTGCTGGTTCCACCACCATGTGGTCGTGCATGGCATGGGGTTGCGCATCGACCCGGATTCCCCGTCGCAGAAACGCCGCTTCATCAGGGCCCGAGCGCGTCCGCCTAATCCGCAAGGCGGCTGAGCCGATCGCCAATAGGTCACGCCCGCGCCGCAAGCAGGGACCGCATCGGCGCCCCTGTACCCAGCCACAGGATCCTCAGATGTCCCCCGTCAGCGGTCGCAGCGGCTGCTTGGGCGCGGGCGCCTGAAGATCCCGCAGTAGACCGAATCCGCAGCAGGTGACCGCAAGGCCGGCCATCATCACCGGCAATGCGGCCGCGAAATCGTTGGTGATGAAACGATCCCAGTTGCCGTCGGTGTACAGCGGTTCGGCACCGGGCCCGGCCATCAGCAGCGCACACAGGATGGCAAGGCCACAGCCCCAGCCAACCCAGCGTTTCCCCTTGCCACCCGAATGGGCCGCCCGGTGGCGGACCGTGATCACGATGGCGCCGATCACGGACATGACCAGAATGCCGAAGGCCGTCCAGGCGAATGTGCCTCCCGGCAGTCCGTACTCCTCGTAACCGGTCACCTCGGCGCTCAGCCACACTCCGACGCCGATCAGTCCGAGGATCAGTCCAGCAAAGCCCAGTATGCGATCGAATTGGTTTGCTCCCATGACAACTCCTACGTCGAGCTCATTCCCGGGCGGCAAGGCCTCCCGGCCCGGCGTCCTCGGCATATTGCGCCCTCGCCTTGGCCATGCGGCTGGGGCCGTAGAACCAGCGGGCCCACAAGGATTCCGGGTGGGCGAGGCCAATCGCGGCCACAAAGAAGACCACAACAACAGCGCCAAACGGCTCAGCGAAGGCACCCAGAGTCCACGAAGTACCTCCCTCGCGAGCGAACCCACGGGCCACGGCGCGAACCAGGCCGAAAGCACCCTTGAGCCAGGCGATCAGGATGAAGGCAAACATCCCCAACCCGATCCCGAGCCAGATGGCCTGAAGCGTCGTCATCCGCCACCCCTCGAGAACCGCTCGATGCAGGAGTCCGGCTTTCACCCCAAGGATATGTGATTCCGACCACAACCGGGGCAGGATTCGTTCGCCGCCGCTATTGCCTGACTGCTCGGGCGTCCCGGTCGATTCAGCCGGGTACGCGCCCTACTGCGTACCCAACAGCTCCCGGAGCTGGGCCGCCAGCGCACCTTCCCGGAAGTCGGCCTTCTCGAAGAAGGCATTGACCCCGGCTTCAATCGCGCGCTGCTGGTCCTCGGCTTTGGCGACTCCAGAAAGCATCACGATGGGTAGCTGATTGCCGGTTTGGCGTACCTTGCGCACCAGCTCGACCCCGTCTTGGGCGGGCATCGAGAAGTCGACCACCAGCGCATCGATATGCTGCTCGTTGAGGGTTTCGAGCGCCTCGAACGCACTCTCGGCGACGCTGGTGCTGAAGCCGCTCGACGCCAGCGAACCGGCAATTACCGCGCGGGCTCCCTGCGAGTCATCGACCACGAGAATGCGCGAGCGAGGAGCGACGGGCTTGGGCACTGCCTGGCACAGCTGCACAACTGCGCCGGCATCAAGGATGAGCACGACATCACCGCCGCCCATCAGGGCGGCACCGGTGATATGGGAAGGCCCGGCCACAACCGGGCCGAGCTCCTTGGCAGCCACCTCGCGAATGCCCAGCACCTCGTTGACAACCACCGCCGCCTGGCCGGCGCGATGGGACAACGCGACAACCTGAACCGGGGGCCGGCCGTCGGTTGCGCCGACAACATTGGCGATCGGCGCCATTGGAAGCTCCGATCCGTCGAGCATGAGGGTCTGCCGATCCCCGGTAGTGGTGATCTTGGCATCCTCAATCGGGATCATGGCATCGATGACAGCCTCGGGAATACCCCACCGGGTACCGCCGGAGTTGATGATCAGCACCCGCTGCAAGTCGCGAACCGTCGGGACCACCAATGTGACCGTCGTACCGACCCCCACCTCAGAGTCAATACGGATGCGACCGTAGAGCGACTCGACGGCATCGGCCACATTGGACAGCCCGGCGCCGACACTGTTGAGTTCGTCACCCGCTTTCGTCGTGAAACCGGGGAAGAAAAGGATCGGGCGAAGGGTATCTACGTCCAACGGTGAGTCGGGGGCAACAAGACCTTGCGACACGGCGAGCTGGTGTACGGCCTGATAGTCGATGCCCGCACCGTCGTCTTTGACCACGACCTCGAAGCTGGCGCCGCGCCGAGCCAGCGATACCGAGATGACACCGGTGGCCGGCTTACCGGCTGCTTCCCGTTGTGCGGGAAGCTCGATGCCGTGGTTGATTGCGTTGACTATGAGCTGCCGCACCGGATCAGAGATCTTGTCGAGTACCTGACGGTCGATGTCGAGATCGTCGGCGGCGGAGATCTCAAACCGGATCTCCTTGCCCAGTTTCTTGGCGAGATACCGAACAAGCTGCGGCAAGGTGTTGGTCATCTGACGAACCGGGACCGCACCAAGCTCCATGGCGTTCATCTCGAGTGCCGAGGTTGCCCGCACCAGGTCGGTCATTCGCTCGACCATTTCAACGGTGACCCTCGGCGCGTAACGCATCTCGCCCAACATGCTGTCCAACTCGACCCGCATACTGGCCACGTAGTTGATGAGGCAGTAGAGACGCCCGGCGCTCACCTGGATGGTCTGCCCGGAGGCCCAGTTCTCAAGGGCACCAAGTAGCCCACCCAAGTCAGGCCCATGGAGCTCGGGATCCTCGTCGGGCACAGATCCAATCAGTTCCCGGTGTGGCGTCGAATCGAGCGGCACCGATCGCGGCTGCGGAGGCTGCTCCGCCGGAGCCGCATCGGCAGAACGCGGCTCTAGGCCAGGTGGCCTGCTCGACGGGGCTACCACCGGAGGCGGAGCCGGCGAGGGGACTTCAGTCGTCGCGGTGGGCGCGGCGGCGGGGGCGGGATCGGCAGCGGGCTCCGGCTGATCAGGTTCGGGCTCCGGAGTCAAACGAGTCGGCGAAGCGGGTTCCGGCGGAAGAGGCGGTTCTACCGCGGCCGGGTGGGAAGCGGGCTCTTCCGAATCCGCAGCCGGAGCGCCTTCCACACCAACGGTTCCCGGCAGTTGGACAACCTCGGCAAGCTCGACATCGGGCGCACGGTCGGCCACGGGCGCAGGGTCGGCCACGGGCGCCGGCTTCGGTTCCGGAGCGGGAGAGGGAGCGGCAGCTGCGTTGGCTCCACCAACCTTGGCATCCTCTCCCAACATGAATCCGGTGGCACGGTTGAGCTTCTCCATTGCCTCGAGCATCTCGGGACTGCCGGAGTCGGGGTCGGCCTGGGTGGCGGGCTCTAGCGTCTCACAGAGAGCAACCAGGCTGCGACCGAGGTTCGGATATGGTTCGATGTCGCCGGCCTTGACCCCGCGCCAGAGGTCCTCGATCATCTTGCCGGCATCGGAGATCGCTTCGAATCCCATCACTCGGGCGGTGCCCTTGATGGTGTGCCCCTCCCGCAACATGATCCCGGCCATATCGCCGTCCACGCTGCCGGATTGCATGGCTTTGCCCCCCTCGATCAACCGCGCTGAGCGCTCGTTGATCTCATCGAGGAACATCTGAAGAAGCTCTGGGTCTGCGCTCCAACTCACCTGTGTTGCCCTTCTGGCGCCCGCATTGCTTGGATATCGACCCTACCGACTAGTCACTTGAGCTGTTGCTCCATTCGGAGCGTGCACTCACTCCCACTCAATCGTGGCCGGGGGCTTGGATGATATGTCGTAGGCAACCCGGTTGATCCCGTCGACCTCGTTGATGATCCGCGACGAAATCCGCTCCAGCACCTCATAAGGGAGGCGAGCCCAGTCGGCGGTCATGGCGTCTTCGCTGGTCACCGCCCGGATCACGATCGGGTAGGCATAGGTCCGACCGTCCCCCTGCACCCCGACTGAGCGGATCGACGGAAGCACGGCAAAGCTCTGCCAGAGCTCGCCATAGAGCCCTGCCCGCCGCACCTCCTCGAGCACAATGGCATCAGCCGCACGCAGAATATCCAGGCGTTCCTTGGTGACTTCGCCGATGATCCGCACCGCCAGCCCCGGTCCGGGGAACGGTTGCCGCCACACGATCTCTTCCGGGATGCCCAGTTCCTCCCCTACTGCCCGCACCTCGTCCTTGAATAAATCCCGTAATGGCTCGACAAGACGGAGCTCCATATCCTCGGGAAGCCCGCCGACGTTGTGATGGCTCTTGATCCTGGCGGCGTCGGCGGTACCCGACTCGATGACGTCGGGGTACAGGGTGCCTTGAACGAGGAAACGGGCATCGCTGACATCAGCCGCGATCTCCTCGAAGACCCGGATGAAGGTCTCGCCGATGATCTTGCGCTTGGTCTCAGGCTCAGTGACTCCCGCCAGCGCGTCGAGGAACCGATCTTGAGCGTTCACGTGGATGAGGTTCATGTGGAAACTGGAACGGAAGGTCTCCTCTACCTGTACCGCCTCGTCCTTGCGCAGTAAGCCATGATCGACAAACACGCACACGAGCTGGTCACCAACGGCTTTGTGAACAAGCGCAGCCGCCACTGACGAGTCCACGCCTCCCGACAGCCCGCAGATGACGGTGTCGTCGCCTACCCCACGTCGCACCGCATCGATAGACTGCTCGATGATGCTGGCATGGGTCCAGAGGGGCCGTGCCTTGCAGGCCTCATACAAGAAATGCTTGAGGATTTCCTGACCACGGTCGGTATGCACGACCTCGGGGTGGAACTGAACGCCGTAGATATCGCGGCTGCGGTCTTCCATTGCTGCCACCGGCGAGTCCGGTGTGGCGGCAACGATTCTGAACCCATCCGGAGCGGCGACCACGGCATCACGATGGCTCATCCATACCGTCTGCTCGTCCGGCAACCCGCGCAGGAGGAGCGAAGATGCGAAAACCGACAGGTGAGCACGGCCATACTCGGCCACGTCATTGCGGGCCACCTTGCCGCCAAGGCGATGTGCGATGACCTGGTGGCCGTAACAGATGCCGAGCACGGGGATTCCGAGAGCCAGGATCTCCGGGTCGATCTCATATGCCTCCGGGGCATAAACCGATGCTGGTCCACCGGAGAGAATGATCCCGACGGGGGCGTGCTCGCCCACCTCGGCCGCGGTGATGGTCCGTGGGACGATCTCCGAGAAGACATGAGCCTCACGTACCCGCCTTGCGATGAGCTGTGCGTATTGGGCACCAAAGTCGACAACGAGGACCTTGTCGAAGTCCCCGGTCGAAGCATGCCCGGCAGAGCCGACCATGCGCTAGCCCATCCCTACTTGCTGAGACTTCTGGAGTGCTTTGCCCTCGGTCTGCAGAGCCGGGGCAACCATCACCTCGGCCTTCTGGAACTCCTTTACGTCGGCGTAACCCGTAGTCGCCATCGAAACCCGTAGCGCGCCGAACAGGTTGACGCGGCCGTCGTTCTCATGCGCCGGGCCGACCAGGATCTGCTCCAGGGTGCCCAGTTCGCCGGTTTTCACTCTGGTCCCGCGGGGAAGGGTCGGATGGAATGTGGCCATGCCCCAGTGGTTGCCCTTGGCGGGGGCCTCGGTGGCCGCGGTGAGAGGAGAACCGAGCATCACGGCGTCGGCGCCGCATGCGATGGCTTTGGCGATGTCTCCTCCCGTTCGCATTCCACCGTCGGCAATGACGTGAACGTATCGGCCGGTCTCCTCCAGATAGCGAGTCCGGGCCCCGGCGGCGTCGGCAATTGCGGTCGCCTGCGGTACGCCGATGCCCAGGACGCCCCGCGAAGTACACGCGGCCCCGGGGCCAACACCGACCAGGACACCAACCGCCCCGGTCCGCATCAGATGGAGCGCGCCGGAGTAGGACGCGACTCCGCCGACGATCACCGGCACAGGAACATCGGCAATGAACTTGAAGAGATCGAGCGGTTCGACCCGGGTCGAAACGTGCTCAGCCGAGACGACGGTGCCCTGAACGACGAGGATATCCAGGCCGGCGCCAAGGGCATGCCGGTGCCACTTCTCGACGTTTTGCGGAGTGAGGCTGCCGGCCGCGAGCACTCCACCCGACTTGATTTCCTGAACACGTTTCGCAATCAACTCCGGCTTGACCGGCTCGGCATAGAGACGCTGAATCAGCGCAGTCGCTTCGTCAACCGGGGCCGCTCCTATCTGCTCGAATGCGGGAGCGGGATCTTCGTAGCGCGTCCACAGGCCCTCGAGATTGAGCACACCGAGACCACCCAACTTGCCGATCTGGACGGCAGTCGCCGGACTCACCGCCGAGTCCATGGCCGCACCCATCATGGGCAGGTCAAACGTGAATGCGTCGATTTCCCAAGAGAGACTCACGTCCTCGGGATCGCGAGTGCGCCGCGACGGCACAATCGCAATGTCATCGAAACCCCAGGCGCGGCGGCCTGACTTGGCAATGCCGATATCGATCTCCACCTGATCCCTCCGTTTGGTGCCAGCCCGCGGCAGCGTAACAGGCGAGCACATAGCACAAAGCTCTCCTGATCAGGACCGGAGATGGAATCGGTACCAATTGTGCATGAGTAAGCTCGCGGTTATGGCACTACGCACCCAAAGTCTCAGCAAGCTCGACAACGGTTCATTCGACGTACTGATAGTTGGCGGTGGTATCAACGGAGCGGTGTCGGCTGCCGTTCTAGCCGGACGCGGCGCTTCGGTAGCCCTGATCGATCGGGGCGACTTTGGGGCATTCACCAGCCAGGAATCATCCAATCTGGTATGGGGCGGATTTAAGTACTTGGAGAGCTACGAGTTCTTCCTCGTGCGCAAGCTCTGTGTATCGCGAAACCGGCTCATCAAGTCGTACCCGGACAACATCAAGCCTATTCCTTTCATGGCTGCGCTCGATGAGAGCTCACCGTTCCCCCCCTGGCTGTCCATCCTGGGCGCCACCGCCTATTGGGGGATCGGAAGCTTCAAGACACACCGACCCCGCCTGCTCAGTGCCGACAAGATCAAGAAGGAAGAGCCCGTAGTCAACATCAACGACGTCCGCGGTGGAATCGAGTACTACGACGCGTACCTGCCCGACAACGATTCTCGGTTTGTGTTCAGTTTCGTCCGATCCGCAATGGATGTTGGCGCAACCGCGGCCAACTACGTTGAGTTGGTCGATGCCGAGCGTACCGACGCCGGATGGAAAGCCACGTTGCGCGATGTCGATGGCGACGGACGAGAGTTCACTTGCAACGCACGGATGATCATCAACGCCGCCGGACCGTTCATCGACGGGCTCAACAAGCGGTTCGGTCTCAAGACGAAGCACCGCGTTGTCTATTCCAAAGGCATCCACCTGATTGTCCCCAAGATCACCAAGAGTGAGCGGGTACTGGCCTTCTTCGACGACACGGGCCGTCTCTTCTACGTGATCCCGATGGGTCGCCGTTCTGTCATCGGCACTACCGACACCCGAGTCGATGAGCCGTACACCGCGGTGAACGACGAGGACCGCGAATTCCTGCTGGGCCAGATCAATGACCGACTCGACCTAGACAGCCCCCTGACCGATGCCGATATCATCGCCGATCGGTCTGGCGTGCGCCCCCTGGTCGTCAAGACCGACGGTGGGGATAAGCGAGACGTCGACTGGACCAAGCTGAGCCGCAAGCATGAGATCGAAGTCGACTTCGGGCGCAGGGTCATCTCCATATTCGGCGGCAAGCTGACCGACTGCCTGAATGTTGGCGAGGAAGTGGCCGATGCGGTCGAGGAACTCGGGGTTCCGCTCGAAGAGGACACTCACAACTGGTACGGCGAGCCGGCGAAGGCAACTCGTGATGAGTTCTACCGACAGGCACGTTTGATGAAACTCGACGACCTGCGCCACAAGCCCGACGTCGAACCGCTATCCGATCGACTATGGCGAAGGTACGGTCGCAGGGCGTTCGAGATGCTCGACGAAATCCGGCTTGATCCTTCGATGGGAACCGATGTCATGGAGAACGCCGACTATCTGCGGGTCGAATTGCACGTTGCCGCCGGCACCGAAATGATTACCAAGCTCGAGGACTTCCTGCGACGCCGCTCGAAGATCACCCAGGTGGTTCCCCAAGACGCAGTGCGCAATGCCGAAGGCATCCGCGAGGTCGCTGAAATGCTGTTTGGTGAGGATGCCGACCGCCGGCTGGTCGAATTCTTCGGCGAGATCCCGCCCGGAGCCAGCGAATAACCTCTAAGCAGAGCCCCTAATGCGGATGCGGGTCGCTACCGATAGGGAAACAACCAATGGGCTGGTGTAATTGGCGCGTGCACTGAGAGATACCGCGTTCGTCGCGATAGTTGTCGTCGGCGTTGTATTCACTCTTGCCCTGGCTGCGCTCGTTCGCAGCAATCAAGACTCCGAAGTCACCCGCTGGCTAGAGGAGCGGGCGGAGCTGATCGCACTAGCCACAGAACAGACGGTCGATTCGACATTCTCGGATCTGCGCGCAGTCGCCGCCTACATGGCGACCGCCGGGGAGGTGCGACAGCAGGACTTCAGCCGATTCGTCGAGCAGATGGACATGAATCCTGGAGTCATTGGGATCGGGTACCTAGAGATCGTCGACCACTCCGATATCGACGAGTTCCTTGTCAGGGCCAGAGCAGATGTGCCCGGCGTGGAGCTGCTCAGTTTTGACGGTCGCGGCGGGATCGCACCGAACTACACGCCCCGACCCACCTACTACCCATTGCGCTATGTCTACGGAGGGCCGTTCCTTGATCTGGTCATTGCCGAAACCCCTATCGAGTCTCAGATCGATGCGCTCGGATTCGACCTCGGCACCGAACCGCTCTGGTTTCCGGCTTTCGAAAAGGCGCTGCAGTCACCCGAGCCCTCCGTTTCCGACCTGCTTGGAGTAGGTGGAGTTTTCGAGGAACAGGCGTTCGGGGCTGCGCATCCCATTGCAGACGAAACCGGCCGGATCAAAGGTGTGCTCGTTGCTCCAGGACTCGAGGGCCTGCTGACCGCCGATCTCGGTGTCTCGATCACATCAAACGTGGTTTGGACCGTCGACAGCGTCCCACCCGGCGATCAAATCTCCTCCTGGCCGGTGTGGAGACGCGAGCTCGATCTGCCGGGATCAACCTGGACCCTGAGCGTTCAACCCACCGACGAAGCTCTCGGCGACCTCACGTCGCGAGCACACTGGTACGTGATCGCAATCGGCCTCGTACTCACTGGTGCGAGTTCGATCACGGCCCGTGAGGTGCGGCTCCGGAGGCAAGATCACGCCAAGGTCGAGCAACTCCGGCAGCTGTCTGAAGATAAGGATCGCTTCCTCGCCACCGTGTCCCACGAGTTGCGCACTCCGCTCACGGTGGTGATCGGATTGGCGGCCGAGTTGAGTAGCAACGGCACCATGGATGAAACGGAACTTGCCGAACTGCTCGAGATGATCGAGAAGCACGGCCTCGAAGCAAGCGCCATCGTGGAAGATCTTCTGGTCGCCGCCCGCAGCGATATCGACAAGATTGCGATCAGGCCGGAGCCCATCGATCCCGCCGCGGCGGTCAGTCTTGCGGTAGCGGCGTCTCCGTTCGATGTGCTGAAGGTCCTCGGCGACGTACAGCCAGTGCTTGCGGATCACACCCGATTGCAGCAGATCCTTCGCAACCTGCTCACCAACGCGGACCGCTACGGCGGTGAACACGTCGAGATCAGACTGGCCAGCAAGGGCGAGTATGTGTCGGTAACAGTCGCCGACGATGGTGATCCCATCGCTCCGCACCATGAGCGAGCGATCTTCGACCCGTATACCTCGGCGCACGAGGGAAGCGATCAGCTGGGCTCGATCGGCTTGGGGCTGTTCATTTCACAGAAACTGGCCCGCCTCATGGGAGGTGATCTCACCTATCGCCACGACGGCAACCATGTCTTGTTCGAACTCGTCTTGCCTGCGGTGGGCCGTGTTGCAGGACCAGTTGGCAGCAAGCGGGCGTAGCGGCACATGCAGAGTCCTGCATATCCTTTGCGGGACATCGGTTTGCCCGCTCCATCAGTCACCTTCCGTTGGGCCATTGTCCCCTGGAGAAATCGGGCTCTTCCGACCATGGTGGGGCCTGACACTCGAGTGAGGATCAATGAGCGACACAACAACTCGCCGTGCCGCCGAGACCTCGAACCGTCAGCAGGGGGATCACCCTTCTGGTGACAACAGGTTCGAGCTCGTCGACAAGCACCTGAAGCGAGGTCGCTACGCCCAGGATCAGCTCATTGAGACCCTGCACGTTGCTCAGGATGTCTTCGGCAATCTGTCGGAAGACATCCTGGTGTACGTCGCCAGGGCTCTGCGGCTCCCGCCGAGCATGGTTTATGGCGTAGCCACCTTCTACGAGCTATTCACCTTCGACCCACCGGGCGATCACTCGTGCACCGTGTGCACGGGAACCGCCTGCTTCGTCAAGGGTGCCGACGACATCGTGCAGGGCGTCAGCACGGCGTTTGACGTCCCCGCCGGCGAAACCGCCGAAGATGGCAGCCTCACCCTCAAGACGGCTCGCTGTCTTGGTTCCTGCGGCCTGGCTCCGGTCGTCGTGTTCGATGGCGAGGTGCTCAGCCACCAGACCATCGAGTCGACACTCGAGCTGGTCAAGACTGCCGTGGAAGGGGATTCCTGATGGCTGCACCAATTGATCTGCACGCAGTCTCCGACCGGGAGCGCGAAGAGCGCTTCCGCACCCGTTGGCGCGTGAAGGCTTGTGGCAGCACGGCGTGTCTGTCGGCCGGTGCTGGAGCAACGATTCAGGCCATCGAAGACATGGTCGAGCGGGAGGACATGCAGCTAGAGGTTCAAGTCATCCCGACCGGCTGCATGGGCCTATGCAGTGCCGGGCCGCTGATGCGCATGATGCGCCGCGGCGGCGAGGAGACGGACTATCAGAAAGTGACTCCGGAACTCGCCAGAGAAATCGTGCGCAGCCATGTGCTCAACGAAGAGCCTCTGCCCGAGCATCAGCTGGACACCACCATGCCGTTCTTCACGAGCCAGGAGCGCATCGTCCTTGCCAATGGCGGCGTTATCAACCCCGACCGCATCGAGTCCTACGTTGCGCACGGCGGATACTCCGCTCTGGAGAAGGCGCTGACGACGATGAAGCCCAAAGCGGTCATCGAGGAGATGCGCACGGCAGGAATCCGGGGCCGCGGCGGCGCCGGCTATCCGGTCGCCAGCAAGTGGTCTCTCCTTGCCGCCGCCGGTGGTGACACCAAGTACGTCGTCGCCAATGGTGACGAAGGTGACCCCGGCGCCTATATGGACCGCACCATCATGGAGGACGATCCGCACCGAGTGATAGAAGGCATCGCCATCGCTGCGTACGCCACCGGCGCCAGCGATGCATACATCTACGTCCGAGCGGAATACCCGAGAGCCATCGAGCGGCTCGATCGAGCCATCCGGGTTGCCCGGCGCAATCGACTGCTTGGCCGCAAGATCCTCGACACGAAGTTCAGCTTGAACGTGGAAATCAGGATCGGCGCCGGCGCATTCGTCTGTGGCGAGGAAACGGCGTTGATGGCATCTATCGAAGGGCGGCGCGGCACGCCACGGCTACGACCGCCCTACCCGACCGAAGCCGGCCTCTGGGGCAATCCGACGATGATCAACAATGTCGAGACTCTGGCCAATGTCGCCCCGATCATCAACAACGGCGGCGAATGGTTTGCCTCGATCGGGACACCAAAAAGCACCGGAACCAAGGTGTTTGCCCTCGCCGGCGATATCAACAACACCGGCCTCATCGAGGTACCGATGGGAACGCCGCTGCGCGAGATCGTCGAGGAGATCGGCGGTGGAGTTCCCAACGGAGGGACGTTCAAGGCTGCCCAGACCGGCGGACCCTCCGGCGGTTGTATCCCATCGAAGTTCCTCGACACTCCCGTCGACTACGAGAGTCTGCGGGAGCTTGGCTCGATCATGGGATCCGGTGGTCTCATCGTCATGGACGATGGGGTCAGCATGCCCGAGGTGGCCAAGTTCTTCATGGAGTTCTCCATGGACGAGAGCTGCGGCAAGTGCACTCCGTGCCGGGCCGGTACGGTGCAAATGCACAACATCCTGCAGCGCATCGTCGACGGCAACGGGACGAGGCAGGATCTGCGCGATCTCGAGCACCTGTGCACAGTCGTTCGGGACACAAGTTTGTGCGGTCTCGGCCAGGCGGCGCCCAATCCCGTGCTGAGCACCCTTCAGTACTTCCGATCCGAATACGAAGCGCTGCTTGCCAAGGAGGTCGCTCATGGATAGACGACCAACAGTCACCGTCCACTTCGATGGTGTCGAGCACGACGCATTCGTCGGCGAGTCGGTGCTCGAATGCGCAAGACGCGTCGGTGTCGCCATCCCTTCGCTGTGCTTCCTCGAGGGAATCTCGGTGTGGGGCGGCTGCCGGATCTGCGTTGTCGAAGTTGCCGAAGACCATCGCCTGCGCCCGGCATGCGCCACCACCTGCGTTGCCGACATGGAGATCAAGACCGAAACCCCGCGGCTGCGGGCCTATCGCAAGTCGGTCCTGGAGTTGCTCTTTGCAGAGGGCAACCACGTGTGTGCGGTTTGTGTGTCCAACGGCGCCTGCGAGCTGCAGGACATGGCGGTGCAGTGCGGCATGGATCACGTGCGCTATGACGCCCAGGCGCCAAAGCGCCAGATCGACGCCAGCCACCCCAAGTACGTGTTCGATCCCAATCGCTGCATTCTCTGCACACGCTGTGTGCGCGTGTGTGACGAGATCGAGGGCGCCCACGTTTGGGATATCAGCTATCGCGGCGAGTCTGCGCACCTAGTGACCGAGCTCAGCAAGCCGTGGGGGGATTCGCTGTCTTGCACGTGGTGCGGCAAGTGTGTTGCGGTTTGCCCAACCGGTTCGCTGTCCTACCACGGCCGCGCTGTCGGCGAGATGGAACATGACCCGGCCATGATCAAGCGCCTGGCGGTTGCCCGCAGTCGCCATGAATGGCTCTACCCAGAGGAGGCCAAGTGACACGAGCACGAATTGCCACGGCTTGGCTAGGCGGCTGCTCGGGATGCCACATGTCCTTCCTGGACATGGACGAATGGTTGTTCGAGCTGGCTGAAGTAGCCGACGTTGTCTACAGCCCGATCGCCGACGTCAAGGAGTTTCCGCAGGATGTCGACGCAACCTTCGTCGAAGGAGCAGTCGCCAACGAGGACAACCTGCGAGAAGCGCTCCATATCCGCGAGAACTCCCGTCTTGTGGTCGCCTTTGGCGACTGCGCCGTGTCGGGAAACGTAACCGCTATGCGCAATCCGCTCGGGGATCCGATCGAAATCGTCAAGGCCGTCTATGTCGACGCCCCCGACCGTGACGGCCAGATCCCGGAGAAAGAGGGCATTGTCCCTCCGTTGTTGCCTCGGGTCCTGCCGGTTCACAAGGCGATCAGGGTGGATGCTTTCCTCCCCGGCTGCCCTCCCCCGGCTGATCGCATTCAGGCCGCGCTAGAAGCCCTGCTCGAGGGCGCCCTTCCCCCGAATCGGGGCGAAGCCATCCGATGGGGTTGAGGTAAGAGATGAGTAACACTGTCATCATTGATCCGGTGACCCGGATCGAGGGTCATGCAAAAATCGCCATCGAGCTGGACAAGGCCGGTGCAGTCGACTCGGCTCGGTTCTCTGTGGTGGAGTTCCGCGGGTTCGAGGAATTCTGCAAGGGCCGCCCGGTTTGGGAAATGCCGAGCCTGACCGCCCGTACTTGCGGCATCTGCCCGGTGAGTCACCTGCTGGCATCCGCCAAGGCGGGCGACGCGATCATGGGTGTTCGCATTCCGCAGACTGCCGTGAAGCTGCGCCGGGTCGTCAATCTGGGCCAGTTCATCCAGAGCCATGCCCTGAGCTTCTTTCATTTGAGCTCTCCGGACATGGTGCTGGGTTGGGACCACGATCCCGCTACGCGAAACGTATTCGGCGTGATGAGCACCGAACCAGAGCTGGCGCGCCGGGGGATCAGGCTGCGCGGGTTTGGTCAGCGCGTGCTGGAAGCAATCGCCGGCCGCAAGGTTCACTCGCCCGGGATCGTGCCCGGTGGCATCGCCAACCCGATGACCGAGGAGGTCAGAAGCGAGATACTCACCGGCCTCGACGAGGCCCAGCAGACGGCTGAGGACGCGCTCGGGATCTTCATCTCGATGCTCGGGAAGTTCGAACGCGAGATCAACAACTTCGGGCTGTTCCC
>Ga0180435_10000642_pt1 | contig 36948 bp, 29 predicted proteins | sample SS_ome_3_FD_132467 | JGI IMG/M metagenome (GOLD analysis project Ga0180435, IMG submission 132467) | Hypersaline lake sediment archaeal communities from the Salton Sea, California, USA - SS_3_S_1 metaG | ecosystem: Environmental > Aquatic > Non-marine Saline and Alkaline > Hypersaline >... | reverse complement strand
TCGAGTGCATCCACACCTACTCGCTCATCCACGACGACCTGCCGGCGATGGACGACGACGACCTTCGCCGCGGCCGCCCTTCCAACCACACGGCGTTTGACGAGGCGACCGCGATCCTGGCCGGCGACGCCCTTCTCACGCTCGCGTTCGGAATCGCAAGCGAAAGGACGGCCGACGCGGCGACCGCCGCCCGCGTCGTGCGCGAGCTCGCCGACGCGTCCGGATGGGCCGGGATGGTCGGCGGTCAGATGGCCGACGTCCTCGCCGAAGGTGCGAAGCCCGATGAGACGACGCTACGCTTCATCCACAAACGAAAGACCGGCGCCCTGATTCGCGCGGCCGTCCGATGCGGCGCCATCGCGGGAGGCGCAAGCGGTGAGCAACTCGACGCGCTGACCCGGTACGCCGAGAACGCCGGGTTGGCTTTTCAGATAGCCGACGATATACTGGACGCCACGGCATCGTCCGAGCAACTCGGCAAGACGGCGGGCAAGGACAAGACCGCGGAGAAGCTCACGTTCCCCGCGGTTCTCGGACTGGAGAAGTCGAGAGCCGAGGCCGAACGCCTGGCGCTCGAGGCACGGGCGGCGGTCGAAAAACTGGGGCCGCCGGCCGAGCCGCTCGCCCGGCTGGCCGACTTCATTGTCGCAAGGACTTCGTAGCGGAGACACACATGGCGCCCAAGCCGAAAAAGGTGATCGTCATCGGCGACGCCGCGAAGCCGAACGTGCCCGAAGTCGCCAAGAGCGCCGTGCCGACGATCGAGGAGTCAGCGACGGTCGTGGCCGTGGACCTCGACGGCTCGCAGGACCTTGCGTCGGTTGACGCGGACCTCGCGTTCGTCTTCGGCGGCGACGGCGCCATCCTCAAGGCCGTGCGGCGGCTCGGGACCAACCCGGTCCCGGTCTGCGGAGTCAACCTCGGCAAGCTCGGATTCCTGGCCACGCTGACGGACAAGAACCTCGCTGGCGGACTCGGGTCCGTGCTACGCGGCAAGTTCACCGTTGTGTCCCCCATCATGCTCGAATGCTCCGTCCGGCGCGACGGGAAGACGATCCACCGGAGCCGGGCGGTCAACGACGCAGTCATCTCGCGCGGGGCGCTCTCACGCATCATCCCCGTGGACCTTTTGATTGACGGTCATCCGGTCACAACTTACAATGGAGATGGGCTCATCGTTTCCACACCGGTGGGGTCGACGGCCCACTGCCTGTCTGCCGGCGGACCGATTGTCGAGTACGGTGTCGAGGCGATGATACTGATACCCATCTGCCCGCACACGTTGTCGAACCGGCCGCTCGTCATCCCGGCGGAACGGGTGGTCGAGCTGGAGGTCGGACGCGGGCCGCGCGGCGTCGCACTGACAGTCGACGGACAGGTGTTTCAGGAACTGGAACCCGGCGACGTCGTCACCGCGACGCGGTCGGAGCACCGGTTCAAGCTGGTTTTGGCATCCGGCCACAATTACTTCACAACCCTCCGCGAGAAGCTGGGGTGGAGCGGCCATCTCGGCGCTTGACCTTCCCGCGGAACAGTTGACGGGGTGTGCCATGTTCAAGGTCAATATCGCACGGGATCTGTGCAAGGGCTGCGGCCTCTGCATCAAGTTCTGCGCCCGCAAGCTGCTCGTCCTCGACGACAAGCTCAACAAGCGCGGCGTTCACCCGGCGAAGTTCAAGGGCAAGCCGGAAGACTGCTCCGGATGCTGCAACTGCGCGACCATGTGCCCGGACGCGGCCGTCGAGGTCGAGGAAGTCGACGACGCCAAGCCGGGCAAGTCCGCAAAATCGAAGTGAAGAGTGAAGCCGATGGCCTTCGCCGTGCTCGGGGATATCCATTCCAACATCGCGGCGCTCAACGCCGTTCTCGACAAGATTGACGAGCTCCGGGTCGGGACCATATTCTTCGTCGGCGACCTCGTCGGCTACAACGCCTCCCCGGCCGAGTGCATCGACGTATGCCGGGAACACAACTTCGCCGCCATATCGGGCAACCACGACCGCTACACCACCGGCCAGGAGATGCGCGACGTCCGAGAAACGACCATCGAGGCCGTCGAATACACGCAGAGAACGATAAGCGAGGACCAGACGGAGTTTCTCCGCCAGTTGCCCGACCGGCGCATGATCGACGAACGCTACCTGCTCGTCCATGGTTCCATCCTCGACCGCGACGCATACCTCCTATCGGCCGAGGTCATTTCACAGAACGTGCGCGCGCTCCGCAAGGACTACGAGGGCATCGAGCTCTGTTTCTTCGGCCACAGCCACTTTCCAGCGGTCATCGGCAACGGCAAAGTCGACATGCGGTTCCAGGACACCCGGAACGTCAAGCTCGACCCGTTGAAGCAGTACATGGTGAACCCGGGCAGCGTCGGCCAGCCGCGGGACGGCGTCCCATCCGCCTCGTTCGCAGTGTTTGACCCGAAGGCCTATGCCGTCAACATCATCCGCGTCCCCTACGACGCCCACGACTCGTACCAGCGCGTGCTTGACGCCGGGCTCGGCCGTACGCTTGCCGAACGACTCCTCATCGGAAGGTAGGACGCCCCCCGCCACCGCTTGACACCGACCCGACCCGGCAGTAGACTTGCAATCCGCCACAGACCTCGGAGGAGCACAATGACAGCGTCAAACGTGCCGGTCGATCTCAACTACACCGAGCAGCATGAGTGGGTCCGCGCGGAAGGCGGCACAGCCACGATCGGAATAACCGACTTCGCGCAACACGCGCTCGGCGAAGTGACGTACGTCGAATTGCCCGAGGCCGGGGCGGGCCTGACCCGAGGCAGGGAGTGTGCCGTCATCGAATCTCTCAAGGCCGCGAGCGATGTCTATGCGCCCGTCAACGGCACGGTGGCGCAGGTCAACGCGGCTCTCGACGCCGACCCGACAAAGATCAACGACGACCCATACGGCGAAGGATGGCTCTGCAAGGTTGAAGGTGTCGACCAGGTGGAACTCGGCCGGCTCCTCTCGCCCGAGCAGTACGCCGAGCTGATAGCGAAGGAAGAAGCCCAGGCATAGCCATGCCCTACCTGCCGCATACCGACGACGAGCGACGCGAGATGCTGGCCGCCATCGGCGTCGAGTCCATCGACGAACTCTTCGCCGTAATTCCGAGAAGGTTGCGCCCCAAGACCTACGACCTGTTCGACCGCGTGCCGGCACCCGAACGTCCGGCGTCCTTTGATATCCCGCCCGGGATGTCGGAGTTCGCCGTTCAGCGCAAACTCCACACACTCGCGGCCAAGGACGCAACCGACCTGGTCTGCTTCGTCGGCGGCGGATTCTACGACCATTTCATACCGGCGGCCGTCGACGCTCTCGCCGGCCGCTCAGAGTTCTACACCGCATACACCCCCTACCAGCCCGAGATGTCCCAGGGCATACTCCAGGCGATGTACGAGTACCAGTCCGCCATGTGCCGGCTCACCGAAATGGAGGCGGCCAACGCCTCGCTCTACGACGGCGGCACGGCGCTCTACGAAGCGATGATGATGGCCATCCGCATCACCGGGAGGCCCAAGATCATCATCGACGGATGCGTCAGCCCCATCTACCGCAAGATGATGGACTGCTACACGTCCAACCTCGACATCGAGCTGGTCACCGTCGGGCCGGACGACGGCAGCACGAACCGCGACGAGCTGAAGCAGCTCGTCGACGAAAAGACCGGCGGCGTCATCCTTCAGAACCCGAACTTCTTCGGCGTCGTGGACGACTGCACCGACCTGGTCGACGCGGCTCATTCCGCCGGCGCCGTCGCCATCGCGTCCGTCTATCCGATATCGCTCGGCATCCTGAAGACGCCGAGGGCGATGGGCTTCGACATCGTCACCGGCGAGGGCCAGAGTCTCGGGCTCCCGCTCTCCTTCGGCGGGCCGTACCTGGGGTTCATGGCGACGCTCAAGAAGTACGTGCGCAAGATGCCCGGCCGCATCATCGGCGCAACGAAGGACTCGGCGGGCCGGCGCGGCTTCGTCATGACCCTCCAGGCGCGCGAGCAGCACATCCGGCGCGAGAAGGCCACGTCGAACATCTGCTCGAACGAAGCCCTGTGCGCCGTGCGGGCCGTCATCTACCTGTCGCTCGTCGGCAGGCAAGGCCTCAAGAACGTCGCCCGCATGTGCGCCGCCAAGGCCCGCTACGCGCGCGAGCGCCTCACCCGCATCACCGGGGTCGAGCCGCTCTCCGATGCGCCGACGTTCAACGAGTTCGCACTGAAGCTCCCGGTTGAGAACGCGGCCGAGGTCGTCAACGAACTGATCGAAAAGGGCGTCGCCGCAGGGTTCCCCCTCGGCCGGTACTACCCGCGCCTGCGGAACGCACTGCTCGTATCGGTCACGGAGAAACGGACGAAGGAAGAGATCGGGATGCTCGCGGAAGCCCTGGAGGCCGTCCTGTGAAGCTAATCTTCGAGCAAGGCGCACCGGGCCGACACGGGGCCAACCTGCCGGAACTCGACCTGCCGGACGAGGTCGACATCCCGGCCCGCTGCCTCCGCGACCACGACGCCGCCCTCCCAGAGGTCTCCGAACTCGACGTCGTGCGCCACTTCACCGAACTATCACGCAGGAACTTCGGCGTGGACTGCGGGTTCTACCCGCTCGGCTCCTGCACGATGAAGTACAATCCAAAGTTCTGCGAAGCGGTCGGCAACATCGAAGGATTCCGCGAACTGCATCCCCTCCTGCCCCAGCTCCGCATCGGCGGGATGCTCACACAGGGGGCGCTTCAGGTGCTCCACGACCTCGAACGCCTGCTATGCGAGATCACCGGAATGTCGGCCTTCACGATGCAGCCGCTTGCGGGCGCGCACGGCGAGCTGACCGGCGTCATGCTCATCGCCGCCTACCACCGCGCGATGGGCCGGAAGAAGACCAAGGTCATCGTCCCCGACTCGGCTCACGGCACCAACCCGGCGAGCGCCGCAATAGGCGGGTTCAAGGTCGTGCCCGTGCCGTCCGACGCGCGGGGCTTCATGGACCTCGACGCCTTCCGCGCCGCGCTCGACGGCCAGGTCGCCGCCGTCATGCTCACCTGCCCGAACACACTTGGGCTTTTCAACCCGCACATCCAAGAAATCGCGGACATGACCCACGACGCGGGCGGGCTGATGTACTACGACGGCGCCAACCTGAACGCCATCCTCGGCAAGTGCCGGCCGGGCGACATCGGCTTCGACGTGGTGCACCTGAACCTGCACAAAACGTTCGCCACGCCGCACGGCGGAGGCGGGCCCGGCGCCGGCCCCGTCGGCGTTTCGGAAAAGCTCGTCGAGTTCCTGCCAACCTCGCTCGTCGAGAAGCGCCAGGACGGCACGTACGTCCTGCGCTACGACAAGGAGAACAGCATCGGCTACGTCGCACCGTTCTACGGCAACTTCGGCGTCATGCTCAAGGCGTACGCGTACATCCTGCTACTCGGACGCGAGGGCCTCGTCAAGGTGGCCGAGCACGCCGTACTGAACGCAAACTACGTCCTGAGCCGACTGCGCAAACACTTTGACGTGCCATACGACGGACTCTGCATGCACGAATGCGTGCTCTCTGCGACGAGGCAGGCCAGGAACGGCGTCCAGGCGCTCGACATAGCGAAGGCGCTCATCGACCGCGGCTTCCACCCGCCGACCGTGTACTTCCCCCTCATCGTCAAAGAGGCGATGATGATCGAGCCGACCGAGACGGAATCGAAGGAAACGCTCGACGCCTTCTGCGACGCTATGGTGGACATCGCGGGACTGGCGGAGTCTGACCCCGAGGCGCTCCACCGGGCGCCCGTCACCACGCCGGTGACGCGCCTCGACGAATATGCGGCCGCGCGGGACCTCGACCTCGCGTCGCTTTGACCCTGGCCTCCACTTCGTGACGAGAGAAGCCGATATGTTCGCGTTCCCGCCATCCGGCCCGTCGGCCGAATCCCGCGTTCGCAAAGTCATCGAGGCCGAAACGCGCCGCCAGTGGCAGAAACTCGTTCTCATTCCGTCCGAGAGCATCTGCCACCCGGACGCGGCGGCGGTACTCGCCACCCCGTTCTCGAACATCTACGCCGAAGGCCGGCCCGAGCCGCCGCTCATGCACGACCCGCGAGAGGCCGCGCCCGACCCGGCCCGCTTCGAGAGCTGGCAGACGCGCCTCGCCGACGGGCGGTACTACCGCGGCTGTCTCAACGCGAACCGCATCGAACTCATGGCGCAGGAACGCGTGGCCCGGGTCTTCGCCGCGCTCGACGGCAGCCCTCCTCCCTGCGGCATCCGCGTCTGCGTACAGGCGCTGTCCGGAGCGCCCGCCAACACGGCCGTCTACGAGGCACTGCTCGAGCACGGCGACGGCGTCCTCGGCCTCGACCTCACACACGGCGGACACCTGACGCACGGGTCCGAGTTCAACTACTCCGGCCGGACGTTCCGCGTCCGCTCATACGGCATCGACCCCGACAGCCGGCGCCTGAACTACGAGAGCATCCGCGAGATCGCCCGCGAGCACAGGCCAAAGCTCATCATCGGCGGCGCGTCGTCGTACCCCTGGGACTTCGACTGGGCCGAATTGCGCTCCATCGCCGACGAGGTCGGGGCCTACCTGCTCGCCGATATCGCACACCTCGCCGGAATGGTCGCGGCCGGCCTGCTCAATAATCCGGTGCCGCACGCGCACGTCGTGGCGTTCACGACACACAAGACGCTTTGCGGACCGCGCGGGGCCGTCATCATCACAACGTATCCCGAGCTGGCGGCCAAACTCAGCGCCGGCGTGTTCCCCGGGCTCCAGGGCGGGCCGCACGTCCACACCATCGCCGCGATCGCACGGCTCTTCGAGATCATCAGCGCACAACGGGCGGACTTCACGAAACTACAGCGAGCCATACTCGACAACGCGGCCTTTCTTGCCGAATGCCTTTGCGCCGAGGGCTTCGAACTCGAGTACGGCGGCACGAACACGCACATGCTGCTCGTGGACCTGAAACGCTTCGCCGGCCACCCCAACCCCGACTTCCTCATCGACGGCGAGATCGCGTCGCGCCTGCTTGAAATCGCCGGCATCGTCTGCAACAAGAACGTACTGCCCGGCGACGAAACCGGCGGCAAGGCGAGCGGCATCCGGCTCGGGACGCCGTGGGCGACGCAACGTGGAATCACGCGCGACCAGATACGCGAGGTGGCGTCGGTCATAAAGTCCATCCTCAGCGAGGTCCGAACCTTCCGCGTCTGGGTGCCCGCGGGCGAGGAGCGGTGCCGCGGCAAGATCCCGGCGGATGTCACGGACAACGCGGCCAGGCGTGTGCGGGCGATCATCGACGCCCTGCCCTACCCGCCTCAGCCGACGGCCGCGGAGCCGGCCGCCCACCCGCCCAGTGTCGGCGACCGCGTCGCCCTGCTCCTGCGAGGCGACAAGGTCCGGCTCGCGCTCGGCCAGATGCTGACGTGCCCGGTCGAGCATCTCGGCCGGGGCCAGGCCGCGGCCGGTCAGATGCTCCGCAACGACGGCGGCAAGGTGGACGACGTGGTCGTAGTGGACCTCGGCATGTCCGGCCGCGAAGAACGCTTCGCTCTCCTGCCGCACGAGTCGAAGCTCGACGAGGTGCTGGCGTGGGTCCGCGGCCTTTCCGACGGGTACCTGCTCTTCGACGAAAACGACCTCTACGCCAAGATCGACGGGCCGACCGTGGTCGAACCCCTTCCAAAGAACCTCGTCGGCTCGCTGCCCGCGACGATTCCGGCCCCCTCGACCGAGATGACGAAGCCCTATTTCATCGGCCAGCGCACCGTTGCCGCCTCGGCGAAGGAGCCGACCGGCCGAGAGTATGCGTACAACCCGCCCGACCTCCCTCTCCGCAGGACCCTGCTGAACGAGACGCACAAGGCACTCGGCGGCAAGATGGTCCCGTTCGCCGGCTGGGAGATGCCCGTCCAGTATCCCGACGGCATCTTCGCCGAGCACCGCGCCGTCCGCACCGCCGCCGGGCTGTTCGACATCGCGCACATGAGTCTGTTCGAGGTCAGCGGAAAACACTCGCTCGCGTTCCTCGACGTCGTCCTCGCGAACTGCGTCTCGCGGCTCGACCCGGGCGAGGCGCAGTACACCTATATGCTCCGCCCGGACGGCACCGCCCTCGACGACTTGTACGTGTACCGCCTCGGGCGCGACCGCTTCATGCTCGTCGCCAACGCGGCGAACGCGGAACGCGACTGGGACTGGCTCAACGCGGTCAACTCGCGCGAATACGTAATCGACCTCTCGATGCCGGGCAAGAAGATCGAAGGACAGGTGACAATCCGAAATCTGCGCGAGGACGGCCTCGTCGGGCTCGCGCTCCAGGGCCCGGTCTCGGCCCGGCTCCTGTGCCATCTTGCGGACAGTTCGTCGGACCGGTACCCGATCGAGCGGCTCGAACAGAACCGCTTCCTCACAGCCACGGTCGCCGGCGTCGACTGCACGGTCGCTCGAACCGGCTATACCGGCGAGCCGGTCGGCTTCGAGCTCTACGTCCATCCCTCGCAATGCGTCGGGTTCTGGAACACACTGCTGGATGAGGGCCGGGCGCTCGGCGTTTTGCCCGCCGCTCTCGGCGCAAGGGATTCGACCCGCACCGAGGCGGGTTTCCCGCTCTTTGGGCACGAACTCGAAGGCCACTGCTCGCTCACGCTGACCGAGGCGGGCTACGGCTTCGTCACGAGGTTCCACGTCCCCTTCTTCATCGGCCGCGACTCGTACATTGAGCGGACGGCCCGTTCGCGCGGGAAGGTCATCCGGCTTGCGGGATGCGGCCGGCGCAGCGTCCGCCCCGGCCACGTCCTCATCGACACGAACGATGTCGCAATCGGCCGGATCACGAGCTTCGCATACACGAAGCCGGACTTCACCTTCTTCGCTCTTGCCGCGTTGAAGTCCACGTTCCCCGCCGAGCCCGGGATGACGGTCCGGGTCGTCCGCGAAACTTCCGGCAAGTATCGGCCCCCGGCGCAGGATGCGACGATCGTTGAACTGGAGGTTATGACCCGCTTCCCCGAGGACGAAGAGCGGGCGTCGTGGCCCGAGTCCTACGCCTGATTATCGAGCTGTGGCGACAAAGTCCGCGAGGCGCCGGCCCATCTCTGCCGGCGACGCTCCTAGACATCGGCTGAACCGCTCCGACGCGCCTTCGCCGATGGCCGGCGGTTCCAGGCACGCGGCTATTCCCGCTCTGCCCTGCGCCGCGCCGTCGAGCAGGAACCACGCGAGGCCCCACGCGACGACGTGGTCGTTGTCGTCAAGGTCTTCGTTCCTGCTCACACCGGCCAACCTGGCGACCCGGCGATCCAGTTGCGGGAGAGCTCGAAGGGCCGCCATCCTCGACTGGTCACAAATCGGCGGGCAACCGGACTCGAAGACCTGTGCGAGCCCCTCGTCGAGCCACGGCATCGGCTCCGCGAAATTCGAGCCGATGACCGCGTGCGTCAACTCGTGGCGCAGGCGCGCGGGGGCCGGCCGCCCGTCGTCCACAGAGCGAACGGCGACTATCAGGCGTCCATCCCCGGCCTGAAAGCATGCTCCGGCGCGACACGAGAACTCAGGGCAATGCCTGCGTAGGTAAAGCCAGAGGTCCCAGTCACTGTCGAAAACGTAGACGGTCGGCGAAGGCGGCCGTGCTCCGAGACGGGAGCTGAGCGCGGCAAGAAACCGGTCCGCATCGGCCGCGAGCGTCGCCGCCTCCTGTGGCGGCAGGTCTGCATGCAGGTCCACGCACACCCCGGCGAACCTGTTGGCGGGCATTGTCGGCGTACAGCCGGGTCCCCACAGGGCGGCCAGCGTGGCGACCGCGCACCAGACGCCGGGCGTGAATGTCGCAAGTCGAGATTGTCTCTGGAACACGCCGGCGTTACCAGTCGAAGAAGATGGTCAGGTCGATCTTGCGCTTGTGCTTGAGGGCTTGCTCATTCTGCTGCGTCTCTTCCCTGGCGCGGGCTCTCCGCTCCTCGGCCTCCGTGATTGCGCGAAGGTCCTTCTCCTTGAGCAATTTTTCTTCGGTGAGCTTGAAAAGCTCGCGGAACCTCCGGGCGCGGCTCGCTTCGAGCCGCCGCGACGGGACCCCTCCATCATTGATCTTCGCGGCGACGGCCTCCGCCTCGGGCGGAATCTTCGTGTTATCCCTGAACGTCTTGGCGATGTTCGCGGCTTCCTCCGACTTCTGCTTGACCTTGCGATGCACCTTCCGCGCCTCCCGCCTCTTCTCGGCGGGCGTATCGGCGTCGGCGGCGCGGCAGGGAACGGACGCCACAAGTCCGAGGGCGAGTGTGACTGCAAGGGAAATAAGTCGCATAACTTCCTCCACATGTAGTCTACACCTTCATTTCGGGCTGTCAAGGCGCGTTCGGGCGCGCTTGACACCGTTCGGTCGCCGCATATCATGACCTCATCTTTTCAGCTTGGCGGGCCGAGATGAACGTTCAGTTGAAATACGGTTCGGGTTCGATGACGTTCCAGTTGCCGGCCAGCTCCGTCGGCGAAGTGGTGCTCCCTCGACGTCCGCGGTCGGCGGCAGACGCCGCCACGGTCCTGGCACAGTCCACGGGCCACAGATTGGAGGCCGCCCGGCCGGACTGCTCCGGGCGCGGCGTGCTGGTCCTGCTGGCCGACGGCACGCGCGACCAGCCCCACGCCGCCGCGTATGCCGCTCTCGCTCCGCTTCTGCGCGGGGCGGGCACGGTCCGCGTCCTGCTTGCCACCGGCACGCACAAGGCGGACACGCCGGACAACCTCCGCCTTCTGAGCGACATCCGGCAGGTCTCCGCCGAACTCGGCGTTCCAATCGCGTCGGTCGAGGCGCACGACTGCCGCGCGGCGAACTTCTACGAGGCGGGTGCCACCGAAGCCGGCGTCCGCGTCCGCCTCAACGACCGCGTCGCCGCGGCCGACACAATCCTTATCGTGTCGGACACGATGCCCCACTACTTCGCCGGTTATTCGAACGCGATCAAGTTCCTCCTGCCGGGCGTCGCGGCGTTCGACTGCATCGAGCAGGACCACGCGGCCACGCTGGACCCGGACGCGTCGGCATGCCGGCATCCGCTGCACATGGACCCGGAGCGGCGGCGCAACCCGGTGGCGCAGAACCAACTCGACGCGGCCCGGCTGGTCACCGGAACCAAACCGGTGTACGCGCTCGTGATGGCCGGCAACGACCGCGGCGTTGGCTGGGCGACGTTCGGCCGCCTCGAAGAAGCCGTGACCGAGGGCATCCGCCACGTTGACGACCATCTTGTCACAACGCTCGACCGGCGGTTCAGGTGCGCCGTGATAAGTTGCGGCGGATACCCGAACGACGAGACGATGTACATAGCCCAGCGGTCGCTCGAACTGACCAAGGAGGCGATCGCCGACGGCGGCGAGATTCTCTGGCTGGCGGAGTGCCGCAACGGCATAGCGTCGTCGCAGGCGGTGGTCGAGAACTTCTTCACACCACTCAAAGGCGACGCCGCCGCGTACACGCGGCAGGTGCAGGAGAAGTACGTGATGTACGCTCACAAGACAGTGCGGTTCGCGCAGTTGATGGACCGGCTGAGCGCCATCTTCGTTGCGAGCAACCTCCCGCCGGGGACGTTCCCGGCCGGGCGGATGGCCGAGTGCAGGGACCCGCAGGAGGTCGTCGCGGGCTGGGCGCGACGCGGCGAGGAGATACTGTTCGTCGACGAGGCGAACAAGCTGGCCATACGGGTCTGAAGGGGCGCGGCTCAGGGGGAGGGTTCAACGTCTGCTTCGGCCGCGGGCGCCGGCCGGATGAGCGGGAACCGCACGACCGCCCCCGGCCCGCCGTCCGGAAAGAGATGCCTCGGCCACTTCTGCGGCGGCGTCTTCGATGACAACGCGAGGCCGATGAACGCGACGTCCGACGCAACATTCCGAAGCGAACGGTGTTCGACGATTACCTCCCCCGACCGGGCGAGGTCCGCCGTGTATATCCCGCCCTCGCGGACGATGGTACGGGAATCGACGCCCCGGTCCCGCCATCTCCGGTCAAGGAAGTACGACCGGACCTTGTAGCTGGCCGGTAGCGGCTCGGCGAACTCCCAGTAATAATGGATCATGTTCTGGCCCGGCTTGATCGAGTAGCCGAGGAGTGTCACGCATCCCCCGAACGTCGTCGTGCAGCGCTGGTCTGGAGTCAGCGTCGAAAGCAGGGCGGCGTATTTCGCCTCGTCGTGGTCTCCGGCGCGGCCGAGCAACGCGACGAGGCGTTCCAGAGAACGGCGATGTCCGGGCAGCGCCTTCAGGGCACCCTCGTACATCTCGCGCGCGGTTGCGTCGTCGCCCTTCGCCTCGTACGCCATACCGAGCCAGTACCACAGCAGGTGCCGGTCGCGCCACACGAGCTCGGCTTCGTCGTGCGAGGCGATCAGTTTTTGCAGGCGGTGGATGGCGGCGGTTTGCGAAGTCTGAGGCGTCGCGCCGCCGGACTCGACCAGCACGGCGGCGCAGTCCGTGAATTCCGCCAGGACCTTGTCCCGGCCGGATTCGGCGCGCTGGTCTGCGATTATCCGGCGAATGTCGGCGCATTGTTCGCGGCTGACAGATTCGTTGCTCACGACCGCCCGGAAAAGACACTCGACCGGGCCGTATGCGTCCGGCGCCATGTCGCGCAAATAGGGCACCGACATGACTTGTGCCATGCCGATGAGCGCGTCGACGTTGTGGGGAACGCTCTTCAGCACCTCACGATACTCGGCCATGGCCAGTTCGTACCGCCCCTTTTGCAGTAGTGTCCGTGCGTTGCCCAGCTTGTCACGGACGCAACGGTCAAGGAGAGAGTTGTACCGTCCGAGAGCGTCAAGCCGGCGGGGCCAATCGCCCATGAGTCCCAGCACGGCGACACGTTTCTCCGCGATTTCAAGCTGGAGCTGCGCCGTTGACCGCGTCTCGCTACCCCACGAGAAACTCGGGGGCATGGGCTCGGCTTGCCGTTCGTCCGGTTCCTCGTCCTGCTCCTGTTTCGGCTCCTGGCGCGGCCCCGGTTCGATGGCGGCGTCGGAGTCGATGTCCAGAGCATCAGATCGGACCTCGCCGAGCAACTCCTCCATCTGGTCGAGTGCGACGAGGATGTCCCTGAGCGTCGCCGGGTCGGACAGCGGCCCCCTCATCCACAGGAAGCGACACAGTTCGCGGCAGGCCCTGAGCGTTCTCGGCGTTGCGGCCAGAAGGCCGGCGTTGTCGACGCCCGCGCTCGTGAGCGCCTCGTACGCCTTCGGCGCGAGCTCGGAAGGCGCCCCGTAGATGGCCCCTCTGAGGAGGCGCTGGGCGAGTTTCACGGCTCGCGCGTGCTCCGACCCGCCCATACGCACTGCGTCGACGAGATACAACTCGGCCGCGTCATAAAGAACGTACGGCCTGGTGGGCGCCAGGTACACGGCGCGGCGCAGTTCGGCGTGGAACTCGGCCCGCACGTCTTCCCACGCGCGTGACGCAGGGTCCACACTGTACGCGATCCGTGCCTTCAGCTCCAGGGACCTGGCCAGTGCGATGTGGTATTCGGGAACGGTCGGGGCGAGGCGGACGGCCTTCCGATAGGCGGCCTCGGCCGCGTCGAGGAGACCGTCCTTCTTGATTTCCTCCGCGAGCAATTCCGGCGCGTCACGCTCGAAGATGGGGCGCAGTTGCCCGGCCACGTCGGGGTCGCCCTTCATCTGTTCGAGTACGCCGAGACCCAGCGCCTCGACGACGAGGGCTTCACCAACCTCGGCGACCCGGCGGTCTATCTCGGCCATCTGCCTCGAGCCGGCCGCATATGCGTAGAGCGGGTTGGCGGGGTCGAGCCGGATCGCCTCCTCGAGTTCCAACCCGGCCGCGGCCTTCGCGTCGGCCGGCGGCTTCGGCAGCGGAAGGAAGAAGTACAGGCCCGTCGGCTGGTCCGTGAAGTGGAGATACCAGTTGAACCGCAGGTCGCCCTGCGCCACCGACGCCTCGCGGCCGGCGAGCATCAGCAAGGGGACGATCAGGAACAGGCCGACGGCGACCCTGAGCGGCGCCGGCCCCAGCCGCAGAGCGACCTGCCCAGGCCGCTCCGACCGACCCTCGGCCTGCTTCTCCTTCTCCGCGTGCACGGCGGCGTGTGCCACGGCGAGCAGGGCCGCGAACAGCATGGCGTTCGACGTGGTGCGTATAAGGTTGAAATCGCCAAAACTGTGCAACATCATCGCGATCACGCCCATCAGGCAACCCACCGCAACCCACCTGGGGTATCGACTGCGATGCATCGCGGCCGCAAACGTCGAGCGCAGGAAGAGAAGAAGCCCGGCCCCGACGACAAGCAGTCCGGGCAGGCCCGCCTCGCAGGCCACCTGGAGCCAGTCGTTCGCCAGGTACATCATGTAGATGTTGCCGAGGTTGGCGGATTGGTACCGACCGGCAACGTGAACGAGCGTGCCGAGCCCCGTGCCGGCGAGCGGGAAGTCTTGGATCATCGCCCAGCCGGACCAAACCCGGTCTATCCGGCCGGACATCGAAAGCATCCGGCCGGACGTGACCCCCTCGAACGACGCAAGAAGAGGACCGGACGCAAAGGCCAGGACGATGCAGGCCGACACAACAAGGACGGCGCCGATGACGGCGGACGTGCCCCTCCGTTCGTTGAACAACGCTACACTCATGACTCCGGCAACTCCGGCCGCGGCACAGACAACACCCAGCCGCGAAAGCGAAAAGGCCACGCCAACGGCAAGCAACACAACGGGGACGGAAAGAATCATGCGCGTCTGCGACTCGGGCGCCTGGATGACGTGGAGCAACGTCTGCCGCGCGCTCCACTCGCGACGAGCTCGACTGCGGACACGCACCGCCACGACCAGAGCCAGGGCCAGCGGCAACAACATCTCGAGAAACCCGGCGAAGTGGTTCTTGTTGAAGAACGTGCCCGAGAACTTCGTCTCGTAGACGGTCTTCGGCACCCAGAACACCTCCTGTCCGCCAGACTCCGAGAGGCGCTCGAACAACGCATAGACGACCTGGAAAAGCCCCGCCGCGAGCAGGACGGCAATGGCGACCGTGACCGCGCGCCGGGAGCGGATGAGACTGGCCAGCAGGACAAAGACGAGCGCGCAGGTCGCGTACCGCATCAGCGCGGCCCTGGTCGCGTACGGATTGAGCGAGAACGGCTCGGAGGCCGGCACGTTCCCGATGCCGAGCGCCTGCTCGCGAAGCGCCCCTGCGTTGGGCGAGACGAAGCCGAGGACATCCTTCGGGACCGGGATAACCTGCAACACGCCGATTGCGAAGAACGCGGCAATGAAGACGAGAACGGTGGACCGGACGACGTGAAGTGTGCCCCCCAGGACCCCGCCGAGCACCCATGCCACGGCCGCGGCGGCGACCATGATGAACATCGTGGACCGCGCCCACGGGCTTTCCGAGCCGATGGGCAGGGGCGCCAGAACGAGGGCAATGAGAACCAGCGCCATTGCCAGCGTCTCGAGCGCACGCGATGACTTCTGGGACGCCAAGATTTCCTCCCTTTCGAGCGGCGAACATCTACCAGAAGATGAAACGCCGTCTTCGCGGCTTCGGCTCCGTGGGGTCCGGCGCGTCGACGTACCGACCGCGAATCAGCTCCTCCGGGTTCCGTTCGAGTATCTGTTCCGCGCCCTCACGTCCGAGCGTATCGGCCAGGACCGCGGCCGCCTCCGACAGGCGCGGCGTGCGCCGGCGCGTTTCGTGCATGTCCGTGGCGACAAGATGCACCAGCCGGCGCTCGAAAAGCGCCATTGCGCAATCCTGTACGTGTGTGCCGAATTGGCCGACGATGCTCGCGGCCGTGACCTGCGTGAGACTTCCCGCCCGTATCAATGGGACAAGCCGGTCCGGCTCTTCCTGGATGGCGCGGTTTCGCTCCGGATGCGATATGACGGGCCGCACACCCTGCAACTGCACGGCGAACAGCAGTTGATCCAGTTCGCCCGGGACGACGTCCGGCGGCAGTTCCAGCATGATGTGTTTGCCGCGGCCGGCGACGGTGACGAGCCGCCCGTCACGCAGCAACGCAGGGATTTCAGTATCGACGTGTACGTCGGCCCCGGCCAGAACAGTGACGCGGATGCCGTGTTCCTTAAGGGCGTCGTTCAGAACGGCGACGCCGGCGAAGATCTCGTCGCGCCCGACGTTGTACACGCCATCGAGCATGTGCGGGGAGGCGACGATCGTCGTGATGTTGTCCTGGGCGGCCGCGCGAACAAGGTCGAGGGACTCGCCCATGTTCGCCGGTCCGTCGTCAAGCCCGGGCAGAACATGTGCGTGGATATCGATCATCGCAGAAGCGCCCCGACCTCAAGAAGCTCAGGCCGTGGCCTTGTGCGAGCCGCGCTCCGCCCTCTTGCGCCGCTTGCGCTTGCCGCCGTCATCACCATAGTAGTAATACTGCTGGTAGTAGTAATAGCTGTCGTAGTAGTGGTACGCTCCGCGCGGGACATCGACGTTGTTGAGCACGGCCCCCAGGAATCGCCCGCCGGAGTTTGCGAGCACCTCGACCGCGCGCCGCGCGGCGTCTCGGGGCGTCCGGAAACTGCGCACGACAAACACCACGCCGTGCACCGAGCCGCAGAGAACGGCCGCGTCGGTCACGTTGATGACGGGCGGGGTGTCGATGATAACGCGGTCGTACTCGGAGCCCATCTCGTCGAGCAGGGCCTTCATGCGGTCGCAGCCGATCAGCTCGGCCGGGTTGGGCGGGATCGGGCCGCAGGGGATGAAGAAGAGGTTGGGCAGGTCGGTCGGCCGCACGACGTCGTCGAGGGTATGGGCGCCCTCGCCCGCCAGCACGTTGGTAAGGCCCGGGTTCTGGTCAACTTCAAAAATCTTGTGGACGGCCGGCTTGCGCATGTCGGCGTCGACAAGCAGCACTCGCTTGCCCGCCTGGGCGAGCGCCGCGGCGGCGTTGACGCAGACGAGTGTCTTGCCTTCGCTCGGCGAAGAGCTCGTCACCATGATGCGGTTCACGTCCTGGGCCGCGGCGGAGAACGAAAGGGCGGTGCGTATCGAGCGGAAGGCCTCGGCCACGGGGGACCGCGGGTCATTCAATATCACAAGCCCGTCGTGCGAATGCCGCCTCTGCGCGATGCGAAGCTCATCGACCTCGGGCACGTATCCCAGAAGATTCAGGCCGAGGTGCCGCGAGACATCGTCCTTCGACTTGATGGAAGTGTCGAGGTTGTCCATCAGGAACGCCAGCCCGATTCCGAGGGCCAGGCCGAACAGGCACGCCAACCCCAGCACGATGGCCTTTCGCGGCTTCGCCGGTTCGACCTCAGCTCTCGGGTACCGCTCGACCGTCACCGTCTCGTCGCTCTGCGACTGGGCCACGACCTTGCACTGCTCGATGGCGTCCGCAACTCTTATGTATATCTGGTTCTGCGTCTCGAAAAGCGACCGCAGCCGGTCATATTCAAGTTTGAGCCGGTTGAAATCCTGGACCGCCCTCCTCTGCTCCTCGAACTGCTTCTCGCGCAGGGCGAGCACCTGTTCGGCCGAGGCGCGTTCGGTCACGGCCGCGCTGAGGATCCGGCCGATTTCGATCCGGATGTTCTCGCTGGTGGAATCGAGCTTGGCCTTCAGGGCCTTGATTTCCGGGTGCTGTTCGCCGAACCGCTTGAGTCCTTCCCGCAGGTCCTGCTCGGCCTTTGCCTTCTGGTTCCGGTAGTCTCTGATGAGCGGGCTCTTCAGGACGTCCGGCAGGTTCTCGACCGGTGTGTGATTCTTGACGGCGCTTTCTATCTGCTCCAGGCGTGCGGAGATGACGGACAGTTCTTCCCTCGACTCGCTGACGGCCTGCGCTCGTGCCCGAAGGTCCTCGGTGACGGTGTCCTGGTTCTGCTCGAACGCGACGACGTTGTGCTTTTCCTTGAAGGCCTGCAGGTCGCTACGTGCCTTTTCGACCTGCGGAGCGAATTGGTCCCTCTGTCTCTGAAGGCCCGCCAGAACGACGTCGGCCGATTCCCTCTTCCGACGGTTGTAGTCCGCCACGTACTGCCTCACGTGGTAGTCGAGAATGCGGGCTCCCTCCTTGGGGTCCGGCCAGTCGAAGTTGACCTCGACCAGCCGGGTCCGGCGGATGGCGTTGACCACGAACAACCCCTTGAAGACCTCAAGCGGATTCTCGGCGTCGCGGAACCCGGGCTTTCCACCGATCCCGAAGTGATCGAACGTCATTTCGACAAGCCGATCCTCCCGGATCAACATTGTCTGCGTTTCGATGAAATCCCTGGGCGTGTTGACGGCGAACGGGCTCTGTTCGAAGGCCCGTTCGATCGGCGGCATCGCCGACCGGCCGGGATCGATCTGGAGGACGGCCCTGGACCTGTAAATCGGCGTGCGGGTGAACACCCAGAGCGCGAACACCAGGACCGTGCAGAGGAAGACGCTCAGGACCATCCAGCGGCGCGTGCTGACGACGCGCACGTAGTCCCAGAGCGTTGGCTCCGGCGTGTGAAACGGCTGCCGTCCGGAGCCGACCCCCTCGTTGCGTTCGTTATTGTCGCTCAATCAAATGCCTCGCACTCATCGACTTAACGGTTCAGTGTGTAGCCCACGTGGAACACGGACCGGACGCCTTCCCATATCACGAGGAAGGTCTTTCGCAGAAATGTTGAACGCACGTCCAGGACGTCGTGGGCCTGCAAATAAATGTCCGGCTCATCGCCCCCGGCGATCTCCGCAAGGTCGACCGGTATCTCCCCGCCGTTGCGCCGCAGAACACAGGCGGACGGCGCGGCGACCGGGCTCTGCAGGCCGCCCGCAGTCGCGACGGCCTCCAGGACCGTCGTGTTGCGCTTCAGGTCGTAGGCCCCGGGCTTCGCGACGTATCCATAAACGAAGAACTTGGGCGCGACCGGAACGCTGATAACGTCCCCGTGCGCCACCACCACGTTCAGCGTCAGGTCGCCAAGTTCGAGAAGATCATAGAGATCGACGGTGATGACCTGCTTCTCCTGTCCGCCCTCGCGCGTACGAACGACGTGCAGTTGCTGGCCCGCGGTGTCCGACAACCCGCCGGCGAGCGACACGATGTCGAGGAGGCGCGTGACGTTCTGCCGTAGCGTATACACACCGGGGTCGCGCACGGCTCCGACGACCGCCACGCGCTTGCTACGGAATTCCGTGATGACGACGCTCACCCTCGGATTGAGGATCAGGTCGCCCTCCCTCAGCGCGTCCTCGATCATGCCGCGGACGTCCTGCACCGTTTTGCCGGCGACGTTCAGGTCGCCGATAAGCGGCAGGGAGATCGTGCCTTCCTCCGATACGCGCACGGCCAGCGTCTTGGTCTCTTCGGACAGTTCCCACTGAAACACGCCCACCTCGAGCACGTCGCTCGGGCCGATCTTGTAATCCTGAGCTTCCTCGGGCAGGCGGGCCAGCGTTTCGAGCGCCAGTTGCCGGTCGCCCGCGCCGGACAACGAGGCCCGCACGGCGGCCTGGTTGACCGTTTCGATGCCGCATCCGCCCGCACACAAGAGGCCACAAAACACAGCCGCCGCACAAAGTCTGCCGATCATCGCCACACCCTCGATTTCATGGGGAACGTTCTTGTGAGATCCCTCCGCAACGCTGAAGCCACCGGCAAGAAAAAGGCCGCCATCAGTCACTTGAATGGCGGCCCGAAGAGCTTGTACAACGAGGCGTACGCTTGACGCTCCTTCCGGCCGTTTGCCGACGCTGAAAAACGCCCTCCCGTCGGATGAACAGTCGGTCTGCGGTCCTACGGATGCCCGCCGCCGCCGCCACCGCCGCCGCTCGTGGCGACCACAACGCCGGTCGCTACGACCGCCGCGCCGATGATGAACGTGAGAAGCGTGGGAATCGCAAAGGCCTTCTTTGCGTCGCCGGCCGCATACTTCACCGGGGCGGGAAGCACGACCAGAACGGTGTCCACCTCGGCCTTCTCGCCAACCGTGAACAACAGCTTGGCCTTGCCGGCCACAACAAGTTCATATGAACCGGGCTCGATGCCGGTGATCGTGCACCTGCCTTCCTTGTCGCACACGAATGTGTCGAAGACTTCTCCATCGGTGTCCTGCAACGTGAGTTCCGCCCGGGGCAACACCTTGCCGTCGTGCGTCCTGACCGTGACGGACACCTCACCCGCCTTCAACTCCAGCGCCTGGGCCTTGACGGCCGCCGACGCACAGGGCGCCATAACAAACATAACCGCCAGCACAATCGCCGTGCAACCCTTCATCGTGCCCTCCTTTCCACGACTGCGAACGCCCGGTCGAGCAATTATTAACACGCTATCCGCCCGACTGCCAAGACATTAGAACACGGGCGTTTCACGATGTCAAGCGCACATTCGCCACACACCTCCCCCATATCCATTATCGGCACGAACCGAGGGCGGCTTGACTTCCTTTTTCAGTTTTCTCGAACCGCTCGGCCTACGTGTCACCCGTGGCCGACTGCAACTGCCGCACCTTTGCCGGCGCCGCCTCCTCGTGTGTCACATCGGGCGCCGCGACAAGCTGGGTTATGCTCGGGACCAGGCGCATGTCCACGCCTGCGTTCCGGCACGCGCGGACCGCGAGGCGAAACGCCCGGTAACTGATTGTGTTCTTGAGCACGATTACGAGCGACGGCCTCGTGCGCTGTATCAGGACCGGGAGGTTCTGCGCCGCGCCGAGGACCTCGACGTCCTCGACGCGCCGCGTGCGGCGGCCGGGGTCCTCCGTCACTATCCCGACGGCCTCCATCCGGCCGTTGCCCGAGTGCCTGATCGCCGAGATGAGCAGTCCGACCTCCCGCCCGTCGCCGACGACGAGGATTCGACTGGGCTTCCCCACGCCAGGACTATGGCGCTCCGACGGCTCTTCTCGGTGCTTCCTGTTCCACATGCACCGGACCGCGAGAATCAGAACCACGAGCAGTGAATAGAACAGCGCGTTGATGATGACGGCCGCGCGGCTGTAAGACCGTATGTTCAGGAAGAACGCAACCGTAATGTCCGCGATGAAGACCAGCGCGAGGTGCCTCACGATGCGCCGTGAGTCCTGCGTCACGGTCGCCACGAAGTCATGCTGCCGCGGCAGGCGGTACACGAGGAACGGGAACAGCGCCAACCGCACCAGGAACGTGGCCAGGAGAACATTCGACAGTTCGAATCCGTAATCAAGAAACACGCGCGGCCATACGAACGACAGGGCGTATAGCATCGACACGACGCCGGCCGCCCCCGCAACGCAACCCCATAACACGTGCGCGGGAAACTGCAGAAGCTCCTTCCCGCGGTTGCGTTCCATCAGGAACAACGCCCGGTCTATCATGTAGCTCGCCCCGACAAGCGAGAGGGCAAGCAGTACGCCGTCGACGACGAAGATCGAGCGCGACAGCGCCCGTATGTCGAACAAAATCTGCATCGCGATGCCCAGAACCGTGCCGACCGCGACGGCCCAGCATATCCGCACCGCGTCCGACAACGTGAAGTACGCGTGTACACTGCGATGAATCTTCAGTTGGAAAAAGCATATCAACCGTGCCGCGCCCATCAGGACGAGGCCGTAGTAAAGGTATTGCACGCGGTCGGCCGGGATGCGCCAGTTGAATCGCAGGAAGAAGGCCGCGGCCAGCGTGACCTCGCCAAGGAGCACACTGCACGCCAGGTACAGGACCTGCCAGCGTCGCGTCTTGACCGTGTCCATCGTGATCGCCCCGGCCAGGCAGACCCACAGCCCGCGCAGCATCAGCCCGATGTCGCCCACCAGGGATTTCTTCGCGACGTACTCAACGTCCACCGCGAGCTTCGGCGGCATGACGTGCTCGATGAAGTATGCCTCGAGGTCGTCGCAGTCATCTGGCAACATCAAAGACTCGTTGCGGTGCGTGATCTGATTCGGCCCGAAAATCCCGGGCTTCACGCGGAAAATCTTGTCCCACATTTCTTTGTGCTGGGGGACCACGAACTTCGGAATCTGCGGCCGCGGCCCGACCAGCGACATGTTGCCGAGCAGGACGTTGATGAACTGCGGCAGTTCGTCGAGCTTCGTCCGCTCGAGCAAGCCCCCAACCCGCGTCACCCGCGTGTCGTACCGGGTCGTCAGCGACGGGCCGCTGGTTCCGACGTCGTCGCGCATCTTGCGGAACTTGAACATCCGGAACCGGCGCCAGTTCCTGCCGACCCGCTCCTGAAGGAAGAACACCGGCCCGGGGGAATCGAGCTTGATGATGATGGCGATACCGAGGAACAGCCAGGAACTCAGCACGAGAACGACCGCCGAGACAACCACGTCGAACAGGCGCATCACCAATGCCATAGGCGCCGACCTCTGCGCTCGGATAGCCGCAAAACAACCCTCCCCGGGCGTCAGTATAGACGATGTCCCCGCCCGGTCAAGTTTGTTCTCGCACTATTTCGCGGGCGCCGGCATCCGATCCCGGAAAACCTGCACGGTCGTCGCACGCCGCCGCACCTCGACCAGTCGCGACACATGTTCCGCACGCAGGCGGTCCAGAAGAATCTCACGCACGGTGTCCTGCGCCTCGTCGAACGTGGGGACGACCGCCGTCCGAATCTCCTCGAGCTTCAAGACGTGAAACCCCAGCCCGGTCTCGAACACCGGCGCGATTCCCCCGGCCTCGGAGATCGCAAACACCGGCGCGGCGAACAGGGAGCCCGACCCGCCTCGCTCCATCGGCTCCAGAAGGCCGCCGTTCGCCGCCCACGGGTCGTCCGAATGTTCTTTCGCAAGTTCCGCAAAATCCTCGCCCCGCCCCGCCCTCCCGAGCAATTCCTCGGCCTGCTCCTTCGCCGCACCGGCGTCGCCGTCCGGGCCAACGCGCACCGTGAGCACCCGGGCGACACGAACTTCGGGGCTCGCCAGCATATCCTTGTTCTCCGCGTACCATTCGGCGACCGCCTTCGGTCCTACGAAAAGCTTCGCGCCGAGCTTCCGAGCCAGAAATCCTTCCATCAGAAGCCGCTCGCGCATCCGGTCGCGCTCGCCCAGCTTGTCGAGCCCGAGCAACTCCACCTGCCTGACGTACTCCTCCGCGTGCGGGCCGCCCCGGCGCTGCGCCACCGAGCGGGTCACGTCGTCATCCGAAACGTCAATCCCGGCGCGCCCCGCCGCATCCAGAAGCACGGCCCGGTCGACCTCGACCGTCAGCGCATCCTCCCAGTCCTGCTCCGTCGCCTCCGTCGGCGCTATCCCCTTCAGCCGGAGCCGGTTCGCCAGGTCCACCGTGGTCACCGGCCGGCCCGCCGCGACCGCGACCAGCCGGCTGGCCTGGGCAAGTTCCGCACCGGCCGCCGTACCCGCCGCCAGCAGGAGAACGGCCGGCAGAAATGACATCCTGACCTTCATGCCTTGCGCCCTCGCACGTCCCGCTCGGCCGCCGCGGCCCTCGGCCGCAAAGAGAAACAAATTGACTTCCGCGCGGCCTCAATTACAATCATGTTCAGAGAGCCACTTCTCGCGAGCGAGTTCCGATGATCCAGGTCGAACTTTCCAAGATTATAATCACCGAGACCAGCGACTATCAAGTCATCTGGCTGCGCGAAAAAGGCGGCCAGCGCACGTTCCCCATCCTCATAAGCATCGTCGAAGCGAGCGCCATCGACCGCACGGTCCGCGACATCAAGACGCCGCGGCCCCTGACCCACGACCTCCTCAGCACCGTCATAAGCACACTCGGCGCGAAGCTCGACCGCATCGTCGTCAGCGCGCTCCGCAACAACACCTTCTACGCCAAACTCCTCTTGACGCTCGACGGCAGGACGGTCGAGGTCGACTCGCGCCCGTCCGACGCCGTCGCCACCGCCGTCCGGCTCGACGCGCCCATCTTCGTCGAAGACGACGTCCTCGACCACTTCTGCAGCAACACCAAGAAGGACGACGCCCCGCCTGACGCGCCCGGCAACCCGACCGACTGAGACCGCCACGGCAACCCGCAGAACGCCGCGCGACCGCACAGCGCCCCTTGCGCCAGCTTCCTCATGCAGGGGGAAATGGAGGCCTCGACCGGATTCGAACCGGTGTACACGGATTTGCAATCCGCTGCCTAACCGCTCGGCCACGAGGCCGGCCGGACGCGATAATACCGACCTCACCCGCCACTGTCAAGTTGTGGGTGCGTTTCAAACAGTGCGGTGTTCACGCGCGCGTCATTGACGCGCAGGGCCGCAGGGCTTAGAATGCTGGCGTCAGGGGCCGCTCGTGGCGCCCCGCCCGTTCACGTCTGGAGAATCACGCCATGAAAGTGGGCAGAGCCGGAAGGGTTGTCGTCATGCTGGTGGCGGCCGCGTTCGTCGTGTGCTGTGCGTCGGCCGCGGTCGCACAACTGAGCGAAGAGGACCAGACGGTTCTCAATGACCTTCAGGCGCTCAAGGCCGCTCCCGCGCAGGCCAAGACGCCCGAAGAACACCTGGCGAAGCTGAAGGAGACGCTGCCGAAGTTCGCGGCGCTCGCGGAAAAGAACGCGAACAAACGCTTCGGGCCTGAAATCCTCTACTTCGGAGCGCGCGCCGCCATGCAGGCCCGCGACATGGAAACGGCAAAGGCGTTCCTCCACAAGTTCCTCAAGCAGTATCCCGACCACCGGGGCGTCGGCGAGATAAAGGCAATGCTCGCCGAGGTCAAGCTGATAGGAACCGACGCCAAGGCGTTCGAGACGACCGACCTCGACGGCAAGCCCGTCAAGCTCGCCGACTACAAGGGCAAGGTCGTCCTGCTCGACTTTTTCGCAAGCTGGTGCGGCCCGTGCGTCGGCGAAATGCCCAACGTCATCAAGGTCTACGAAAAGTTCAACGCCCGCGGCTTCGAGATAGTAGGAATCAGTCTGGACCGCACCGCGGACGCCGCGAGGAAGTACGTCAAAGACGCCGGCATCAAGTGGACCGTGACGTGGCAGAAGCCCGGCTTCTGGAACAACCCGGTCGCGAGACTGTACGGCATACAGGGCATTCCGGCGACGTACCTGCTCGACGAGGAGGGCAAGATCCTGCACATCGGCCTCCGCGGCGAGGCGCTCGCTAACGTCCTCGCCACGCTCTTCCCCGAGCCAAAGAAGGCGGAGAAACAGGAAGACGCGGACGAAGAACCGGCCCCGGACAAAGAAGAAATGGAAGAGTAGAGAGAAGCGTCGGTGTCCGACTTCGCATATCAGAAATGTATCGACCCCAGGTGCGGCTCGACGTTCGACCTGCTCGAGGTCCTGAGCCGGTGCCCGAAGTGCGGCTCACTGCTCGACGCCGAGTACGAGTGGGACCGGCTTGACGTGCCGGGCTCGCTCGCCTGGTTTGAGGAGCGCTGGGCGGGCCGGCGCAACCCGCTCGACCTGAGCGGCGTCTGGCGGTTCCGGGAGCTCCTGCCCTTCGCACACGAGCCCGCGGTCCTGACCATCGGCGAGGGACAGACGCTCCTCCGCCGCGCCGACCGCCTCGCCCCCGACATCGGCCTTGCGCCTGGCTCGCTATTCCTCCAGTTCGAGGGGCTGAACCCCTCCGGCTCGTTCAAAGACAACGGGATGACCGCGGCGTTCACACACGCGCGGATGGCGGGCGCGGCCCGCGCCGCGTGCGCATCGACGGGCAACACGTCGGCGTCGCTCGCCTGCTTCGCCGCGGCAAGCGGCCTCCTGGAACCGATCATCTTCATCGGCAGCGGCAAGATCGCCTACGGCAAGCTCTCGCAGGCGCTCGACTTCGGCGGAAAAACCGTCCAGATCAACGGCGACTTCGACGACGCGATGGCCCGCGTCCAGGAGGCGTGCAAAGAGACCGGGATGTACCTGATGAACTCCCTGAACCCATTCCGGCTCGAAGGGCAGAAGGCGATAATGTTCCGCGTGCTCGAAGGGCTTGGCTGGGAGCCACCCGACTGGATAGTAGTCCCCGGCGGCAACCTCGGCAACAGCTCCGCGTTCGGAAAGGCGTTCATCGAACTCCACCGGCTCGGCCTGATCAAGCGGGTGCCGCGCATCGCAATCATAAACTCGACCGGAGCCGACACGCTGACGCGGCTGGTCAACGACGAGGGGCTTGCTTGGAACGGCGGCAACGTGGACGACGCCATCATCGAGCGGTTCTACGCGAAGATGGACACGGCCGGCCGCCGCGCGAACACCATCGCGAGCGCCATCGAGATCAACCGGCCCGTCAACCTTAAGAAGGCGCTCCGGACGCTTGACTTCACGCGCGGCGTCGTGCGCGCCGTGCCCGACGAAGCCATCCTCGACGCCAAGGCGCTCGTCGGCCGCTCCGGCATCGGGTGCGAACCCGCCTCCGCGGCGTCAGTCGCGGGCACACAACTCCTGCGCGAAGAGGGGCTCATCGGAAAAAGCGACCGCGTGGTCTGCATCCTGACCGGGCATCAGCTTAAGGACCCGGACGCGACCGTGTGGTATCACTCGCTCCCGCTGGACGAGATGCGCGGCAAGCTCGCGAAGTACGGCGTGAAAAACGCCGCGCACCAGAACCGCCCCGTCCCCGCCGCAAACGACCTCGACAGCATCCTGAAAGCGATCTGAGCACCCTGCGGTCAGGGATTGTTCAACACGAACTTCCGCACTCCGACCGCGGCAAAGAAAACCAGCACCGTGGCCATGACGATGCACGCTCCGACCGGGACCTCAAACTCGCGAAGCAGGTATGCCGCTGCGAACCCGCCCAGCGCGCAGGCCGCGCCCAGCAAGGACGACCACAGCGCCGCCGAGCGATATCCGCGACATACCTGGAACGCCGCCGCGGCGGGAACCGAGATTAGCGTGTAAATCATCAGCCCGCCGACCGTGCTTAGATTGACGGTGAGCGTCGCGCCGCACAACACGAGAAAACCCAGAAGGACGAACCGCTCGTGCACGCCCGTCGCGGCGGCGAGGGAACGACTGAACAGCACGGAGCACATCTCCTTCGAAAACAACAGGGCGAACAGAAACAACGCGCCGCTGGTCACGGCGATCCAGACTACCTCATCCCAGCCGACGAAGACGAGACTTCCCCACAACAACCCCAGCAGAGGCCCCCGCGCGCCCGGCGACAGACCTATCCCGAGAAACACCAGGCCCATCATCAGCGAAAACAGCACGCCCAGCGCGACGTTGGTGTCCAGCCGAAGCCGTCCGCGGCCGAGCAACACAAGACTCGCCGACGCGGCCACTGAGGCGCACATGGCGCTCGGCTGCTCGGGCAATCCCAACAACCGCCCCCACACCGCCCCGGCCATCGCCGCGTGCGCGATGCAGACTCCCACGAACGGCATTCGCATCCCGACGATGTACACGCCCGTCAGCCCGGCGCTGGCACCACCGAGGAGGCCGGCGGTCATTATCGGTATCAGGTAATCCACGTAATCGGTTTCTCAGGCGGTCTGTCCCGCCGCGCCGCCGCGTAGCGCACGCCCTGCCGTTCCCAGACGTCTATCGGGCACCGGTAAAGAGCTGAGAGCGCCGGCGACTCCAGCACGTCGCCGGGGCGGCCAAACACGACCGGCCGTCCGGCGTCCATAAGGGCGACGCGCGTGCAGCACCCCGGTATCAGGGCGACGTCGTGTGAGACCATCACGACTGTGACGCGCGTTTCGAGATATATGGCTTCAATAGTCTGCGTGAGCCGCCGGCGCCAGTCGATGTCGAGATGGGCGCCCGGCTCGTCGAGGAGAAGGAGCTGCGGCTGCTGGGCCATCGCCCGCGCGAGCAGGACCTTCTGCTGCTCGCCCCCCGAGAGCGTCCGGAACGTGCGGAGGCGCATGTTCGCCAGTCCGAGCCGTTCGATGCACCGGACCGTTATCGCGCGGTCTTCTTCGTTCAGCCGGCGCAAAAGCCCGCGCCGTGCGACCCGCCCCAGCCGAACCACTTCCTCGACGGTCAGCGGCAGGTCGGCGTTGTAGTCGGCGGTCTGTGGAAGATAACCGATCATCTGCCGCAGGCGCGGCGTCCGGGCCCCGCGAAGCTCCGAGCCGTCCAGAAGGACGCGGCCGCGCGTCGGCGCGAGCAGGCCGCAGCACAGGTTGAGGAGCGTCGTTTTTCCCGCGCCGTTCCGGCCGAGCACGGCGAGGAACTCGCCCGGCTCCGCCTCCATCAGTCCGATGTCCAGGATGTCGCGGCGGGCGCGGCGTACCCGCACGTCCTCGATCCGAAGTCCGGCGCCCCTCACGGACCGGCTCCCCCGGCCGCGTTCAGCAGCGCGGCCACGTTGTGGCGGACCAGGGCGTCAAAAGTCGTCTCGCCCGCCTGCATCGACGGGAAATTGCTGAACACCACCACCTTCGCGTCCAGGCGGTCGGCCAGAGGGGCGGCAAGTTGAACCCCCTCCTGCAGGTTTGCGACCACGTATCGCGTGCCGGCTTCCCTGCCGGCCCGAATGCACTCGTCGAGCTCCTTGAAGCCGGCGGCCTCCCGTCCCGTGAAAGTCGCCACGACGTCAAGGCCGATCGCGCGGCAGAAACAGGCCTGGTGTCCGGACGCCAGAACGCGGGCGCCAGCGAGCGCGCTGTTGGCGACCTGGGACCGCACGTCGCTCAGCAGCGCCGCCATGCGGCTCGTGACCGCGGCGAAGCGTTCCCGACACTCTGCGGCGTGCTCCGGGTCGATGCCGCATAGCGCGTCGCACACGCTCCGGCAGACCGTCACGTATGTGCCGGGGTCGCAGAAGCCCTCCGGGGACGGGACCGCGACGATCCGGAGCCCGTCGTCACGGAAATGGTCCAGCTTCGCGTCCAGGGCCGACTGAAACTCGAACCTCAGGAGAAGCTTCGCATGCGCCAACTTGTCGAGCATCGCCGGGCTAAGGTCGAAGTGGCCGGGACAACATCCCGGCGGAAGGATGCTGACGCTGCGAAACCGCTTCCCTGCGAGGTCCACCACGGCGCATTCGATGTACGACGTCGTCGTGGCGACGACCGCCCGGCGGTCCTCGGGCTTCGCCGAACAACCGGCCAACAGAAGGACGCACAGCGCGACGGCCCATCTTCTCGTCAACGGCTCATCTAGGGCGACGAACACCAGCTCCCCTTCCAATAATAGTGCACGATAATGCCGTCGCGCTTGTTAGGATACCAATGCCGCGGCGGCATGGGGTAATGGAGGGACAGCATATCGGACTTGTCCTTCGGCCCCATCGGCCCGGCGCTCCACACTGCGCATTTCACCGGCGAGCTTCGCTCGTCGTAGTAGACGTCTCCGCCCGTGTCATCGGGGAAATCCGCCGGCACATAGATCTTGTAGTTCTTTGGCGATTCGTTGACGAACCCCCAGCCGGGGGCGTGGTACCTGTAGGTGCGGCCCGGGTCGAAGACATCCTTCGGCAATTCGTCTATGCAACCTGCATCCACCAGTTCACGCGGCATCGGATAGAAGTCGTCAGTCATGCAATTCGTGCGCGCCGGCGGGAAGACGTTGGACTCGTTGCGGTACATCTCCAGCGCTATGGTGACCTGACGCAGTTCGCCGTGCGCTCGCGTCACCCGTGCGGCAAGGCGCGCCTCGCCGAGAGCGGGAACAAGCAGCCCGGTGAGGAGCGAGATAACTCCGAGCACCACGAGCAACTCGACAATGGTGAATGCACCGGCTCCTACCGAGGCAAATCGGCGCACAGAATACTACGCCTCCCTATGAACCGCCCACCGGTGCGACAACGTAGACGTAGCGCAGGACGCCCTCGCCCGTGTTGAGGATGTTGTGCACCGTATGGGGCGGAATATACGCGATCTGCCCGCCACACACACAGAGGGTCGTCCCGTCCCCAAGACGTGCGGCTCCCTCGCCGTCGAGCACCACGAGAACCTCCTCGTGCGCTCCGGTGCTGTGCTCGCCGCACTCGGCGCCGGGTGCGATGGCCTGGTATCCGCTGCGCATGCCGCACGTCTCGGGCGCGCCCCTCAGAAGCGACCGCCCGCACTCACGGGATACGAGGTCGATAACTCTGGGTTGTGCGCTTGTCACCTGCGTCTCCTCCCCAGGCCCATCAAGACGCCGATGGCGAACAGAGCTCCGGCCGTCGGTTCCGCGACGGGCTCGCCGAAATAAGCTCCGCTCTTGACCCACAGGCGGTAGCCGTCCGCGTAAGGCAGAACCCCGTCGTCTTCCTGGTCGAACAGTCCGGTGACGCTGAATCTCCCGGTCGGGGCCGGCTGCGAGAAATCCCCCATCTCGGACAACAGGACGTCAAACGTGTCCATGCCGTTGTCGCTGACCTGGATTATCTGCCCTGCCGCCCACGTTCCGCCGACCATCTCGACGTTTCCGAAGCGGCACCACTGCCCCTGATAGCGTTCTCCGCCCGTCGTCCGCGTCTGGTCGAACGAGTTGCAGACGCTGACGCTGGGAAGCAGTTGAGCTGACGGCATCCCCGCGCCTGCGGCGATGAGCTCAATCGTCACGTTGCATTCCGGGTCCCCCTCGTGTCGTTCGTTGATGTTCGTCTTTCCCTTGTAGAACAGGGTCAGCCCCGTGACCCTGACGAGGTCGCCGGCCTGGAACACGTGGCCGGTTCCGGGGTCCTTGGACAATCTTTCGTATTCGGCGTCCCAGATGTCGGGCTGATACCACTTGCCCGCATAAACCGCTACGCCGGCTCCGCTGTCATCCTGCACATAGACCTGAGACGCAGGAGACGTCCGGGCGGGGTCGAGGTATTCCTCCGAGCTGTTGAGCAGGATTCCCTCGATGACCACCATGCACTCCGAGAGCTCGTCGTGGTCCGGGTCATACTGGTCGGGCCAATCGAGCGACTCGTGAATGCCCTTCCCGTCCGCGTTCACCGCCTGGAGGTTCCAGATCGACTCGCCTTCCGCAATTCCACACCACCCCGCACAAAGACACGCCGCCACGACACATCCCACCGCTCGCATCACGCCCGCCTCCTTTCACCCTCCCGGTCTCACGGAACCGATGGTAGCACGTCTATTCACATCGTGCTACCAATGTGGAAACCTTATACCGGGGCGGCGCACACGTGTCAAGAAGAAAGTGCTCGAAGCGCGGCAAGACACGGCTGGCGGAACGCGCCCGGCAGGCTTGACAGGGCTCCGGCGTTGGGTAATCTTGTGGCCATGGATGATTCTCTCATAGGCCTCGTGGTCCTGAACCTGACCGAGTCGGTCACGTACGACGCGTATCGTGCGCTCGTCGACCGCTACGGCTCGGTGCGGAAGGCGCTCGCCGCGCCGGAGAGCGATCTGGCGTCCGTGCCGGGCATCGGACGCGCCGCGGCGAAGAAGCTCCGCTCGCTCGCGAGCGGCGACGAGGCGGTCGAGGAGATCGAGCAGGCCCGCGACATAGGCATCCGCATCGTCACGTGCGAGGACGCCGACTATACCCACAACCTGCGCTTCATCGACGACCGCCCCATCCTGCTCTACGTCAAGGGCGAGGTGACCGAGGCCGACGCGCAGGCCATCTCCATCGTGGGGTCGCGCCGATGTACCATCTACGGCAAACAGCAGGCCGGCCGGTTCGCGGGCGAGCTCGCGGCGATGGGCTTCACAATCATCAGCGGCCTGGCGCGCGGAATCGACAGGGAGGCCCACACCGCGGCGCTCGACGCCGGCGGCCGCACCATCGCCGTGCTCGGATCGGGCTTCTGCCGGATATATCCCAAGGAGCACCAGAAGCTCGCGGACCGTATCGCGGAGCGCGGTGCCGTCATCTCGGAGTTCCCGCTCGACACCGCCCCCAACGCGTGGAACTTCCCGAGGCGGAACCGGATCATAAGCGGCCTTGCGCTCGGCGTCGTCATCGTCGAGGCGGCCCGGAGGAGCGGTGCCCTTATCACGGCCGGCACGGCCGCAAGGCAGGGCAAGGAGGTCTTCGCCGTGCCCGGCCGGGTGACCGACCGGCAGAGCATGGGGGCGCTCCGGCTGGTCCGGGACGGGGCAAAGCTCGCCTGCTGCCCGGCCGACGTGATCGAGGAGTTTCCGCAGGTGGCCCAGGCCCTGCAAGTACTGCACCCCGAACGGGTTAGGAAGGCCGCCTTGCCGGAACTGACCGAGCCGGAGGAAAGGTTGTGGTCGCTTCTCGGCGCCGAACCAAAGCACGTCGACGAGATAATCGAGGCCTCCGGGATGACCGCGGCACAGGTCCTCAGCACACTCCTGGTCCTCGAAGTGAAGCACGCCGTCCGCCAGCACCCGGGCAAGCTTTTCTGCCGGACCGACGAACTTTCGGGCCGCTGAGGGGCCGCCCCGCCCGAAATCACGCCAAAAGCCGCAATTTCACGCTAATACGACCCGCCGCCATGCCGATACTGCGCCTGCCGGACTGTGTGTCGCCACATGAAGTCCGCATGCGGGCTTCGGCCCAGCCCGGAGTGTTACGTCAGCACGGAGGGTTCGCCACAAATGGCATCGACACAGGCCACGGGGACTCCGGAACAAAGCTCGAGCGAGATGTCGCGCCTCACGCTCCTCTACGAGGTCGCGGAGCAAGTCAACTCGACACTCGAGCTGAGCCGGTGCCTCGACCGCATCATCGACGGCGCGTATCGCATTTTCGGCGCCGAAAAACTCTCCCTGATGCTGACGGACGATTCGACGAACGAGATGTGGATCGCGGCCGCGCGAAATATCCCCAAGGGTGTGCAGGCGGAGGTCCGCGTCCGAATCGGCGAAGGGCTGTCCGGAAAGGTGGCCCTGTCCGGCGAGCCGCTGGTTGTGGCCGACGTCGAGGACGACCCGCGTCTCCACCGAAAGAGCAGAGACCAGTACCGAACCGGCTCCTTCGCCATCGTCCCGCTGAAACACAAGGAGCGCGTGCTCGGCGTCATCAACCTCACGAACCGCGCCGACGACGCCGCGTTCTCCGCTGAGGACCTGGCGCTCCTGACGGCGCTTGCAAACCAGGCGGCCATAGCGATCGAGAACTCCCGCCTGGTCACGCAGTTGAATCGCGAGAAGGAACAGATCAACCGCAGGGCGTTCGAGTCCCGCATCCTCTACCAAGTCTCAAGTTCGATCCGGTACGGGCTCGGGTACCAGCACCTCATCGAACTCCTTTCGTCATCGCTCCACGAACTGCTGGACTACGACGTGCTGTGTTCGCTCCTGGTTCTCAACGGCGGCGAGGACTTTGAGACGCAGGAACTGCACGAGGTTCCACCCGGGTACGTCAACGGAGTCAAGCACACGGTGCTGGACGAGCTCGGTGCCCAGCCCCATGGCGCCGTCGTGTCGGACCGGATCAAGTCACTGCGCGAGGCGCTCCCCGCTCGCGGCGACGACTCGCGGCCGTCCTCAGTCATCGCGGTTCCGCTCGAGGTCAACGGCCAGGCCGTCGGATTGATAACGGTCACCAGCCGCCGCGAAGATGCGTTCTCGGAGGAGGACTCCGTTCTCCTCCGCACGATCGTCCAGAGAATGGGCGAGACGGTCGAACGCCTTCAGAGCACCATACGCGGCGAACAGGGCAAGATGCAGGCGATGGTCGCGAGCATGGCCGAGGGCGTCATCATGTTCGACGCCAACGACGAACTCGTAGTGCTGAACCCGAAGGCGCGGAGCATGCTCGGCCTGGCGTCGACGGACGAGTTCACGACCAAGAGTCTCCTCAAGTCCGTCCTTTGGAAGAACATCGCCGCCTTCCTGGCGGAACCGGCCGGGCACGAGGCCCACGCCCAGGAATTCACCGTGGACACACACCCGGCACCGACGATGCTGGCCGTGGCGGTGACTCCGGTGACGGACGAGCGGGACGGCCAGTTCCTCGGTCGCCTGGCGGTAATCCGCGACGTCACCCGCGAGCGCGAACTCGACCGAATGAAGTCCGACTTCGTGGCCGTGGTCTCGCACGAACTGCGCACCCCGATCGCCTCCATCAAGACATTCACGAGCAACCTCATCGACGGCGTGGAGGGCGAGGTCAACACCGGTCAGCGCGAGACACTGACCAGAATCACCAAGAACCTCGACCGGCTCTCTCGGCTGATCAACGACCTGCTGGACCTGTCGAAGCTCGAGGCCGGCAAGATGAAGATGCACCTTGCGCCGCTCGACGTCCGCGAGACGGCCCAGTCGGTCGTCGACATTTTCACGCCTGGCGCCGCCACCAAGAACGTGGCGATGGAACTGACCTGTCCCGACCACATGCCGGTGCTCTGGGCCGACTCTGACCGGATCATCCAGGTTCTGACGAACCTGCTCGGCAACGCCCTCAAGTTCACACCGGAGGGCGGCACAATCACGGTCGGCGTGAAGCACCGGCCGCCGGAGCCGGAGGACCGTATCAGCACCTCCGGCGAACGCTCGCCCATATCGAGCGAAGGATACATCGCCATCTCCGTCCGCGACACCGGCCCCGGCATCCCGGAAGACGACCTCGAGCGCGTGTTCGACAAGTTCTACCAGACCGACCACTCGATGACGCGCAAGGCCGGCGGCACCGGCCTCGGCCTGCCGATATGCCGCGAAATCGTAAATCGGCACGGTGGCCGCATCTGGTCCGAATCAACGCCCGGTCAGGGCGCGACCTTCACGTTCGAGCTCCCCGGCGACTGCCGAAAGCACGACCGTGCGCAGCTACAGGACGCCATGGAGCGCGAAATCAGGCGCTCTATCCGTTACGACGTGCCATTCTCCGTCCTGATGCTCGACCTGGACAACTTCACCGTGCTGAACGAAATGCACGGATACGCGACCGGCGACACCGCCCTGGTTCAACTTCAGGACATGGTGCGGGAAGAGGTGAAGAAGTTCCTGAAGGAGCGAGTCCGCGAGACGGACATCGTCGGACGGTTCGGCGGCGACGAGTTCCTCATAATCGCCCCCGAAACGGACGAGGACGGCTCGCGCGGATTTGCCGAGCGCCTGCGCCGGCTCATCGAGGAGCGCGACTTCGTCGTCGAAGACGAGACGATTCGGGCCACGATCAGCGTCGGCATCACCGCCTTCACGGAGGAAGACAGATCCCCGATGCCGCTCGTGCGCCGGTCTGCGGCCGCTCTCGCCAAGGCGAAAAGCGCCGGAAAGAACACGGTATGCTAGAAACCCGCTTGCGACACAGGAAGAAAAGGATCTGAAATGAGCAAGAAGATCTTGATCGTTGACGACGAAGAGGACATCGCCTTCAGTCTCGCTCGGCGACTTACCGCCAGCGGCTACGAGGTGATCTGCGCCGAGGACGGCGTCGAGGGACTTCGCCGCGCGCAGTCCGACCACCCCGACCTCATCCTGCTGGACCTGATGCTGCCGAAGATGGATGGGTTCAAGGTGTGCCGCCTTCTCAAGTTCGACGAACGCTACAAGCGCATCCCCATCATCATGGTGAGCGCCCGCACGCAGGACGAGGACATCGCCCTGGGAAAAGAGACCGGCGCCGAATGCTACGTCGCCAAGCCGTTCGACAGCGCGGAGCTGATTGACAAGATCGCGGAACTGCTCGGCCAGGCCGAGACGGCCGCGGACACGCCCGCCGCAAAACAGGAGAGCGAGGAGTAGCATGGCTCAACAGACCGAACATCGCTCGCTTCAAGACGTCATCATCCAGCACGGCCTGGCCACGCCGGAACAGATGAACGAGGCCATGGAAGAGGCGAAGGCACGCTCCGAGCCGCTACGCGAGACGCTCTCACGCGTCGGGCTCATCTCCGAGCGCGACGTCGCCGTCTGCTACGCGGAGTATCTGGGCCTTCCCTACATCGACCTCGACACCTACACGGTCGACCCGCAGGTCATAGCGTCGGTGAACGAGAGTCTCACCCGCACGCACGAGTTCGTCCCGCTCTTCAAGATCGGCGAGACGCTGACCGTGGCGATGTTCGACCCTGCGAACGTCATGGCCACCGACGCGATCCGGCGCGAGACACAGCTAGACATCGACTGCATGCTGAGCACGCGCTCCGCCGTCCGGGCCGCGCTCGACCGGAACTACGGCCAGTCGGGCTCGATGCGCGAACTGCTCGAGGACCTTGACCCGGACGAGGCCGTTTCGGCCGTGCCGATGGACGCCGAGCCGAGCGCGTCGGAATCGCTTGCGACCGTCGACCAGGCCCCCATCATCCGCCTGGTCAACACCATCGTGCTCCAGGCGGTGCAGGAAGGGGCGAGCGACATACACATCTCGCCCGAGGACGCGCGGCTGCGCATCCGTTACCGCACCGACGGCATGCTCCACGACGTGCCCGCTCCTCCGAAGTCCTACCACCAGGGCATCGTGGCGCGGATCAAGGTACTGTCCGACATGGACATCTCCGAAAGCCGCAAGCCACAGGACGGCCGGTTCCGCCTGCGCGTCGAGGGACGTCTGGTGGACATCCGCGTCTCCATCATCCCGACGGTCCGCGGCGAAAACGTCGTCCTCCGTATCCTCGATTGCCGGACCATCCTGCGCGACCTCGGCGAGCTCGGCCTGGGCGAGCGGGACGTCGAGTCGTTCCGCCGCCTGATCCGCCGGCCGCACGGCATCATCCTCGTCACCGGGCCCACCGGCTCGGGCAAGACCGTATCGCTCTACGCCGCGCTCAGATCGATCAACTCCAAGGAAAAACACATCATCACGGTCGAGGACCCGGTCGAGTTCTGGCTCGATTCCGTCCGCCAGATACAGGTGAACGTTCGCGCCGGGCTCACGTTTTCGGGCGGGCTGCGGGCCATCCTGCGGCACGACCCCGACGTGGTGATGGTCGGCGAAATCCGCGACGCCGAAACGGCCCAGACGGCCGTCCACGCCTCGCTCACCGGCCACCTGGTGTTCTCGACGCTCCACACGAACGACGCCCCGGGCGCCGTCAACCGCCTGATCGACATGGGCATCGAACCTTTCCTCGTCTCGGCCTCGCTGTCCGGGGTAATGGCGCAGCGGCTTGTCCGCACCGTCTGCCACAGGTGCAAGGAGCCCTACGACCCGGCGATCGGCCTTGTCGCCGACGCCGGCCTGACGGAGCGAAGGAAGGATATCACTTTCTTCAAGGGGGCCGGGTGTCCGGCATGCAACCACACCGGCTATCGCGGCCGCAGCGGCATCTTCGAATTGATGACCGTCACAGATGAGATTCGCGAGGCGATACTCCAGAAGGC